>Ga0079226_10003146_pt1 | contig 12710 bp, 10 predicted proteins | sample Poulit2014_FD_76345 | JGI IMG/M metagenome (GOLD analysis project Ga0079226, IMG submission 76345) | Agricultural soil microbial communities from Georgia to study Nitrogen management - Poultry litter 2014 | ecosystem: Environmental > Terrestrial > Soil > Agricultural land | place: USA: Georgia... | reverse complement strand
GACGATGCTGACGATGGATCGCCTTTTTAAAAATGATTACGATGATGGCTCACTGGAGCAATTTATCATTAGTGGCGCACCGCTCTATCCGCTTGTGTTAGGGAAAATTGTGGCGCACTGGATGTTAACGGCGTTGCCACTCGTGTTTTTTTCGCCCATTTTAGGGGTGATGCTCTATTTTAGTTTTAGCGATGCGCTTAAAATTGCAGGAGTACTTCTTCTTGGAACGCCGCTCCTTAGCCTAATTGGCGCGATGTGTGTCGGGATTGTGGTGGGGCTTCGCCAAGCGGGATTGCTGCTGAGCATCATTATCTTACCGCTCTACATTCCGCTTTTGATTTTAGGGGTGCACATCGTTTCGGTCTTAGTGGCTGGTCATGGGATTAGCAGTTTTATTTTAATTTTAATTGCTGCGAATTTAATGGCGCTGGCGATCTGCCCGCTTGTGGCGGCGATTACGGTGAAAATGAGCGTCGAAGCGTAGTTTTTACCGCGTTATCTCAATGAAAACCTAAGATTCTTTTGCAAGACTTAGGTTTTTTTATGCGTGAAATTTAGCGCGTCATGATATTTTTAAATCTCACTTTATTTGACAACATGGTTGTCAAGTTTTAAACTACGTCATTGTTATTCTATAGGATTCATGACTAGGTAAATGTGAAAGAAATTAGTAAAAAAGAGCAGTTAGAGCAGGTAGTTTCCGGCGTTTTTGCCGCATCGATCAAGTTAAATCGGATCGCAGAAGAGCTCCTCAATAACAGTCAGTACAACATTGGTTGCACGGCACTATCGGTGATGGTGTCGATTCGTCGTTCTGAAAATCATATTACGGTGCCGCAAATTGCGGAAAAGTATCTGATTTCTCGCCAAGCGGTGCAACGGCAGGTAACGCAGTTAATGGAGGAAGGGCTGATTGAAAAGTGTGAAAACCCGAATCATAAGCGTTCCTCTTTTTATGTGCTGACGGAAAAAGGTGAAATGACGCTCGATGCGATTTTTATGGACGTATTTGACCCATGGATGAACGGGCTGGTGAAAAAGTATGATCATATTGATCTGAGTGGCGTATTAACTGTTTTGAATGAAGTGACCCATTTTTAGAATAAAAACCCAAATTAAGAGATAGGATTGGTATGAAAAAAAGAGTTAAATCGATACAGAGTCTTCTCGCATTATCGGTAGCAGCGCTTGTATTGACAGGCTGTTTTAGTGGCGAGAAAAAGGAAGAAGCCGGCATGCAGATTCCGAGCGTGGTAGTGGAGCAGGTTGAAAAACGCAACATTACTGTTGAGTCGGAACTGCCGGGGCGAACGATCGCATCGGTGATGGCGGAAGTGCGCCCGCAGGTTGGCGGCATTATCTTGACGCAAAATTTCGAAGAGGGATCGAGCGTTGAGGAGGGGCAGACACTCTATCAGATCGATTCGGCGATCTATGAAGCAAATCTCCGTCAAGCGAAAGCGGGGCTTGAGCGTGCCAAAGCGGCGCAATATGCGGCAAAAATGCGGGCAGAGCGGATGAACTCGCTTCGTAGCAGTGGCTCAAAAGCGGTAAGTGCGCAGGATGTTGATGATGCAAACGCAGCACTCGCTCAAGCCAATGCAGAAGTCTATGGTGCTGAAGCGCAAGTGAAAAATGCTGAGATCAACGTGAATTACAGTAAAATGCTCGCACCGATTAGCGGAAAAATTGGTAAATCTAACTTTACCCAAGGGGCGCTCGTTTCACCAGGCCAGCCACTTGAGATGGCGGTGATTCAGCAGCTCAATCCGATGCGCGTTGATATTGCCTATTCAGCGGCGGAGTACTCCGATCTTCAGCGTAAAATTAAATCGGGCGTTTACAAAAGCCAAACCCGTATCGATCAACATGGGAAAGAGGTGAAATATCATCCTGTTCGTATTTTCTTAGAAGATGGCTCGCTCTATCCTGAGACCGGCTACATTCGCTTTGAAGACCCGACCGTTGATTTAACCACTGGTTCAATTCTCCTTCAGGCAGAATTTAATAATGATGAAGGTGCACTCCTTCCGGGGATGTTTGTTAAAACCGTGGTTGAGCAGGGGATTGAGATTGGTGCAGTAACCGTTCCTCAACGCATTTTGACGCAAGATTTATCCGGCAAAAGTAAGGTAATTATTGCGCGTAAAGCAGATGCAGAAGAGCGAGCGATGATGAAAGAGCAGATGGGCGCGGATGTTGAGTGGGTAGCACAAGAACGTTCGGTGGTGATCTCTCGCTCACACAGTACCGATTGGGTATTGGCCTCGGGCTTAGAAGAGGGCGAATTTGTGGTAACGCGCGGCTTCCAGCTCATTCAAATGGCGCTTCAACGTTCGCCAAGCCCCATTATTCCAGTAGAAGTACTCACCGAAGATGTCTACACCAAAGCGATACTGGAAGGTACAGGGAAATAATCGATTCACCGATGAATCGCAGGCAACACAAAAGGATATTATAAATGGCACACTTTTTTATTGATCGTCCGATATTTGCATGGGTTCTTGCAATTATGACGATAGCTATCGGGATATTTGCCGGGGTGAATCTGCCCGTTGCGCAATATCCGCAAATTGCGCCACCAGAAGTTCGGGTTATGGCCGTCTATCCTGGTGCGAACGCAGAAACTGTTGAAGAGAGTGTAACGCAGGTGATCGAGCAGAGTTTAACCGGGCTCGATGGATTCCGTTATATGTCTTCACAAAGTTCAAGTACTGGGGTAGTCTCGATTGCGATCACCTTTGAGCAGGGAACTGACCCAGATATGGCGCAAGTTCAGGTACAGAACAAAATTCAAACGGCGCTCACCCAGCTTCCTCAAGCCGTACAGCAGCAAGGGATTCAAGTACAAAAATCATCCAGTTCATTCTTGATGGTGGTCGGATTCTACTCGCCTGATGGCTCTTTAACCCATGCGGACTTAGGAGACTATGTCGCGTCGAATATCTCCGAGCCGCTTAGCCGACTCTACGGGATTGGGGAAACGCAACTCTTTGGCTCTGGCTATGCGATGAACATCTGGCTTGACCCGATGAAACTTAATCAATATGGCATGACCTCGCTCGATGTGGTTGCGGCAATTAAAGAGCAAAATACGCAAGCAACGCTCGGTGACTTAGGGGCAATGCCAGCGAAAAAAGAGCAGGTGCTACGCTATACCATCAATGCACAATCGCTGTTAGAGACGGAAGCGGAGTTTAAAGCGATCCAACTTCGCGTGAATGAAGATGGAAGTAAAGTCCTGTTAGACGATGTGGCGCGGGTGGAACTATCGCCTGAAAATGAGCAATTCTCCTCGCACTATAATGGTAAACCCGCAACAGCGATGGCGATTAACTTAGCCTCTGGCGCAAATGCGCTCGATACGGCAAAAGCGGTGCGCGAGTTCTTAGAAACGGCGAGCCTAAATTTCCCTGAGGGGATGGAATATATGTATCCTTACGATACAACGCCCTTTGTTGAGGTGTCGATCAATAACGTAATGGGGACCTTAATTGAGGCGATCATTCTCGTATTTATCGTGATGTATGTCTTCCTCCGAAGCTTCCGCGCGGCACTGATTCCGCTCCTTGCGATACCCTATGTATTGTGTGGGACGCTGGCGATTTTGGCGGCGATGGGCTTTATTTTAAATACCTTAACCCTCTTTGCGATGGTCCTTGCGATCGGGCTACTGGTTGATGATGCGATCGTTGTGGTAGAAAACGTTGAGCGGATTATGGAAGAAGAGGATGCAACGCCTTATGAAGCGGCGAAGAAAACGATGGATCAGATCGTTGGGGCGCTCGTTGGGATCGGGGTGGTGCTTTCAGCGGTATTCGTACCGATGGCCTTTATGCCAGGCGCGACAGGGATTATCTATCGCCAATTCTCGGTGACGATTATTACCGCTATGCTCCTTTCGGTGCTTGTTGCGATTATCTTTACGCCATCGCTCTGTGCGACGATCTTAAAATCAAAAGAAGATCAAGCAAAAGAGCCGACGGGGTTATTGAAAATCTGGTTGACGCTTGTTGCGCCGATTACTAAAGTAATTCACCTTTTAGTGGATGGCTTTAACCGTCTCTTTGATCGCGGGAACGTGGCCTATGAGAAAGGCGTTCGTGGTGCGGTAACTCGTCCGAAACGCTTTGTGATGGGGCTTTTGATCGTGCTTGTGGGCGTTGGATTTCTCTTTAAAACGATTCCAACGAGCTTCTTACCAGAAGAGGACCAAGGGTTTGCGCTTGGGCAGATTATTAACCCAAGTAACGCCTCCCTGAATGTCACCGAAGAAGCGTTAGCCTCTTTAACCCAATATATTTTGGAAGAAGAGAGCGAAAACGTGCAGTCGATCATGACCGTTGCGGGCTTTAGCTTTACCGGTCGCGGAAGTGACCAGGCGCTCTACTTCCTCATGATGAAACCGTGGGATGAGCGTAAAGAGCCGATCCAAGCGACACTTGGCCGAGTCAATCAGCATTTGATGGGCTTTGCACTTAAACATAATGCCTTTGGATTTGCCTTTATTCCGCCAGCAATCCCAGAACTTGGGGTATCAACCGGGGTTGAGTTTTATCTGCAAGACTCGATCGGGCTTGGGCATGAGGAGCTGTTAAAAGCGGCGAATATGCTCAAACAAGAGATCAGCCAATCGCCGATCTTCAATGCGCAAACCTTGCGTGACGGTAGTATGATGGATAAAGCGGAATACTATATCGACATCGACCGTGACCGTGCGCGAGCGCTTCAAGTACCGATCGATATGATTAACCAATCGCTCTCGGTGGCGTGGGGTGGTATGTATGTCAATGACTTCGTCGATCGTGGCCGAATCAAAAAGGTTCAGGTGCAAGGTGACGCTGAATTCCGTATGATGCCGTCCGACTTTAATCGCTGGTATGTGCGTAATACCAAAGGTGAAATGGTGCCCTTTAGTGCCTTTGCCTCCGGTAAATGGAGCTCTGGTTCTCCTCAGATTGACCGTTTTAATGGTAATCCGGCGTTTAAACTCTCCGTTGAAGCGAACCAAGGTCGCAGTACCGGTGAAGCGATGCTGGAAATTGAGCGTCTTGTGCGTGATAAACTCCCTCAAGGGATTGATGTGGCGTGGTCAGGGACTTCTTATGAAGAGCGTCAAACCGGCGATATTCAAGCGGTACTCTTTGCGGTATCGGTCTTTGTTATCTTCCTAAGTTTGGCGGCGCTTTATGAGTCGTGGAGCATTCCGATTGCGGTACTTCTCACCATTCCGGTGGGGATTATCGGGGCGGTATTGACGGCGCATTTAGGTAAAGGCCTTGATAATGACGTTTACTTCCAAGTAGGGATGTTGACGACGATTGGGCTAACAGCGAAAAATGCAATTCTGATCGTGGAATTTGCCCGTGACATCATGCGTGAAGGAAAAGATGTGATTACCGCAACGGTTGAAGCGGCGCACTTACGTCTTCGCCCGATTATGATGACTTCGATCGCGTTCGGTCTTGGGGTTGTGCCTCTTGCGCTTGCAAGCGGTGCGGGCTCTGGCGCGCAAAACGTGGTGGGTAAAACCGTTGTCGGTGGGATGATCGCAGGGACCTTCCTCGTGATCTTCTACGCTCCGGTCTTCTTTAGATTGATCGTTGGAAAGCGCACGAAAGTGTAGTGACGATCAAGTAAAGAAACACCATAAAAACAAAAACCGGCTCCAGAATTATCTGTGAGCCGGTTTTTTATCGCTTGGATAAAGCGACATTAAAACGGAGGCGTAAACTTATTTAACGTAAGCGATCGCTTCCACTTCCACTAATACACCCATCGGTAATTTACCCACTTCAAAGCATGAGCGCGCAGGGGTGTTTTCAGAGCCAAAGAACTCTGCATAGACTTCATTAAAAGCGGCAAAATCTTTAATATCGTCTAAGAAACAGGTGGTTTTGAGCACGCTATCAAATCCCGCTCCCGCCTCTTCAAGTACCGCTTTTAAGTTAAGGAGCGTTTGGCGTGCTTGTGCTTTTACATCGCCCTCGACGACTTGCATCGTAGCAGGATCGAGTGGAATTTGGCCTGAGGTAAAGACTAAGTTACTGAGTGCATTTGCTTGTGAATAAGGGCCCACCGCTTTCGGTGCGTTATCAGTATGAATAATTTTTTTCATGATGTCTCCTTGATAGTATTTTTATAGTGCGTGTGATTCGGGTTAAATGCCCATGCAGACGCCGGTGTCGAGCATTGTTTTAATGAGGCTATGATTGCGCGGTAATAGACGGGGTTTCCCGGCTACTTCCTCGATCGGCACCGAGGTGAGTTTACCATTTTGTTGCGCGACCATCACACCGTATTGTGATTTTTTAATGAGCTCGATCGCTTTAGTCCCGCATTGGGTTGCAAAGATTCGGTCACTTGCCGTTGGCACACCGCCACGGCTAACATAGCCAAGCGTCGTTAAGCGGGCTTGCATTCCGGTCAGTTCTGGAATGGCATCGACGATCTTAATCGCTTCGGCATGTTTTTTTGGTTTAAGACCGAGCGCGTGATTCTCTTCCGAGACTGCGCCTTCCGCAATCACAAGTAGCGCCGAGCGTTTGTTATAGATATGTTTGTTAATGTATTTGACGAGCGATTCCATCGAGTAGGGCATCTCAGGAATAAGGCAGATATCCGCCGAGCCACCAAGCGCCGCGCCTGCTGCTAACCAACCGGCATCGCGTCCCATCACCTCTAAAATCATTAACCGGTGATGAGAATCGGCCGTTGTGCGAAGGCGATCGAGCGCCATCACTGAGACGTGAACCGCCGTATCATAGCCGAAGGTAACATCGGTTTTGGCAATGTCATTATCGATGGTTTTCGGAAGGGTGACGACTGGAATGCTCGCTTGATGGAGATAGGAGGCAAATCGTTGCGTTCCGTCCCCTCCAAGGCAGACAAGGGCATCGAGCTCCAGTTTTTTAAAGCTCTCAACGCAGTTTGCGACCGCCTCTTCGGTATTGCGGGCACGTCCACCGCCACGGCCGGTTCCTAAAATGGTGCCACCGGTTCCTGCGATTTGATAGACATCTTCAAAGGTAAGGGGCGTGTGCGCCATTTCTGCCAATCCAACAAATCCGTCATTAATCCCGGTGACTTTCCAGCCCTCTTTGAGCGCCGATAAGGTAACGCCTCGAAGCGCCGCGTTAAGCCCCTGACAGTCACCGCCTGCGGTTAAAATCCCGATATGCTTTCCGTTCGCCATGATAGTGTTTTTACTCCCAAATATGTTCGATCGTGATGGGTTCATTAAGTTTTAGCGCCGATTCTTTCGCGCTCAATTGAATCACCGCGAGCGCATTATCCCCTTCAAAGTAGATAATTGTTCCCGCTGATTTATCCTCATCATTAAGGATTTCTGCGCCATAGGCAAGTTCTTTTGCGTTACTTGCTGTAATTTTTGCAAGGCGGCGTTTCGGAGCGCCTAAATACTCCATGCGCGCCACCACCTCTTGCCCGGTATAGCACCCTTTTTTAAAGTGAATGCCGTTCAATTTATCGAGGCTTAACATATGAGGTACAAATTTTTCCGTCGTCGCCTCGGTAATCCAAGGAATTAATAGCTCTTCAGGAAGCGTTGCAAGCTCGTCCGCTAGCGCCTCTCTAAGCTCAATTTTCACCTTAGAGATAAAGACAAATTTGGCAAGATGGGCTTTAATTTGCTCTGCCATATCGCTTGGCATTAAGAGCACAATATCGTCTTCAGCATGACGGATAATCCACATCACAACGACCACACGGCCTTGATGGGTACAAAGCGCCCCAAGCCCCGTGTTTTCGGCAGTTTGTTCAATAAAATTAAGTGCGTTGATATCGGCGGTGATTTGGCCTTGAATAAAGGTGCTCGCATCGGCACCGGTGAGATGAATGGCTGAGAGTTCAATCATGTAAAGTCTCCTTTTATTCGTAATTTTCCTATCTTAACATGGATTGATCGGGGGATGATGAAAAGCGCATAGCACTCTATGAATCAGTCGGTTGTGTGTTAGTATACAGAAGGAATATTTCCCTTTTTTGACGGATCTAACCGTGGTGTAAGAGGGAGGTGATTCCCAATATTTTAGCTTAACCGAGAGCTTAAAATAAGGCTCTAAAAGGAGTGAAGATGAGTTATCAATTAGTGGGTTATCCGTTGTGTCCCTTTGTTCAGCGCGTGTTGATTGCGCTCAATTATAAAAAGGTGGCGCATGAATTGACGTGGCTTGATCCGCATGGCGAGTTGCCCGATTGGTTTAACGCGTGGTCACCGCTTGGAAAAGTGCCGGTCATGAAGGTGAGTGAACGCGATGTGCTCTTTGAGTCGCTTGCGATTGTGGAGTTTATTGAAGAAGAGCATCCGGAGCATTCGCTCTATGAAACCTGCCCGATTTCCCGGGCGAAAGATCGTGCGTGGGCAGGGGTTGCAGGCGAACTTTACGGGCCTCAATATATGTCGATGCGCACTAAAACCGTAGAGGATGCTGATCAATATTTTGATGCGCTTAAAGCAACGCTCGCGATTTTAGAAAATGAGAAAAACCCCGATACGCGCTACTTTAGCCGGGATCAGTTTTCATTAGTGGATCTGGTGCTTGCGCCGATGTTTGCTCGCTTTGTGATTGTCGATGAGCTTCGTTCAGGCGATCTTTTAAGCGGCTTTCCGAAACTTGCCGCACTTCGCGATACGCTCTTAAATGAGCCCTTTATTGCGCCGATGATTGACCGAGAATGGAAAGAGAACTTTATTAAAAATATGGCCAAAAATAGCGGCGTCTTTTTTAATTAAATGACACATTGGAAGGAGCTTTTATGAAAGCTCCTTTTTTATGAGCGCTTACCATGTTAGCGGGAAATCTTTTTGAAGGAATTTTGAAAACTTGCTAAGCTTAGCAAACCTTTACATCGGCGTAGATTACGCTGGTATGAAGGCGTTTTAAACCAAAAATTTTTATGAAAAATGTAATGCAATAACAACAAAAAATGACTTTATGGGGAGGAGTCTAAATGAGGCCATTACAAGCAAATTTATCCATCAATGCACTGAAACACAATCTTGAAACGCTGCGCGCGTGCTCACCTGAGAGCCAGCACGTTGCGGTGATTAAAGCGAATGCGTACGGGCACCGTGTGCCATTATTATTGCCTGAACTTGAGCGTAATCCTGTGATCGACTATTTGGCGGTCGCGATCATTGAAGAGGCGCTTGAGATTCGTGAATTTGGGGCGCAAAAGCCGGTGCTTCTTTTAGAGGGAGTGTTTGAGCAAGAGGAGTATTACACCGCGTCTGAATACAATTTTGCAGTGGTGGTCGCAAATGCAAAACAGCTCAAATGGCTCACCGATGTGGAACTTAAAAAACCGCTCAATGTCTTTTTAAAGGTCGATAGTGGCATGCATCGCCTCGGAGCCAATCCGGCGGATATTCCGGAGATCTACGAGTGTGTGAGTTCATCAAAAAACGTGAAATCGGTCACTTTGATGACCCATTTTGCCTGCGCCGATGAGGCGGATTCTCCCTTAACGGAAAAACAGATCGCCATTATGGAAGCGCTAAAAGAGATCGATGCGCCTCAAAGCAATGCCAATTCCGCGGCGGTACTAACGCTTCCGCAGACTCATAACGCCATCGTTCGCTTTGGAATTTCGCTCTATGGCGTCTCGCCGATTGACGATACCACGGGTGCGGATTTTAACCTCAAACCGCTCATTAATCTCACTACAAAAATTATCCATACCTCCATTATTGAAAAGGGTGAAACGGTGGGTTACGGGGCGAAATTTACCGCACCGGAAACAATGCCGATCGGGTGATTGCGATGGGCTATGCCGATGGCTATCCCCGTGAAATTTCAACGGAGGCGTACGTTTTAGTGGGCGAGCATAAAGCGCCGATTATTGGCCGGCCGGCGATGGATATGATGATGATCGATCTGCGTTCTGTGCCGATGGAGTCGTGGAATGAGGAAGTAACGCTCTTTGGCGATGCACTTCCGATTGAACGCGTTGCGCTCTGGGGTGGAACCATTCCCTATACCATTTTCACCCATCTAGCGCCGCGAATTCGTTTTGAGATTGTGGATTAACAAGACGGAAAAAAGGAGACTTAAGTTATCAGCTTGAGTCTCCTTTTTTAATGTCCATTTTTAGTTGGAATTATGAATTCCGTGTTACAGATCGCCTTTATGAACCGTCAGCCCGTTAAAGGTTTGCGCCGTTGGCATCATTTCGATGCGATTAATATTGACGTGCTCCGGTTGATTGGAGAGCCAGACTAAAATATTGGCCACATCTTCACCGGTGATCGCTTTTACATCGGCGTAGACATCGGCGGCGCGCTCATCATCGCCTTTAAAGCGCACATTGGAAAATTCTGTTTCTGAACAAAGTCCGGGTTCGACGTTGGTAACGCGAATGTTTTTCCCCACAAGATCGGCTCTGAGATTGAGCGAAAATTGCGTGACAAAGGCTTTGGTTGCGCCGTAAACATTGGAGCCTTTATAGGGATAATTGCCCGCGATTGAGCTGAGATTGATGATGTAACCGTGATTGCGCTCCACCATTTGTGGAAGCACCAGATGGGTTAGATAGGTGAGCCCTTTGGTATTCACATCAATCATGGTTTCCCAGTCGGAAAAATCTGCCTCAAAGGCCGGATCTTGCCCAAGCGCAAGGCCTGCATTATTGACAAGCACATCGATCTGATTGAAGGGTTCAGGAATCGATTCGATCGCTTTTTTAAGTTTTTTATGATTGGTCACATCGGCAACCACCGGTAAAAAACGCTCGCCGAGCAGCACTTTTAGCTCATCTAAACGCTCTTTACGGCGCGCAAGACCGATAACAAAATCGCCGTTTTCAATAAACTTTTTCGCCGCTTCCATCCCAAATCCGGCAGAGGCTCCAGAAATTAAAATGACTCGCATCACTCTCTCCTTTTGTATGGTGTAATCTCTCTATCCTACGCGCTCTTTTGTCGAAGGGGAAGGGCGCGTATGGAGTGTAGGGTTCTTATAACTATAACCGTAATCGTGCAGATATCGATGAGATTAAATCAGCTCGTTAATCTCTTCAATGCGTCCGCTATGGGTCAGCCAAAGTTCTTCAAGCGCCATCAGCTCGGTTTCAAGGGCTTCTTTATCGGCGTTGAGCTTCTCGATCGCTTGTGGCGAATGGGTGTTATAGGTCTCAGGATCGCCCAAAATCGCGTCGATCTCACCAATTTGATCCTCAAGTTTCGGAATCTTTTTCTCGGCACTCTCTTTTTCACGGGTAATCCGGCGGAGCTCATTGTTGAGCTGTTTACGCTCTTCACGGCTCTGCTGAGAGGTCTCTTTTTTCGGTGCGGCAAGCGCCTCCGTTGTGCCACTCTCTTTACGATTCGCTTCTCGATTTTGCTCAATAAGGTAATCCCGATAATCATCGAGGTCGCCTTTAAAGGGTTTGAGCGTCTTTTTCGCGACTAACATAAATTCATCGCAACAAAGTTTTAGGAGCGAGGCATCATGGGAGACCATCAGAACTGCGCCCTCAAAGGCTTGCAGTGCAATGGCGATCGCTTCACGCATCTCAATATCGAGGTGGTTCGTCGGTTCGTCAAGGAGGAGCAGATTCGGCTTTTGATAGACAATCATCGCAAGGGCAAGACGGGCTTTTTCACCGCCAGAAAAGGGGCCGATTGCTTCATCAACCTTTTCCCCATGGAAGCCAAACGAGCCAAGGAAATTGCGCGCTTCTTGGGTAATCAACGTGCTATCGAGCTGCTGAATATGCCAAAGCGGCGTCTCATCAAGGCGAAGATATTCCACCTGATGCTGAGAGAAATAGCCCACATTTAAACGCTCAGAGGCGACGATTAATCCTTGATCGGTGCTAAGCTCACCTGCAATCAGTTTAATGAGCGTCGATTTCCCCTCACCATTTCGCCCTAAAATGCCGTAACGGGTTTCGGGGGTGATGGTGAGATTGATGTTTTGCAAAATGTTGCGTTCGCCATCGTAAGAAAAATCCACTTCATCCATGCGAATAAGCGGGTCAGGCAGGCGATCGGGCGTTCTAAAGCTAAATTTAAATTCGTTTTCCGCCACCACCGGTGCAATATCTTCCAGTTTTTCAAGCGCTTTAACACGGCTTTGAGCTTGTTTCGCTTTTGTCGCTTTCGCGCCAAATCGATTGATAAATTGTTGCAGATGGGCGCGAGTCTTCTCATTTTTCTCATAGAGCGCTTGTTGGTGTGCCAGTTTTTCCGCACTGAGGCGCAGATAATCGCTGTAGTTTCCGGTATAGGCGGTCGCTTTTTGCTGATTGAGATGAATGATGTGGGTGCAGATATTGTCGAGAAACTCTTTGTCATGGGAGATCACCATCAGTGAGCCGCCATAATTTTTAAGCCAATCTTCCACCCAAACCACCGTTTCAAAGTCAAGGTGGTTGGTCGGTTCGTCAAGGAGGAGAAGATCGGAGCGACACATCAGCGCCTTACCAATATTGAGACGCATGCGCCATCCGCCCGAAAATTCGCGCACTTTTTTATGGTAATCCGCTTCAATAAATCCAAGCCCTTTAAGGAGCTGATAGGCACGGCTATCGGCCCGGTATCCATCGATGCGTTCGAGCTGTTGATGAATATCGCTAATGGCAAATCCATCCTCTTCAAGAAGCGCTTTCTCTTCAGCTTTACGGAGCTCAGCAAGCTCTTCATCGCCCGATAAAATATATTCAAAGGCGGTGAGTGAGGTGTCGTG
>Ga0079226_10003145_pt1 | contig 12711 bp, 13 predicted proteins | sample Poulit2014_FD_76345 | JGI IMG/M metagenome (GOLD analysis project Ga0079226, IMG submission 76345) | Agricultural soil microbial communities from Georgia to study Nitrogen management - Poultry litter 2014 | ecosystem: Environmental > Terrestrial > Soil > Agricultural land | place: USA: Georgia... | reverse complement strand
GGGGAACGGTTTGTAGCGTCCGGTCCGGCTGATCGTCTGGCCGGTGATGACGGCGGCGAACATGAGTCCACCCATCAACGGCAGCATCAACAGGCCGGACTTGGTCGCGGTCGCGTTGAGGGAAAGCTGCAGGTAGGTGGGCAGGTAGCTGACGGCGCCGAACATGGCGATGCCGATCATGAATGCCAGCGGCACGTTGATCCGGAACACACCGTCGCGGAACAGCCGCAGCGGGAGCAGCGGTTCCTTCGCCCTGCTCTCCACGAACAGCCACAGTGGCAGTAACACGATCACACCGCCGGCCAGGCCGAGGATGGTCGGCGACAGCCAGTCGTATTTGGTGCCACCCCAGTTCAGCAGTAGCACGAGGCAGGTGACCGTGCCCGCCATGAGCAGAATGCCCCAGTAGTCGATCGAAACCTTGTGCTGCACCTTCGGCAGGCTGAGTGCGACGGCGGTGATGATCAACGCAGCGGCGCCGATCGGCACGTTGATGTAGAAGATCCAGCGCCAGCTCACGTGCTGTGTCAGGTAACCGCCGAGCAGTGGGCCGAGCACGGTGGCCACACCGATCATCGGGCCCATGATGCTCATGTACTTCCCGCGTTCGCGGGCGGTGACGATCGCTGCCATGATCGTTTGTGCGCCGATCATCAGACCGCCGGCACCGATGCCCTGTACGGCGCGGGACGCGATGAGCATGCCCATCGACTGGGCCACGCCCGCGATGACGGAGCCGGCCAGGAAGATGACGATCGCGACGTGGAACGCCAGCTTACGGCCGATGATGTCGCCGACCTTGCCGTACAGCGGCATCGCGATGGTCTGGCCGAGCAGGTAGGTCGTGAAGATCCAGGAGAACGACTGCAGCCCGTTGAGATCGTCTGCGATCGTGGGCATCGCTGTCGCGACGATGGTCTGGTCCAGCGCCGCCATCAGGATCCCCATGATCAAACCGATGAAGATCGTGATCAGGCGTCCACGGGACAGCGGTCCCTGTTCGGTCTGGGCAGGCTGCTCCGCCGCGTCAGCCTGGTTCGCTGTCGCCGTTGCCACGCAGGCACCTCCCATTGGTCTCGGAAAACCGGAAATATTGATATCGAAAAGAGTGGTCCGCAATGTCCACCACTCGATCCAACTTACCCATAGTTGCGCCAACCGTAAACTTGCAGAGACTGAAAATATGGTTGGTGTCACAGCAGTGGTGCGGCGCGGTGCGCCGTAGCGACACTGGTAGCGGCACCGGCAGTGCCGCGAGTTGTTTGCGGGGAATCTGTCGTGACGGTTGACAGGATGGGGCGGAGCGGCTGCCGCCAGGGGAGTCGATCCGGGGCATGAGGCCGACGGGGCCCGTCGCGGCCTCGTCGCTGACGGGTGGGTGATCCGGCGTCGTCGATCCGGGGACTTGGTGCCCGGATTTCCGCCTTGGTGGGCCGCCAGGGGATCGAACCCTGAACCCATGGGTTAAAAGCCCATTGCTCTGCCGATTGAGCTAACGGCCCCAAGCGGGTCCAGTGTAGCGAGAGAGTGCCAGGGGCCTGTAGCAGGGGCGCACGGCGACACTCGCGTTCACGCATGGACCTCCACGCATGGATCTCCACGCATGGGGTCTTCACGCATGGCCCTCACGGATCGCCCGGGGTCCTGATGATCCCGTGCAGCAGTAGTTTGGCGATCGTGCGCGGGTCGGGCATGCGAGTGTGCGGGTTCAGCAGCATGCTCACGATGATCCGGATGAGCCACTCCGCTGCCTGTTCGGTCGACACCCGAAGCAGGTCGTGGTGGGTTCGAGCGAACCGTTCGACGACGGCGGGCACGATCAGATCGACCAGGCTCGCAGGCTCCTGCTGGCCGATCACCACGTCGGTGAGTTGGTCGGGTTCGCGGGACAACACACGTTGCAACAGACGATGTTGTTGCAGGTAGTCGAGGGTGAACTCGACCGCTTCCTCCAGGGCACGTTCCAGTGGTTGCTGCCAGCCGACGGCGGTGTCGAGTGCGGTGACGAACCGGTTGACCTCTGCTTCGACGATGCGGCGGACCAGGCCGTCCTTGTCGCCGAACGTGCGGTACGTCGTTGTGCGGGAGACGCCCGCCTCGTTCGCGACATCGGTCAGTGAGGTCTTTCGTACGCCGAAGTTGACGAAGCACTGCAATGCGGCGTCGACGAGTTCGGCAGGCACCGGCTGGGATGGCGAACGTGTGGACATGCCGCTATTATCGCACTGGTACGGAAAAACAAATTCGTACCGCCGTGTCATCCGGAGGTGTCCGATGCGGGGCAGTACCCTGACAGCAGCCGTCGATGCGCTCGATCCCGAACTCGACGACGAACGCATTGTGGATCTGACGACGAACTGGCTGTACGCCAACCCGTTGTTGTACACACTGACCTACACGTTGGTTTTCCTGCGGCAGGCTTCTGTCCCCGGAATCGCCGAGATTCTCGACCGCGACGGGCGCGGCCCGACGGTGCGTAGCCCACACGTTCGTAACGTCGCCACGATGAGCTGTTTCGGGATCTGGTTCCGTCACGGGTACCGCAGCGCGCGGGGGCAACAGGCGATCGACCGGGTCAACGCCGTCCACGCCCGGTTCCCCATCAACCAGGACCAGTACCGCTACGTGCTGGCGACCCAGATATTCGAACCCGAACGCTTGTTGACCCTGGTGGGGGCGCAGCCACTGACCGCAACCGAGAACCAGGCCCGATTCGTGTTCTGGCGTAATCTCGGACAACGACTGGGCATCGGGGGCATTCCGGCCACATTCGATGGTTTCCGGGCGTGGATGATCGACTACGAACGTGAGAACTGCCGCTACACCTTCGCGGCCGGACGTATCGCCACGGCACTGCGTGGCGAGTGGGTGCACAACCATCTGCCCGCCCCACTGCGTCCGCTCGGCCGATCCACGCTCGATGCGCTGGTCGACCCGGACCTCGGCGTATCGTTGGGGATCTCCCCGCCGCACGTCGCGGTCCGGTGGTTCGTCCACAGCGCTGTTCGCGGCTATCTGCGGCTGCTGACCGAGTACACCCCTTCGGCACGTCGCTACACCACCGGTTTCGGCCCCGCGCGGGCCGCCGTGTCGCCCTGACGTCGATTGCGGACCGCGAGCGGAGCGCCACTGCCGTCAGGTCGTGCCGACCGTGGTCTGACCGGGCGACAGCGTGTCGCCACGATGGCGACGCTGCCACCCGTCGGAGTGTTCGTCGACGTACACGGCGTGGCTGCGTGCGTGTGCGCGCAACCGTTCGAGCTGGTCCGCGTTGTCGACGGCGGACTTCCGCACCCGGTCACCATTCGGCGGGTCGGAATCCGGGTAGGTGTACAGCGCGTAGTAGTCGTGACGCATCCGCGGATCGCTGGTGATGCCGTTACCGTCCGCCCACGGGCCGCGCGAATGGACGAACGTCGGCCTGATCTCCTCGAAGACATGGTCCCGTAGGCCGGCCATGTCGTCGTCACGGATGAATCGGGCGATGCGTGGAGTCACCAAACCGGCCATGTCGACGAGATGCAGTCGGCTGGTCAATGACGATCCACCCAGATCGGGCAGCAGGAACGAACCCTCCCGCAGCCCGAGAATGTCGGCATAACCGTTGAAGGTCCGTCCGAGCCGGTCGGCGACGTAACACATCGGCACGGTCAGCGTGTCCCGCGCCGCACGGCCGGTGTCGACCATATTGGCGCCGCTGACCAGTAACGACACCACGAGCACGGCGGTCAGCAGCTGCTTCCCACTGCGAGACAGGCCACGCATCACGGCCGGAGGCACCAGTACGGCCAACAAGGTCAGCGTCATCCATACCGGGGTCGCGAACCGGTACTGCACCATCCAATCCGGATTGAGTGCCACGAACGCGAGCAACGCGAGGGCCAGCGGCACGAGCAGTGCCACCAGGCCGTGTCGCCACCACAACCCGCGGGTGCACGCCAGGGGGACAACCACGGCGAGTGCCACCACCGTGGGCACGCCGAACACCGCCACTGCCGGCACCACGTGCCGCAGTGCGACCCGCACGGGTCGTCCGGGCGCGGCGCGCAGGATCAGCCCACTGGCCAGGGGCGCCAACCAGGGACGCCTGGTCACCCGCACCGCCGCGAAATACACTCCCAACAGCACGACCACACACGCCGACCCCCACCGGGTGCCCGCACGTTGTCGCTGTTGCGACGCTGCGTGGACAGTGGCGATGTTCGAACTGCCGGTCACGACCCGCACGACTCCCTCCGCGTGCGGTGTGTGGCGGGTACTGGGTGGGTCGAGCCAGCATACGACAACTCGGCCCGGGATGTGGCGGCAACGCCCGCGACGTCCTCGACGTGTCCTCAGCGGCGTTGCAGGATGCCCTGCACATATTCGGCTTGGCCGACGTGTTGCATACAGTCCCCGATCACGCTCACGAGTCGCACTCCGAGTGTCACGTGTGGTGTCCAATTGTCGTCGATCACCCGGTCCAGATCCGAGTCGCCGAGCGCACTGACGTACCGGTCGGTAACCGCGTGGACCGCGTCGTGGTAGTCGGTCAGCAGTTGCGCCGAATTCACCCTCACCGCGGCGACGTCGGCGTTGCTGTGACGGAATCCTATCGACTCGACCGGCAGATCGAGGTTGAATCGGCCACTGAATCCCTGCGCCGTCCACACCTGTTCGGTGCCGGCGGCATCGGCGATGTGGTCGTCCTGCACCCGAGTGAGGTGCCAGATCAGCCACGCGATCGGGTTCGCGGCATCGTCGAGCCGCACGTGGAGATCATCCACGGAGAGCCCGCTCACGGCGCCATGCACTGCTTCTTTGATCCTGCCGTACGCGTCCTGCAGTAGATCTGCGCCTGTCACGGTCATTCCTCGTCTCGTCTCGTGGCGAAGCGGTCGGTCTCATTCTGCCGTAGCGCGTGCTGCTCGGCAGCGTTGCGGCGCGAGGTCGCCGGGCAGGCCGACACGGCTGTGCGGGTGGCCGACACGCCCGTCAGTCGGTGGAGCGGGTCAACCGGGTCGCCAGGAAGCCGATCAGCGTGCGGAGTCCGAGGCGCATGATCGGTCCCGTGCCGGGCAGCGCCTCGGTGAAGCTGCCCTGCCAGCGGAGGTTCGTGCCGCCCGACTCGTTCGGCGTGAACAACACCTCGGCACGGTAGTCGTGCACCGGAGGGCGCGAACTCGCGAGCGTGTAGACATGGCGGCGGGACGGCTCGTACTCCAGCGTCCTCTCCTGGACCAACAGTGGCCACAAGCCGACCCTGCGGACCGCGCCCACCCCGCCCGGGCTCGGATCACCCGTGCGAGCCCACGAGGCTTGCCAGACCAGCGGGCGCGCCCACCGTGCCCAACTCGGCCCGTCGGTCTCCCGGGAGAACAGCTCCTCCGGTGGGGCACTGCTCGTACGGTTGATCTCGAAGGAGAATCTACGCGCCGCCATCCGCAGCAGCCTAGCGTTCGTGCGAGTGTCAGCCATGATGGGGAACGTGAACGCCACCCGATCGGACGTCGCAGCACCACGCTGGTTGACGCACCTTTTGCGGACCACCTCCGCCCCGTTCCCGGTCACCCGTGCGATACGGGCTGCCGTGGCTCTGGCGACTCCGTTACTGGTGGCGTTGCTGTTGGGAGATCTCGCCACGGGGGCGCTGGTTTCCATCGGCGCATTGCCCACGGTGCTTGCCGATTCCATCGGCACCTACCGTCACCGGGCGCGACGGCTGGCAGGAGCCGTCACCGCCGCGATCGTCGGGTACTGCCTGGGGATGGTCACCGTGGGCCTGCCGGTGGTTTCGTTCGTCACGGTGGTGCTGGTCGCCGCGGTCTCCGTGTTGATCAGCACCGCGGGCAGCAACGCCTCCACTGCCGGACTGCAGTTGTTTATTTTCACCGTCGTCGCCGCCGGGCAGGCTGCCGCGGGCATTTCCCCGGCGATCATCGTGGGGCTGTTCGCCGCCGGTGCCGTGTGGGGAACGATCGTGGCGCTGTCCGGGTGGCCGGTGCGCGCGACCTCACCGGAACGTGAAGCGGTGGCGCAGGTCTACATTGAGCTGGCCACCATGCTCTCCGCGGCCGACGAACCCACCGCACGCGCGGCACGGCACCAGCTCACCACGGCGATGAACACCGCCTACGATCGACTGCTGACCGCCCGATCCTGGCTGTCCGGCCGGGACGCGACCTACCGCGACCTGCTCGAGCAGCTCGCCGCGGCCACGCCCACCGTCGAGGCCTCGGTGGCGATGCTGAACGCGGGTGTCCGCGCGCCTGTGGAAGTCATCGAGTATCTGCGGTCGGTGGCGACCGCGGTGCTCGCGGGCACCGAGTTACCCGTCGCACCGCCCGGCCCGGAGGACTCCGACCGGGTCGCGGCGCTGTATGCCGGTCTCGCGAAGATCCGGGCCGGTGCCACGCGGGCCCGCAACGAACAGGATCCGTTGCTGCGCAGGGTACGGAGGTGGCTGAGCTCGATCGTGGCGGGACCGCTCACCGCCGTCGCGGTGCTGCGGTTGGTCTGCTGTGTGGCCCTCGCGCAGACCGCGTCACTGTTCGTGCCGTTCGAACAGTCGTACTGGGTCACGCTGACAGTGGGGATCGTGCTCAAACCGGACTTCGGATCGGTGTTCGGGCGCGCCGTGTTGCGCGGGATCGGCACGATCGTCGGGGTGTGTGCGGGTGCGGTTGTGTTGGCAACGACCTCCACCAGTGGTGTGACCGCCTGGCTCGTCGTGGTGTTGATGGCGTTGCTCGCAGCCGGGATCCCGTTCGGCAAGGTGCGTAACTACGCCGTCATGACGAGTTTCGTCACCCCGCTGATCATCGTGGAGATCGAGCTGGCGCAGGGCGGTGACTGGGCGGTTGTGCTGGCGCGACTGGCGAACACGGTGATCGGCTGCGCGATCGTGCTGATCTTCGGATACCTCCTCTGGCCCGGCTCGCTGCGGCCGAGGGTCGGCGGGCGGCTGGCCGACATGGCCGACACGGTCGCGCGTTACGTCGAACAGAGCCTGGTTCCGCTGTCGGAACCGCCACCGGCCACGGAACGTTCTCGGCGGCGTCGTCGCGCCTACCGTGGGCTGGCCGATCTGCGGACGGCGTTTCAGCAGGCCGTGGTGGAACCGTCCGCCGCGGGGCGTCAGGCCAGCGCCTGGTGGCCCGCCATCGTCGGGTTGGAGCGGGTCATGGACGCGGTCACGGAGGTCGCGGTCAGTGTCCGGCACGGTGCCACTGCCCCCGAGTCCGACGAGGTGGCACTGGTCACCGCCGGGCTCGGGGAATTCGCGTCGGCTGTCCGTGAGGAACGACGGCCACATCGGGTCGACATGCCGGCCGGCGAGCAGTTGCGAGGAGTCGCGAATCAACTCATCCTGGCATTGGAAGCGGTTCGAGGGCCGCGCTTCCGACGCACCCGCCGCGGGTTGCGCCGACCTCGTCGCCGCCGCACCACGTCCGGGTGAGTGTGCCCTGCGGCGGTTGGCGTTGCGCGACGAACGGGGTTGGATGGGGGAGGGAGGAAACGAGGGAAGAGACGCAGCACGGCTGCGACGACGTACGGCGATTCAGGAGGTAGTAACTGTCATGGATTTCCAACAGCTGAAGAAGCGCGCCCAGGACGAACTGGGCAAACGTACCGGCATGATCGATCAGGGGTTGGACAAGGCCAGCGGTTTCGCGAAATCGCGGGTGCAGGGACGCGACAACCAGATCGACAGTGTGGTCGACAAGGCGAAGTCGTTCGTGCGGCAGACGAGTGGCCAGGACGGTTCCGGCGGTCCCGAGGGCGGCTCATCCGGCGGGCCGAACTCGCGCTGAGTCGAATTCGCACTGTGCCGAATTCGCGCTGAGCCGAACCGTGGCTAGCAGCGCTCGCTGTGATCGCGCGGGACCTCCGCGGTGGCCGTGGTGTCCTCGACAGCGGTGACACGGCCACCCTGGTTCCCCAGGGCCGCGAGTGCCGTCCGGGCGTCGGTGGCGTCGAGATCAATGTGCAGCGCGGTGTGGTCGAGCGCAGTGTGTTGCCGCAGGCTCGTTACTCCCGCGTGGCCCGCGTTGATGGTGGCCGCCAGCCCCCCGGTCGAGGCGAGTGAGCCACGGGCCGCGCCGAGCGCGCCGAGCGCCTCGTCCAACACCGGCAGCAGGGCCGCCCTGTTCCCTTCGGTCATCGCTCGCACCAGTTCGGGGCGGGTCGCTGCCACTCTGGTGCCGTCGCGGAACGATCCCGCGGCCAGTGAGGCGGACAGTGGACCGTTCTGTGCGGCCACCGAGGCGAGTACCTCGGCGAACAGGTGCGGCAGGTGCGAGATCCGGGCGACGGTGTCGTCGTGCTCGGCAGCGGGTAGCGGACACACCCTCGCTCCGATGTCGAGTGCCAGCACGGCCGCTTCCCGCCAGGCGGTGAGGTCCGTGTCGTCCTCGACACAGAGCGCCCAGGTGGCGCCGTCGAACAGTGCGCTGTCGCCTGCGGCCCAGCCGGAGTCGGTGGTGCCCGCCATGGGGTGTCCGCCCGTGTAACGGGCCCGGCCGGCCAGCTCGCGGACCGAGGCGAGTACGGGTTCTTTCACACTCGTCACGTCGGTGAGCAGGCATTCGGGCGCGTGGCGGGCCACGAGCGTCAGCACGTCGTCCAGGGCGGGTAGTGGTACGGCCACCACCACGAGGGCGTCCCTTTCCGCCGCGCGACGCAACGCCCGCGCCGTGTCGGTCGTCGCGTCGAATCCGGCGGCACGTGCCGCCGCGGCCTCCTCGCCGGGCACGGCACCCCAGACGGTACGGTCCGTCGCTGCGGCGGCACGCAGCAGGGAACCACCGAGCAGTCCGAGCCCGATGACACATACGTCTCGCATGGTTGTCTTTTCTACCGCAACTCGTGCAACGCGAACGCGGCGTGCATGGCGACCCCGCGTGGCAGTGCTGCCTCGTCGTAGTGGACCCGGTTGGAGTGGTTCGGTGCTGCCAGGGTCGGGTCCGCTCCCGGGGGGCACGCGCCGAGGAACGCGAAGGTGCCGGGAACTTCGCGCAGCACGTGGGAGAAGTCCTCGGCACCCATGATGGGGTGCGGTAAAGGGGCAGCATGGTCCGTGCCGAGTAGTCGTTGTGCCAGGTGCAGCGTCCGCTCCGTCACGTCCGTGTCGGTCACGGTTGCGGGGTACCGGACGCCGAACTCGATCGTGAGTTCGCAGCCGTGTGCGGCGGCGATTCCGGAACACACGGTGTCGATTTGCTGCTGCAGCATCCGCCGGGTCGGTTCGGACAGTGCGCGTATCGTGCCTTCCAGCTCCGCGGTTTCCGGGATGATGTTGTTGGTGGTTCCTGCGGTGATCCGCCCGACGGTGACCACGGCCGGGTCGGAGATGTCGACCCGTCGGGTGACCATCGTCTGTAGCGCGCCGACCATCGCCGCGGCGGCGGGAACCGGGTCCAGTGCGGTGTGCGGCATCGAGCCGTGCCCGCCCTGCCCGGTCAGCCGTACCGTGAAGCTGTCCGCGGAGGCCATCAATGTGCCGGGTCGGGTGCTGAGCATCCCGGACGGGCTTCCCGCATCGATGTGCAGTCCGAGTGCGGAACTCACCCGTTCGCCCGCCGCGTCCAACACCCCCTCGTCGATCATGTATCGGGCACCTTCGTAGCCCTCTTCGCCGGGTTGGAACATGAACACCACCGAGCCGGCGAGCTCCCGGGTGTGCGTGCTCAACAGGCGTGCGGCCGAGGCGAGCATGGCGACGTGGGTGTCGTGTCCACAGGCGTGCATCGTCCCGGGGGTTTCGGAGGCGAAGTCGTCGCCGGTTTCTTCGTGCAGCGGCAGCGCGTCCATGTCGCCGCGCAACAGCACGGCGGGACCCGGTTTGCTGCCGCGCAGCACCGCGGTCACCGAACTCGACGACGAGCCGCGGTGGATTTCGAGCGGTAGCCGGTCGAGCGCACGCAGGATCGCCTCCTGGGTGTCGGGTAGCACCAGCCCCTGTTCGGGTTGCCGGTGCAGTTGTCTCCGCAGCGCGATGGTTTTCGGTTGCAGCGTGTTCGCCTCGGCGAGCAGTTCCGCGAGCGCGGCGTCCGGCGCGTCGGTGTCGGTTGACGGTGCCATGCTGTGATCCTGGCATGCTCGTCCGCGCGTGGCACCCGGGTAGGTCGGGTCGCGTCGTGGCGCTGGGACGTTCGTTACCGTCAACGATCGTAATCCGGTTGTGCGGTATACGGTGTGTTCATGGCGGAGCAGGAACCGGTGGCGGGATTCGGTATAGCTGTCGTGCGTGAGGACGGCAAGTGGCGGTGCAGTGCCATGGCCTCGGCGGCGCTGGACGACCTGGACAAGGCGTTGACCGAACTGCGTAGGCTGCGTTCCACCGGCGCGGTGTTCGGCATGCTCGCGGTCGACGACGAGTTCTTCGTGATTGTGCGTCCGCTGCCGGATGGTGCGCGGTTGCTGCTCTCGGAGGCCGGAGCCGGACTCGATTACGATCTCGCTGGTGACGCGCTCGATCTGTTGGGGGCCGAACCACCCGACGAGGATGATGACGCGGTCTGGCCGGTCGGCGATTTCGAGCTGCTCGCCGATGTGGGGATGCCGGGCGACGAGCTCGAGGTCGTCACGGGAGAGATCGATCGTTATCCGGATGAGCAGTTGGAGATGGTGGCACAGCGTTGCGGTTTCGGTGACCAGTACGGGCAGTTACTCGACGAGTTGTGACCGTCTACGCGTCCCGTGCGGGGAGCGTGTCGTGTGAGGAGTCGAGCAGTGTCCGTTGGTCCGTACGCTGATCCCGACACTGCCGCGGTGAATGCGGCGCTACGTACGGCACGGTCGGGGGGTGGTGGTGCTGATCTCCCGATCGGCGCGGTGGTGTTCGCCCCGGACGGCTCGGTGTTGTCCGCCGCGCGTAACGCGCGGGAGGAGTTGGGCGATCCGACGGCACATGCCGAGGTGCTGGCGCTGCGTGCGGCGGCACGAGAGTACGGCGACGGCTGGCGGCTGACGGGTTGCACCCTCGCGGTGACGGTGGAGCCGTGCACGATGTGCGCGGGCGCGCTGGTGTTGGCGCGGGTGGCGAAGGTCGTGTTCGGAGCGTGGGAGCCGCGTACCGGGGCGGTGGGGTCGTTGTGGGACGTGGTCCGTGATCGCAGGCTCAACCACCGTCCCGAGGTGCGCGGTGGGGTGTTGGAATCCGAGAGTGCGGCGCTGCTGCAAGGCTTCTTCGAGACGCGGCGGGGGGACGTCGAATCGTGACGAAGCGTGCTTTATCCTAGTGCGCGGTAGCGTGTCCGAGAGGCCGAAGGAGCGCGACTCGAAATCGTGTGGCGGCAACCCCGCCCGTGGGTTCGAATCCCACCGCTACCGCGCCTCCGATGTCCTAGGACATCGGAAACGTCCCCGTCCCTCGGCTGGGGTGGAACAAGCTCACCCGTGAGCTGGGTCGGCCTGTGGTGCCGAGCGGGGTGGGGTGCCCTTGGCTCCCGCGAGGGGAGTTCGGGAACACCGCACGCACCTGGGTGTGCATGTTTCTTGTGCGGTGTTGGGTGGTCTTTCTAGTCGTAGTTGCCCGGTAGTAAGGGTTCGACTTTCCGTGCGATGTCTTCGACGAGGTTGCACCCCTCATCGCGGGACATGTCGGCGCTGGCAACGCTCAGAAAGGCGCGGTCGTTGGGCCCCACGGCCATCGCCAGCATGCAACTGCCTTTTTCGTAGCCGTCGCGTTCTTCGACGGCGGGGCGGCCCTTGATGTCGCCGTCGTAGGCCTTGGTGGGGTCATCGACGAAGTCATCCAGCGTCCCGCCCGGTTGCAGCGTCAACCCGACCGAGACTTTTTGCGGTATTGTGCTGCCGCACCCGTTGGGGCCGCCTGACTTGTCGTATTCACCGTCGGGGAAGTCCCAGTCTTCCAGCTTGTCGAGTGCTGTGTCGAGTACGTCGCAGGCGACCATGCCCTCGAATGGATTATCCGAACCACTAGGCATTGATGGGCCGGGATCGCCGTGCGATGTCGTGGATGGTGCAACCGAGGTGGCCGTGTTCGGTGTGCCCGTACTGGTGTCGGAACACCCCCCGGCGAGCAGCAGCATGCCCATGGTGGCCGCAAGCGTGGGGAGCCAGTCAGGTCGTTTCATCAGCCGGTACCAATTTCCCCATGTGCTGGACGACGGCCTCTTCCTCTTCGTTGTAGTTGTTTTGTGCGACCTGTAAGGCTTCTTTCAGTTTCTGGAACCCGTCCTGCATGAGTTGCAGGTTCGGGATCAACGAGTTCTCGTCCCCGTCAGCGACCTTGGTGTTGAATCCCGCTACCTGGTAGGCGTACGGGCTCGCCCCCAACTTCACCTGCTTCGTCAGCTGTTGCGCCTTTTTAATCATCTCCTCATATCGGTCGAGGAACTCGTCGCAGGCTTTGATGTAGACCTTCGCACCTTCTTCGCTGATCGCCCACCCGCCTTCATTGGCGGAGCCCAGCACGGACGTCGCCTGGTCGTTGATCTTCTTCGCCCCGTCGGTGTCGAACAGGTTGTCGCCCAGCCCGTTCATCATCTGCGAGATGGCATCGCCCAATTGTTCCGGGCCGGTGCCGTCTCCCTGCTCGCGTGGCGTATCACTGATCGGCATCGTGCGTCTCCCTCGTGATCACGGACTACCCAGCGTACGATACCGCATACTCGCGAGCGCCCATGGCGGTTTCGCTGAGATCGTCATGATTAACCGGGCGCGGTGTGCGTGTCGAGGAGCTGAACCCCGTCGTGGGCACGGGTG
>Ga0079226_10003144_pt1 | contig 12712 bp, 10 predicted proteins | sample Poulit2014_FD_76345 | JGI IMG/M metagenome (GOLD analysis project Ga0079226, IMG submission 76345) | Agricultural soil microbial communities from Georgia to study Nitrogen management - Poultry litter 2014 | ecosystem: Environmental > Terrestrial > Soil > Agricultural land | place: USA: Georgia... | reverse complement strand
TTTATTTCTTTGCGCTTAATTTTACCAGTATTGAAAAGTATTCTTACATCAAATAGTGAGGTTGTTGCTTTAGTAAAACCCCAATTTGAAGCTGAAAAAGGACAAGTTGGAAAAAAGGGTGTTATTCGAGATCGAAAAATACATATTGAAGTACTTCAAAAAATAACGTCATTTGCGATTGAAGAAGGGTATACTGTTTTAAATGGCACCTTTTCACCCATTACAGGTGGCGAAGGAAATATTGAATATTTATTGCATCTCGGATGGCAACGAAATGAAGAGACAAGTGTTTCGTTAGATGAATTAATTATAGAAGTTGTAAACGATGCCCACGAAACTTTGTCTTAAAATGGAGGATCAATATGAGTAAGGCGAAACGTCATATTAAGATTAAAGAACTTATAATCGAAAAAGATATAGAAACACAAGATGAATTAGTATCTGAATTAAAAAATTTAGGTTTTAACGTGACACAAGCTACGGTTTCACGCGATATAAAGGAAATGCATTTAATTAAAATACCATCTGCTTCGGGAACATATAAGTATGGAATTCCCACTAAGCAGCGATTTAATGCTGAAGAAAAATTGCGTCGACGCATGATCGAAGCTTTTGTTAGTATGGACCATGCTGAAAATTTCATTGTTCTTAAGACTTTACCGGGTAATGCAAACGCTCTAGGAGCGCTCATTGATGATTTAAATTGGGAAGAAATAATGGGCACTATTTGTGGAGACGACACTTGTTTAATTTTATGTAGAAATGTTAAGAAAACAGAGTATGTTTTAGCTAAATTAAGTGATATGATTTAAGTAAGAAAACGCTTTTGACTGGGGTGACCTTTTAATTGATTGTAGAATTATCAATTCGTAACTTCGCAATAATCGATGACTTATCGATCTCATTTAATGATGGAATGACTGTCCTCACAGGAGAAACGGGGGCAGGTAAATCGATTATAATTGATGCTGTCAATTTATTGACGGGCGGACGTGGTTCGACCCAATTTATTAAACATGGCAAAGAACGTGCTGAAATCATTGGACAATTTCATTTAACGAGTAATAAACAAAAGATAAGCGACTTATGTGCTATTTATGATATATCACTTGATGATGAAACGATTATTTTGGAAAGAATATTAAATAAAAGCGGAAAAACTGTTTGTCGAATAAACAATAAAATCGTCTCTTTAACCGTTCTTAGGGAATTCGGAGAAATAATCGTTCAAATACATAGCCAACACGATACGATGCATCTTTTAGATAATGAACAGCACTTAAGCTTAGTTGATCATTACAATAAAGAAAATATTGAACCTTTAAAAGAAGAATACAGGCTGCATTACAATGAACTTTTACAATTAAAACAAAAATATAATGAGTTATATACAAATGAGCAAGAAATGGCACATCGCTTGGATTTATTGCAATTTCAGCTCACTGAGTTAGACCAAGCTAATTTAGTCGAAGATGAAGATGAAGAACTAGAAGTGGAGCGCAAACAATTACAAAACTTCGAACAAATATATAATTCTTTACAAGAAGCACATTTCGCACTTCATGGAGATGCGAAGGGCTTGGAATTGTTACATATTGCTAATCAGGCGCTTGAAAAAGGGCAAGCCCATGATCACTTTATCGCTAAACAAAATGAAAGCTTGACGAATTTATACTATCAATTAGAAGATATTAGCTTACAAATCGATGATTATAAAGACAGCTTACATTTTGATGAAGCACGGTTAAATGAAATAGAATCCCGTTTAAACGAATTAAGTCGTTTACAGAAAAAATACGGTAACAGTGTAGCAGAAATGATTCAATATAAAGAAAAAATCGCGATTGAACTTGATGAAATTACGAACCGCGATGATCATCTTGAAAAATTACTTATGCAGATTAATGATAAAGAAGAAAAGGCTTTAAAAGTGGCAAAACAACTACATCAAGTAAGAGTAGCAACTGCTGGCCAGTTGGAAAAAGACTTGCACTTAGAGCTAAAAGATCTATATTTAGAAAACGCTCGATTTTCTGTACAATTCGCTAGTACAAGAGAGGAAAAATTATCGAAAGATGGACTCGATGATGTAAGTTTTATGCTCTCTACAAACGTCGGTGAACCCTTAAAAGAACTCGATAAAGTTGCATCAGGTGGTGAGTTATCACGAATCATGCTGGCACTCAAAAAACTATTAGCTGAACACGATCTAATCCAGACAGTCATTTTTGACGAAATAGACGCTGGAGTAAGTGGCCGAGTGGCTCAAGCAATTGCAGAAAAGATGTACCAAATTTCCAACAATACACAAACCTTGTGTATTACACACTTACCACAAGTTGCGGCAATGGCTGATCATCATTTATTAATTGAAAAACAAATTAATAAAGAGCGAACTTCAACGAAAATTACCCGCTTAAAGCATGATGCGGTCATTAATGAACTCGGTAAAATGATGACGGGCACTAAATTAACGGATTCCGCTTTAGACCATGCTCAAGAATTACTCGATTTAACAAATAAATTTAAAAAGTCAGTGAGCAGTAAATTCTCTGCTTCATAAAAGGGGTTCTTTATCAAATCGTCTTGCTTGATTATTCGATAGTTGTAACTTCAGCTAGACGCTTTTTTAGCGGGCATGGCCTCAGCCTCCGCGAGAAAACATTCTGCAAGGTCTTCGGACTCATGCTTTTCCCGCTAGAGTCGCCAGCTTGCATTACAATTTATTAATCGTTTCTAGTTTTCATTTTTTCATAAAGACAAGACTGTTTCTTGTACAAGCATAAAAGGTTGCCTAGCGCAGCCTTATTTATTTGACCAAATGCTGCTACATAATAATAGGTACTTTTCAATTTTATTTCATTTTATATTCATAAGCAAGGCTCTTCAATAATAAGTCGATTATTCATTGTGCAATTCAAATATTTAAGGTAATGATAAACAGTTTTTCTTTTCTTTCTCTCGTTTAAAATCAAGTCGGTTAGGTCACATTAAATATACCGGTTCAAGTGAAATTAATTTAATTTTAAAGGGGAGTGTACAATGCGATGTCATGGAAACGAAAAATAAAAATATCTATTGGTATTTTACTCATAATATTTTTCATTATTCCATTAAAGTTCAGCCAAATACAGCAGTACCTTTCCATCCCTAACAGTGTCACCATATTTCAAGACGAAGAATCCATCGCAATGCCGAAATTAAAATATGCCAATATTGCACATCACCCATTTATTTCTAATTTTGAATTGATACCAGATGAGGCAGGCTCTACAGAGCTCGTATATGAAGTCGGAAAATTTCCTGTTAAAAAGATTGATGTCACCGTCTTGAAAAATCACGAAGTTGTCCCAGGTGGCCAATCAATAGGCGTACAACTTCATACACAAGGCGTTCTCGTTGTCGGCCATCATTTAGTAAGCCAAGTCGACAAAGAACAATCACCGGCTGAAGATGCGAACATTGAAGTGGGCGATATTATCGTCGAAATGGATGGCGAAAAGATAAAAAAATTAACTGATTTGCAAGAAATTGTCCAATTAGCAGGAAAGAACAATAAAAAAATTAATATAAAATTAAAGCGTGGAAGAAAATTAATTGACACTCAATTACAACCAACTTACAACAAACAAGATGACTCTTATCAAATAGGCGTTTATATAAGGGATTCTACTACGGGAATTGGGACCGTATCCTTTTATGACCGAGTGACAGGGAAGTATGGAGCCCTTGGACATGTGATTTCGGATGCAGATACAAAAAAGCCAATCGAACTTCACCAAGGAAAAATTGTTCACTCCTTAGTGACACATATAGAAAAAGGCAATCGGGGACTTCCGGGAGAAAAACAAGCTAAATTTTCCATGAAAGACCGACAACTCGGAACCATTGAAAAAAATAATACATTTGGCATATTTGGAAAAATTGATCCAAGCCAAATGAAGGAAAAACAAGAACCGCTTCCCATCGGTTTAGCCGATGAAGTGAAGAAAGGTCAGGCAGAAATTTTAACCGTAGTAGAGAATGACAAAGTTGAAAAATTTACGATTGAAATTGTAAATTCCATCCCTCAATCCTATCCTTCGACAAAAGGGATGATTATTAAAGTGACGGATGAAAAACTGTTAGAGAAAACAGGCGGTATCGTCCAAGGAATGAGCGGAAGTCCGATTATTCAAAACGGGAAATTAATCGGCGCGGTTACCCATGTATTCGTGAATGATCCAACATCAGGTTATGGAGTCCATATCGAATGGATGTTACAAGAGGCAGAAATTAACTTACTTGAAGAAGATAGTACAACTTATGCAAAAGCTCTCTAATTTTATATTAGAGAGTCTTTTTTTGTGTGAAATATTTTAAATAAAAGGGATTATCTTCCTTCATGTCGAATAACTATAACATTAGGGTAAAAGGATGGTGTTTAATTTTGCAGAAAATTTCAATTTGTATTATCGATGACAACGAAGAACTTGTACATATTATGGAAGATTACTTAAATAATGAAGAAGATATCGAAGTTGTTGGAGTAAGCTATAACGGAATTAATTCATTACGTTTAATTGAAGATTTGCAACCAGACGTACTTATTTTAGATTTAATTATGCCGCATATAGATGGACTATCGGTACTGAAAGAAATTCAAGCTGCACAAGGTATTCAGAAACCAAGAACTATTATGTTAACCGCCTTTGGTCAAGAAGAAGTTATGCGTCAAGCTGTACAATTAGGAGCGCATTATTTTATCTTAAAACCCTTTGATTTTGAACAATTATTAATGAAAATACGTGAAGTACATCACGGAGAATTTGCAGAAACACCATTTAATGAACAAGTAAAACCTGTACGACGAGAAGTTGATTTAGAATCCAATATTACGAATATCATGCACGAAATAGGCGTACCTGCGCACATAAAAGGATATTTGTATTTACGTGAGGCGATTATGATGGTTTATCTCGATATCGAATTACTCGGCTCAATTACAAAAATTTTATATCCAGATATCGCTGAAAAATATAATACAACTGCATCCCGAGTAGAACGAGCTATTCGACATGCTATTGAAGTAGCTTGGAATCGTGGAAATATTGACTCGATAACAGATTTGTTTGGTTATACGATCAATGTATCTAAGGCAAAACCAACGAATTCTGAGTTCATTGCCATGGTCGCAGACAAACTTAGATTAGAACATGGGGTAACGCAATTTTAATTAATACTCCTAACTAAATATAGTTAGAAAATAAGTCCTTCCCAGCTTAAAAAATGAGAGAGGGACTTATTTTTTGCTTATTTATTTTCAAAAAAAGCTGCGTATAGAGATTGAATAGCCCGGTGTAAATCATTTGCCTTTATTCCGAACATCATCGATACTTCGGACGATCCTTGGTTGATCATCTCTAAGTTCACACTCGCTTCACCTAATGCAGTAGTAGCTGTTTGCGCCATGCCGATTGTTTCTTTCATGCCTTCACCAACTACCATCACCATCGCTAAATTATGATGGACAGTAACCGTATCTGGAGAAAGTTCTTTTTTAATGCGTTCAACAATAATGTCTTCTTTATTATTCGCTAATTGAGTATCACGTACAATAATAGTCATTTCATCAATTCCAGAAGGAACGTGTTCAAAAGAAACGCCTTCTTCTTCTAAAATTTGTAGCAGTTTTCGTCCGAAACCTAACTCACGGTTCATGAGAAACTTACTAACGTAAATGCTGCTAAAACCAGTATCACTCGCTATGCCTACCACACTATATTCGCTTTGTTTTTTATCGGATACAATTAAAGTTCCTTTAGCACTTGGATTGTTTGTGTTTTTAATTTCAACTGGAATGTTTTCTTTAAAAGCTGGGATAAGTGCTTCATCATGGAAAACTGAAAAACCAGCATAGGATAATTCGCGCATTTCACGGTAAGTTAAGATAGGAATTGCCTTAGGGTTTTCAACTATGGTCGGATTCACCGTATAGACTGAATCAACATCTGTAAAGTTTTCATATAAGTCCGCTTTTACTCCCGCTGCAATGATGGCACCGGTTATATCTGATCCGCCACGAGAGAATGTTTTTAATTTATTGTCGGCAGTATAACTGAAAAATCCAGGGATAACCGATACACCAGATTTATCACGTAAATTAGCGAGTAATTCGTAACTTGATTCACACAATTGAACACCAGTATCATCTTCTTTTAAAATAATTCCAGCATCCTTAGGATTTGTATAGGATGATTCAATCCCTTGTGAATTTAAATAAGCACTTAAAATTCGTGCCGAACTGTCTTCACCAAGCGCCTTAAAATGATCAAGATGTTCATCGAATGGAAGCTCCAAAGACATAATTGATTTTAATCGTTCTTCAATTTCCGTTACTATTGATTGGTCAAGCTTTAATTCATTAATGATAGTTGTAAAGCGGTCCATAATTGTTATGTAATAGGATTTATATTTTTCATCTTTCACATAAGCAGTACCTAGCTGAATGAGTAAATCTGTCATTTTATAATCATGATCATGACGCTTTCCTGGTGCAGAAACAACGATAAATTTACGTCTTTCATCTTCCTGAACAATATTTGCTACTTTCATAAATTGATTAGCATCCGCTAATGAACTTCCTCCGAACTTGGCAACTTTCATCTCAATTCCTCCAACATCCATAATTTTTATCACTCTTATTTTTCTTTTTGTTGACTTTTTAGTTTATTACGCTTTTTGTCACGATGAAATATAAAGCCTGCAACAAAGCTAAAACCAGCGATGAACATAATAAGCCCAACGATAAATTGAATCGTATCATTAAATAATATGCTTGTTATATCTGAAAAAAGTGCATCCCTCATTAATTTAATGCCGTAAGCACCTATAACTCCAGGAATAAACAATATTAATACCGCGACAAATCTTACCATATTAGTCTCCCTTTATTAATGAATAACATTAGTATAGCAACGTTTTACTGTAAAAACAAACTTGTCAATTCATCCCCTTAATTTATACTTACATAGCTTAAAAAGTTCTAAATCAACCATTTTCTTGCATTGAAAAAAATTGCAAAAGAAAGTAGAATATATATAAGAGTATATGCAAGTTAATTCAAAAAAAGGGTGAGGATATGATAAGAATTGCCATAGTCGGCTCAAATAAACAGGCTTATAATATTGCGATGATATTTTTATCGTTTCCACAAATGGAAATTAAAGCGATTGTTGCTGATCAAGTAACGACTCCTCTCTAGCGTTTAATTTCTACTCATCGTATCGATGTCATAGATACAATTGAAGGCTTAGCTCCCGATAATATCGATTTAATTATTAATACAAGCGATAGTTATGAAATTGAACTATTAGCCAAAGAACATTTCTCCAAAGAACCACTTATTATTAGCAAACAAATAATCGACCTACTATTACCATTTTTAAGAGAACAATACTTTGAAATAGATAATTTACGTTTAATTCTAAATACCATCCGTGATGGACTGATTGTAATTGATAGAAAGGGTTATATTCGATTAATCAATGAGACTGCACTTTCTATTGTTGAAGCAGACCAGACTGTGATAGGGAAGCACGTCACCGAAATTATTCCACATAGCCGTCTGCTCGAAGTCCTTCAAGCTCGACAAAAAGAAGTGAATAAAAAATTCACCTTGCAAAATGGACGAGAAATTGTTACGACAAGAATCCCCCTCATCACAAAAGAAAACTTATTAATCGGGGCTTTTGCTATTTTTAAAGATACAAATGAGGTTATTCGACTAGCGGAAGAAAACACGGATCTAAGAAAAGTTAAAATGATGCTGGAAGCGATTATAAACTCTTCAGAAGAAGCGATCAGTGTCGTTGACGAACATGGGAATGGTTTACTAATAAATCCAGCCTATACGAGAATGACTGGCCTGTCAGAAGCAGATGTAATCGGTAAACCTGCGACAGTCGATATTGCAGAAGGAGAGAGCATACATCTTAAAGTGCTTCAAACAAAAAAACCTGTCCGGGGAGCTAAACTGCGCGTAGGACCTGGAAATAAAGAAGTATTTGTCAATGTGGCCCCACTAATTGTCGATGATAAGCTTAGAGGTAGTGTGGCAGTTATTCACGATATTTCAAATATTGAAAAGTTAACAAGTGAATTAAAAGAAGCTAGACAAAAAATTCGTGAATTAGAAGCAAGCTATACATTCGATGATATTATTGGTAATTCTGACGAAATTAACTTAGCCATCAATCAAGCACAGGTTGCAGCTAATACACCTGTTACCGTTTTATTACGCGGTGCCTCTGGGACAGGTAAAGAACTTTTTGCTCACGCCATCCATAATGCAAGCGAACGTAAGCATCATAAATTCATTCGTGTCAACTGTGCAGCTTTAGCAGAATCGGTTTTAGAAAGTGAATTGTTTGGATATGAAGGCGGTGCATTTACAGGAGCAAAGGAAGAAGGGAAAAAAGGGTTATTTGAAGTAGCCAATAGGGGAAGTATCTTTTTAGATGAGATTGGTGAATTATCCTTAGCAACCCAAGCGAAATTACTGCGCGTACTCCAAGAAAAAGAAATAGTTCGTGTAGGGGGAACAACTCCTGTCAAAATTGACGTAAGAATTATTGCAGCGACCAATGCTAACTTAGAAAAAAAGATAAAAGAACAAACATTTCGTGAAGATTTATATTACCGCTTAAACAGATTGCCAATTTATATTCCAAGTTTACAGGAGAGGATGGAGGATTTACCAAGACTAGTTGCCTTTATTATTAACAAAGTTAATCAAATGTATGGCCGGACGGTTGAAAATATCTCTGCAACGGCCTTGAAGAGATTGCAACAATATGATTGGCCTGGTAATATTCGCGAGTTAGAAAACGTCATTAGTCGTGCAGTTATATTTATGGGAATTAGTGATAAAACAATAGAATATCATCATATCGATAATTTAGAACGTACTCCTCGCCTTGAAGAAAAAACATTACAAAATGAAAGAACATATAATGTACCATTAAAAGATGCACTTGAACAATATGAAAAGGAATTTATAGAACATATTTACCAGCAAAATGAGAAAAATAAGACTCTTACAGCAAAGCAACTAGAAATATCTATACGGAGTCTTTATTATAAATTAGAAAAATATGAATTAAACTAGGGCTATCCAACATCTTTTGCATGCTAAATTTTGCAAAAATGCAAAATGTTGCAAAAAAGCAATGAGTAAACGCTTACATTAAGGCGTTTTTATTGTTGGCACGTATGTTGCATATAGTATATAGTGAGTTCATAAAACAATTTTTATGAGGTGAAAGCAATGGAACTATTTCCTTTATTACAAACAGATGATTTTGAACAAATAATTTTTTGTAACGATAACGCTTCAGGCTTAAAAGCGATTATCGCAATTCACGATACGACACTAGGACCAGCACTAGGCGGAACTCGTATGTGGAATTATGAAAGTGAAACAGATGCTTTAGAAGATGTTCTTCGTCTGGCGAAAGGGATGACTTATAAAAATGCAGCAGCTGGACTGAATTTAGGTGGAGGTAAAGCTGTTATTATAGGAGATCCTAATACCGACAAAAGCGAGGCTCTCTTCCGAGCTTTTGGGCGATATGTTGAAAGTTTAAATGGACGATACATTACGGCAGAAGATGTCGGTACTTTTGAAGAAGATATGGATTTTATCCATATGGAAACAGAACACGTAACAGGAACATCTGATGGAGGAGTAGGCGACCCATCACCCGTTACTTCGTTAGGTATTTATTATGGTATGAAGGCAGCAGCGAAAGAAGCGTATGGTGATGACTCGCTAAAAGGGAAGACGATTGCTGTTCAAGGAGTCGGACAAGTCGCTTATCACTTATGTCAACATTTATATCAAGAGGGTGCAAACTTAATCGTAACAGATATAAATCAGGAAGCTGTTGCACGTGCTGTAGAAGACTTTAAGGCAAGTGCGGTTCAGCCTGATGAAATTTACGATGTAGATTGTGATATATATTCGCCATGTGCACTGGGCGGCACCTTGAATGATGACACAATTTCACGTCTAAAAGCTAAAATAATTGCCGGTAGTGCAAACAATCAACTTGAAGAAGAAAGACATGGTTTAGTATTGCATGAAAAAGGCGTGATTTATGCACCGGATTACGTAATTAATTCGGGCGGTGTTATAAATGTCGCTGAAGAACTCGTTGGTTATAATCGGGATCGCGCTTTAAATAAAGTGAAATCTATTTACAGCATTTTATCAGAGGTGTTTACTATCTCACGCGAAAAGAATATCCCAACATCAGTCGCAGCTAATGAAAGAGCTGAAAGAAGAATGAAGTCGATTCGGGCATCTAGTCGACATTTCTTATAAAGAAAATTTATACATTAGTGAGTAAGGGTAAAGCAGTTACCATTGATTCATGCGAAAACTGCTTCCCTTACTGCCACTTTAAAGGAGTTGAGTAATGACGTGACTAAAGAATATGATTTAGTCGTATTAGGCGGAGGACCTGGTGGTTATGTGGCGGCTATCCACGCTAGTCAGTTAGGAATGGAAGTAGCGATTGTAGAAGCCCAGTCATTAGGAGGCACATGTTTGAACCGAGGTTGCATCCCGACAAAAATTTTACTTCGTGCTGCTGAACTATACCGCCATGCCTCATTAGCTAGTGAATACGGTATTGACCTTACCGTAAACAAGATTAATTATGAGAAATTAATTAACAAAAAAGAAAGCGCTATCAAGGACTTGAATAATGGAATTAAATCCTTGTTAAAAAGTCATAATATTGATGTCTATACAGGCTACGGCAGAATTTTAGGTCCTAGTATTTTTTCTCCGCTTCCAGGTACTATTTCAGTGGAATATGAAGCTGGTGAAGAGAATACAATGTTAGTCCCTAAATACGTACTAATTGCAACTGGATCTAAACCACGATCCTTCCCAAACCTACCCTTTGATGGAGACTATATTGTAAGCTCAGATGACTTATTAAATATGGACGCACTACCTAGTTCCATTATTATTGTCGGCGGTGGAGTCATTGGGATCGAATGGGCATCATTATTGGTAGACTTGGGTGTCGATGTGACCATTATTGAAAATGAAGCAAGCATCCTCATAACAGAAGATGGTGATATACAAAAAGAAATGACCAGACAATTGAAAAAGAGAGGCGTGCAAATTTATACGAATACTTCATTAGATTCAGATTCCATTACGATAAAAGATGAAAAAGTTCACCTTCAAATGACGAACGATGATCATCCTAATCATTTACAGGCTGATAAAATGCTTATTTCTATCGGACGTGAATCCAACATAGCTGATATTGGCTTACAAAACACAGAAATTGATTATGAAAACGGTAGTATAAAAGTAAATGACATGTATGCGACAGCAGAAAGCCATATTTACGCAATTGGTGACTGTATTGGTGGTATGCAATTAGCCCACGTGGCATCGGAAGAAGGAAAAATTGCTGTTGAAGATATGGCAGGCAAGCAACCATGGCCTATCAAAGAAGAATATATTCCTGCCAACATTTACTCATATCCTGAAGTCGGAAAAATTGGCTTAACCGAAGAAGAAGCTCGCCAAAAGTATAAGAAAATAACAGTCGGTTCATTCCCATTTAAAGGCCTGGGCAAGGCACATGTTTTTGGGGAAATCGATGGCTTTATGAAAATTATCACAAATGATGAAACGAAAGATATTCTAGGGGTTCATATTATAGGGCCACAAGCAACAGAGTTAATAAACGAAGCTAGTCTTGCGAAGTTATTAGATGCGACAGCTTGGGAATTGAGTCAAACAGTTCATGCTCATCCTTCATTAGGAGAAATATTTAAAGAAACCGCGCTTGCGACAGAAAGAATTTCAACCTACGAATAAGGAGTTGAAGATAATGAGTGAAAATCGCCATATTTCTTTAGGTTTGACAGATGAAGACGTTATTGAAATGTATCGTTTGATGGTATTGTCTCGTAAGGTAGATGAACGTATGTGGTTATTAAATAGAGCCGGAAAAATGCCTTTTGTTATATCCTGTCAAGGTCAAGAAGCAGCACAAGTAGGGGCAGCTTTTGCTTTAAATCGTAAAGTCGATTATGTTGCTCCGTATTACCGTGATGTCGGTATTGTGCTTGCATTCGGTATGACAGCAGAGGAAATTTTGTTATCAGGATTTGGTAAAAAGGATGACCCCAATTCAGGGGGACGCCAAATGCCAGGACATTTTGGCCAGCGGAAAAACAGAATTATAACGGGTTCATCACCTGTAACAACACAAGTGCCTCACGCTGTTGGCTTTGCCTTGGCAGCTAGATTGCAGCAGGAAGAATTCGTCACCTTTACTTCTTTGGGAGATGGGTCAACGAACCAAGGAGATTTTCATGAAGCATTGAATTTCGCTGGTGTTCATCAATTGCCTGTGATTACATTTGTAGAAAATAATCGTCTTGCTATTTCTGTGCCTTATGAAAAACAAATAGCTAGTGAAACAATTGCAATACGTGGACAATCGTATGGAATGCCAGGATTTAAGGTGGACGGACAAGATCCACTCGCTGTTTATGAAGTAACAAAAGAAGCTCGCGAACGTGCGATATCAAACGGTGGTCCAACATTAATTGAAGCAGAAACTGTTCGATTAACCTCACACTCAAGTGACGATAATCACCATGTTTATCGGACGGAAGAAGAACTGGAAAGAGA
>Ga0079226_10003143_pt1 | contig 12714 bp, 7 predicted proteins | sample Poulit2014_FD_76345 | JGI IMG/M metagenome (GOLD analysis project Ga0079226, IMG submission 76345) | Agricultural soil microbial communities from Georgia to study Nitrogen management - Poultry litter 2014 | ecosystem: Environmental > Terrestrial > Soil > Agricultural land | place: USA: Georgia... | reverse complement strand
TAACGAGTGCTTGCCATGCAGGGATACTGAAACTAATGGTACAGAAACTATACGTGGCAAGATGTTAAACTTCTTCAAGGAGTATATAAACAAAGCTAAAGATTCAGGAAGTAGAATAATTGGTATAAGACATGACTACAAGAATAATTATTCATTAACAATAGAGAGCTTATATGACCAATTAGTAACTTTGAACTACACAGAAGCAGACTTTGAGAACGTGCAACCAGACCCTTATGCAATCAGCGTAGAGCCTACAGAAAAGGGTACTGTCAGTTACGACACAGCCACAGGTATAATTACTTACGTACACGATACAAACCAAATAGGTCGTGATGATATAACAGTAAACATACAAGGGGGAGAGTCAAGAGTAATTGAGTTAAATATATTAGAAGGTAGTAGTACACCTAACCCATTTAACTTTGTAGATAAGAATAATGTTGACCTCTCTACTAACATTGAATCTAACACTATAACTGTATCAGGATTGGATTTAGAGGTGGACGTGACAGTCGTAGGAGGAGAGTACTCTAAGAACGGAGGTAGCTGGTCTAATCAGCCGACAACAGCAGTTAATGGGGATACTTTCAGAGTTAGGGTTACTAGCGCAGGAACGTACGAAACAACCTCTACGGCGACTCTTACAGTTGGAGGAACGCAAGGTTCATTTAACGTAAGAACCTTACCAGAAGACGTATCGCCTACTCACGTGTATTTGAATGGAGACTACGAAGGATTAGAGACAGGTAGACCTAAGATTAAGATATATATAAACGAAGCTCTAACTAATGTAGATTTAAGCACTAGGGTTTTGATAACCTATAAAGGATTTGGGCAACCAGACCCGTTCACATACAGGTCAGACCCACAATACATAACTTCTGGGAATACGGAAGCTACATTTACGCTACCAGTGTTACTAGGGACTAACGATGAGATACTTTCAATAATCTTCATCCACAACGACACTAATCCTAGAAATATGAGCATAGTGACAACAGTAGGAGGTTCAGCAGTATTCCATATAGGAGCTATTAGTATGCCTGCACCAAACGACTAATAATATAGATATGATAGAGATAGTACAAGGAGGAACAGTACAAATAGACGTAAGAGATTTTGCAACATCAAGAGGTTGGAGGGTGGTATCTGATTACAGAGCCATCCACAGCCGACCTAATGACGGACGTATAGAGTTTAACAACTACACCGTGGAAGCAGGCTACGAGTATGAGATAAGTTATAACTTAATCAACCTATCAGGTGGTATAGTAAGAGTTTATGTGGCCGATACCCAACTTTCTGATGATAGTACTTCGGGGTATTTCCAAAAGACGGTAACCCCTACGCAGGATGGAAGGGTGAGTATATTCTCTAACGCAGACGTGACAGTCGATAACTTCTCAATTAAAAAGAAGATAACTGACACGATAGAGGAGAAAGATGACACTATAGTCTACAACCACGACAGAAGAGGGTGGATAACATTCGCATCTTACATTCCCGAATCTGGTATGAGTATGTACACAGACCTCATTACATTTAGGGATGGGGACTTATGGTTACACAACAGAGAGTCAACTCCAAATAACTTCTATGGAAGGCAGTACAATTCCTTAGTGAAGTTCCCAGTTGCATCGGCAGGAGTTAAGACCTACAATTCGATAGCTATACACTCTAATAAGGTTTTAGGAACCACTGAAGATGGAATAGTATCCGAACTAGGTGACGTAACAGACTTAATCACGTATGACTTCAGCACTAGAGAGGGTATTCACTACGCTAACCTTATAAGAGATAAGCTTACAGGAAACTTAATACAAGGTAGATACATAGTAGTAGAGCTTACGGATGAGGAGACTAAAGAGGAAAGACTAGAGATATTTAAAGTGGTTATGAAAGGTGTGATTAGCACCCCTAACGAATAACATAAAAGTTAATAGGTATATTTGTAAACAAGAAATAAGAGGAATAAAAATGGCATTAGGATTAGCAATAGGAGTAGGGTCAGGATTAATAAGCTCCATATTTGGAGCAGGACAAAGACGAAGAGCATCCAGACTCGAAAGAGAGAACATAAGACCTACATACAGACCAAACTCATTGGTAGGACAGAACTTAGCAGATGCACAGGCAATAGCTAGGAGAGGATTACCTTCTGAGGTTTATAACAACCAATTAAACCAGATGAATCAGGGGCTTTCTACAGGTATGAGAGGATTATCAAGAGGTTCAGCAAACCCCTTTAATATAGCAAGGTTACTGTCAGGATATAATTCAGGTCTGATGAACTTAAATGCTATGGACGCACAGGCTAGGGATAGAAACATGGCAAGTCTGTACAGAGCTAGAGAGTCTATGGCAGGAGAGCAAAGAAGGGCGTTTGAGATTAATCAGTTACAACCTTATCAGCAGACTAGACAAGAAATAGCAAGCTTGAGAAGGGCAGGGGACCAGAATATATTTGGAGGACTATCTCTTATAGGTCAAACAGCTATGATGACAGGAATGGGTGGTTTAGGATTAGGAAACATCTTTGGCAGAAGTCAGGGAGCAGGATTAGGACTAGACACAACAGGTTCATACTTTTAATAGATAACAGATGGCAGAGTATCAGGGAGGAGGTGACTCCGTAATATACAATATGTTCACCCCAATCTTAGGCATTATGCAGGCCAACGATGAGAGGGAGAATAAAAGAAGACAACAGGAACGACAGGCTAGAGATAAGATGACTCAGGACCTGTCTAAAGACCTGTACAAAATAAACAGCGCAGGTCTAAGGGAAAAGGACATTCCAGAGTTTCAAGATAACATGAACAGAGCCAGAGAGGAGTTTTACCTTATGGGACAAGCAGGCTCTAGGGAGCAGATGATGCAACACCAGATTAAGGTGAATGAGTATCTAGCTGAAGCTTCTCGTATAAAGGACTTATCTAAGTCAGTGGCAGATAAATTTGGAAAGTTCTCAGACTCACTTTCAAGGGGAGTAGGTAAGATGGACACCGAAAAGGCAACGGCTCATTTCAAAGCTCTTCAGGATAAAAAGTCTACTGACATAACTGAGGGAGAATTAGACTTGAGTAAGTATTACTACACATACGACAAAACTAAGATTGATAATAGCCTTCATAGGATGTTTAATAAAGCAATCGACAACCCACAACTAGCTACAACTGATAGGGTGGTTACGCCTGAAGTAAGGTCGGGGGGTAAGATTGAAGACAGGATAGCTAACATAAAGACTATCTCTGACGACACTGCATTTAAGATGTTATCTGACTTAGCTAGGACAGATAAGAATTTTGACAACTACTTGACCTCACTAGAGAATGAAAATGGGATAAGTCGTAATGATGCTATAATGTTAACGGTCGATGAGAATAGACAATACCTGAGTAAGTCAGAAGAAACATTGCGAGGAGCTGATAGACCTAGAGATAGAGTCATTAATAACAACATGGGGTACGAGGAAACCCCAGTAACTCAGAATGTCTTCAGAGCGAGGGTAGGAGCATTTAGTTCTGACGAAACTATACAATATGAAGAAAATATTTCTTTATTAGGAGAAAGAGATGTATATTTCGCTAGCGATGGTAAGAAGGTGGATGAAGAATTGAAAGGGTTAGAATTTGAAGGCTCTATAGCTATGCAATTGCCAGTGGATTCTAATGGAAGGCCTTTACCTACTAATAACCAAAATGAAGCTATAGACCCTAGCAAGGTTGCAGGGTACGGTAATTTTATGGTAGGTAGAGCAGTACAACCTGCTGACCAACACCTGCAAAAGGTGTATCAGAACATAGTTGTAGATTATGGGCATACAGAGATGTTAATCCCACTTAGTCAGACAGAGTTCTTAGGGAGGTCTAAAGCATTACAGGAGGGTAAACAGAACCTTCAAAATAGGGCAAGAACAAATAGCTCAGGAGGTACAGGCAGTGCGCCACGTAGAAAGCCTGCTTCAGCTAGTATATTTGAACAACAAGGAAATTAAGAAATGGACGAAAAAGAGTTATTAGAGATAAGAAGAGCGGTCTACGATGACCTAGTAAAGGTATATGAAGAGTCTGGAATTAAAGCCCCAGACTTTGATACTTTCAACGAGAAGTTTGTAGAGAACAAAGAACTACAAAGAATGGTATATGATGATATAGGGTATGGCGATTTTGACATATCTTTTGAAACGTTTACCTCAAGAATGGGAGTAGGTGAGGAAGTGCTAGCCGAGGAAAGCGTGGGAAAGCCACTAGAGGATTCTTCAGTCGGCTCAGAGAATACCTCTCAAATATCTACAGAGCCATTAAGACCTTCCCAAGAAGCTAGAGTAGCGACACCTAGACAACCAGTACCTACAGGAGAAGGTATCGGGGTAGAGCTACCAGAAGGTTCTCAAATCATAGATACCGCTTTAAAAGCAGGAGAGCAGTTAGCATACCTAACCCCTGAAGGTATGGAGGGACGTGTACTTACCCCAGTTGAAATTACAGCTGAAAGGGAACCAGACAGAACATCCGTAACTCAGAGAATGAGTGCCAGCTTCATGGCAGGATTGAACAGTCTAAACGAAGGTATATTCAGAACACCAGAGCTTATATACAGAATCTCAGGAGCTATCCTTAACCTTCCTTCAGGTATTCTTCAAAGAATGGGAATTGAAAGACTTGCAGAAACCTTATCATTTGACATAAATGCAGGGTGGGAGGAAATGGTCAATACAGACTACAGTGTGTTAAAACTAACTGCTGAAATAGCTGACTACTATGCCCAAGCAGAACAGGAATATTCAGGCAGATTGCCAGATGAATACGGAGATATTACAGGAGCTATATCTGAAGGGAATTGGGCAAGTGCAGGAGAGTATTTAGCGTCAGGAGTTATTAACTCCATACCGTCACTAGCATTATTAGGCGCAACAGGAGGAACCGCAGGAGCAGGTGGAATTGCTAGACAGGGTTTAAGAGCATTCTCTAAGACACTACCATTCTCAGGCTCTAATATGGCAGAGTTACAAAGAGAAGGGGTGGACGTACCAGACAACTTACTCCCTATTTATGCCACCATGAAAGGTATGTCTGAGATTATAGATGCTAACATAGGTGCTTCGGCTGTGTTACGTAGAGAGATTTCTAGGGGATTAGGAAGGGAGCAGGTAGAACAACTAGTCAAAGGATACCTAGGGAAAGTCTTTAAGGCTAACGGAATCCCTATGTCCGTAGTACAGGGTTCAGCATCTGAAGGCCTTGTTCAATTAACTCAAAACATTATTGATAAATATTCGGGCATAGACCCTAACAGAAATCTAATGGATAATGTAGCCAACGGTATGATTATCGGAGGAGGTATGACAGGGACTATGGCTTCTGGTGGAAGTTTGTCCAGAGCGATAGCAGACAGAGGAAGACGTAAATTAGTTAAACAGTTAGAAGCCGAGTTAGCAGACCTTATAGAGGATGCAAATAAAGTAGAAGGTGATGTGTTGTATGAAAAAGTACAAGACCAGATAGAAGCTAAGACGGAGCAATTAGATAATGAGGTTGAGCAGGCAATAAACGAACAGTCTAATATGACTGAGGAAGAGATTTCGGAGGTGGTACGTAAAAATACTGAAGAAGACTCATTGGAAGCAGAATTGGACTCAGAGAGAGATAATTTATCTGAAACGACTCAATCCCTTGTCGAAGGAGAGATAAGCCCTGAAACCTCAGACCTCTCCCCAACTGAAGCAAAAGTACCTGCGGGAAGTAGATTATTTAGCCAGCCTGTAGAGGGACTTACAGAACTATCGAATAGTTACAAAGAAGCTAATAACGTTAGCACTCCAGAAGGACAACCTATTAGGCAACTAGACCGAGACAGGTCTGCCAGAATAGCTGACGCTTATGAGACGATGGAACACAATCCAAACGACCCTGAAGTAAAAGCTTCTTACGAAGCCATGGCTACTGAGACTTTACAGCAATTTGAGACTATTCAGGATGCAGGATATACAGTAGAATTGTGGGACGGAGAAGGAGAACCTTATGCTAATTCAACAGCTATGTTGGAAGACCTTAGGAACAACAAACACCTATATGTACTTCCTACAGAAGCAGAGTTTGGTGAAACTCCTATAACAGACCAGCAACGTCAAGAAAACCCGTTACTCAGGGACAGTGGGATTACTGATTCCAATGGTAGAAGGATGTTGATTAATGATGTGTTTAGGTTTGTTCACGATGTGTTTGGACACGGAGAAAGGGGTAACTCATTTGGTCCTTTAGGAGAGGAAAATGCTTGGGATGTACACGCAAGAATGTACAGTGACACGGCCAGAAGAGCCATGACCACTGAGACTAGGGGACAGAACTCTTGGGTAAACTTTGGACCTCACCTTAGAAATGCTGAAGGACAGGTCCCTAGAAGAGGTGAAGAGGGTTTCACTCCAGCTACAGAGAGACCTTTTGCCGAACAGAAGATAGGATTACTACCAGAAGAGTTTTCTCAATTGGAGCCTGTTCAAGAGCAAGCAGGACAAACTGAAACGCCATCCGACACAACAACAGAGGTAGAAGTAGATTCCACTATATTTGAAAATGTATTTGATGACTCTAAAAGACAAAGTAGAATATCTGAATTAGAAGCTAGGATTAAACAGCAGTGGGAAGACTCTAAGAATCTAAATATTGCTGAAGACCCTAAACAACGAGCTAAAGATGAGATAGGATTTATAAGGGACTTAACTGAGTACGCAGTTCTTAAAATAGCAGATGGAACAATTAATACTGCAAAGGCTTTTAGAGATATGGCTAAGGGAATTGGTGAATTTACTGATGAAACTCTTAATAGAGCCTATCACAATGCAGTAGAGATGTCCAAGGAGTATGTTAAGACTAACCCGACAAGAGAACAGGTAGACTCAGCTCAGGGTAATATCTTAACCAGACTTCAGAATGCAGAGATAGACAGAACACCTGCTAAGACTAAGGTCAGTAAAAAACAGATAAGAGAAGTTACTGCTAAAGGAATACCTACTGAGCGAGTTAAGATGACATCTAAGCAGGCACTTCACAATCAGATTAGAACCTTAAACCGAGGGGCAAGGGATGCAGTTAGAAACGTAAGACAGATACAGCAGGCTTTACGTGATTACATAAAAGACAATAAAGATAAGTTTAGAGGACTAATATTCACAGGAGGAGAGCTTAGAAGATTAGCTAACTTTGCTTCTAATGTTACAGACCCTAAAAGACTGGCTTCAGCTATGCGAGTTATAGACGGAGTCCTTGATAATGGTAAGTACAGACAGAGAATGAAAGACATCTCTAACACTCAAAGAAGGGTTAATAGAATATCCAAAGGTAAGAAGTTTCCACCTGATTGGAGAAAGACAATTAGAGAGTTCTCAGGAATAAATCCTAGACATTTTATACCGATGATGAGTGAAACATCTCCTGATTATGTAGAAAACTACCTAAATATGCTACACTCTCTTAGTAGAGCAGGGGTCAAGCCTACAGATGTATCTAATGCTACTATGGCCCAGATGGTGGACCTAGCTAACGAAGGTAAACAAATCTTAGATGCCGAAGCACAGGCTAGGGCAGAACAGAAAGCTAGACCGATAGAAGAGAAGTCAACTAAGGAACAACGTGAGCAGATTAACGGGCTGAAGACCAGACTTAGGGGATTAGGTATGAAACCAGAAGATGTAAACAACCTCTATGATGATAGTGCTACACCACGAGAAGTAGTAAATATATTAGAAAAGGAGATTCAGGACAGACAGGTAGAAGGCTTAAAGAAACAGCTGAAGGATTTAGGTATGAATGAGTCCGAAGTAGAGACCATTATTAATGAAGGTAACTCTATAGACGATGTTATAGCTAAGCTCACAGAGACAGTTGACGAAATTAAGCCGACTAGAATGGATGTCATTAAAGACACCTCTAATAAGCTCCACAAAGATATATTAAAGAACTACGATGAGATAACAGATAACATGACTCCATCTGATAAAGCTCAGCTGGATACTTTATTAGACCTTATCGACCTTCCTAAGCTACAAGACAAATGGTTCTTACCGTTAAATTATGTTTTAAACAACATTCGTAATAATGGTAGTATATCAGGGACAACCCAGTTTATAGCTATTTTTACAGCTATAAGACAGGCTAATAATGTTAATCTTAGGAATCAGGCTTTAAATGGGTTTAGAAGAACTAGGGAGAATGGTAAAATCTTTTCAGACAGTTGGAGGAAGAAATGGTTAGCTACTTTATACGTAAGGTTTGAAGCAATTGTTAAGGACACTAGAAACATCGGTAAGATTCATGAGTTCTTCGGTTATGATAAATACAATCAGAACTCTAAGAGAGTGAAAGTAGAGTTCCAAGGTATTAAGGAGGATATTCATAAAATACTTAAAAAGTGGAACAAGAAAGACTCTAACTACTGGCAAGACCCATACAATACAGTTTTGACAGGGGCGCATACGGTCTTAGCTCAATACAGAAGCTCATGGACACCAGAGCGTATCAGAGAAGAGTACGTAGGGAGGATGCAGGGTATTGCAGAATCCTTAGACAGACTAAGAAACGAAAGAAAGCAGTACGCTACTAAGGCTTATGACGCTAACATAAAAGCTACTGAGAAGTTAGTGAACTTCCTGATGGATGTACAAAGGGATTCTGAAGGAAACATAATAGAAGTAACTCCTAAAGTAGAACTTAACGAGATATGGGAAGCTATGCCTGAAGGGTACAAAGAACACTACGAATACACTAGAAAGTTCTTTGACGACCATAAGGAGCAATTCTTTACAGTAGTTAAAGGAACGTCTAAAGAAACTGTAGAAACAGACTGGGAGAACTACTTCCCAATGTCGTACTTAGATTACACTAGGAGAGAGGGAACTTCATCTGTAAATAAAGCAGACGTAGACCTTACTGAAACTATTAACTCCTTTAACATTCGTAGTACTACTAGTCCGACATCTGACGCAGGTATTTCAAGGACTATTGAGAAGGGGCAGTTACCTAGAAATAAGGTATTGAACTTAAACCTTATGAGTAACTTTGAAGTAGAAGCAGGTAAAGTTCTATCCGACATCTATACGTTACAGGACAAATACAATATGAACATCCTAACAGACGTAAGAAACAACGGATTAGAACAGTTCTTGACTCCTGAGAATGCTCAATCAGCTCTTATCTACAGGGATATTATTACAGACCGAGTGGCTGAAGACCAAGACATGGTGAAGAGAGCAGTTAACGTAGATGAGTCATTAGGTAAAATAGCTAAGGATATATTAAGTCTGACAGGTACAATTAGAACACTTGGAGGATTTTCGCAATTTGCAAAACAAGGAACGGTAATATCTGAGATAATGACGAGGTTAAAAACCACTAAGAGTATGGGGCTAGCCCAACAGATGATGATAGCCAATCCTGACCTTGCAAAGAGATTCTTAGAAGCAGGTGACGTGACATTAAGGAACCAACAATCTAACCTATTCTCGGTAGAAAAGAATACAGCATCCCTTAACAAGGAGATGGAAGCAGGTATTAGAAGTACGGCTAGAGAGATGGGAGTAACCTACAGAGATTTGTTACAAGACGTAGGGCAGTGGTCTCTATATCCACTAATAAAGACTGATAAATGGGCTTCAGACCTAGGGTGGTTAAGTCTTTACGTAGATAGGGTGGCAGAAAAGAATGGAGGGAAGTTTGACCCATTTGCAGACATTGACCTCGATGCAGTCGCATTCGCAGACAATACTAACTCAGTTGTATCTAACGCATCTGATGCTTCTATGCAGGGCGGATACTCCAATAGTTTCTTTAAATGGTACCAACCGATGATGGGATTCTCAACAAACTCTATGCATAACTTCATAGTAACTTTATCTAAGTACAGGGATGCATTCAGGTCAGGAGATAGTCAGGCTAGAAGAAGGTACGGAGCAGAAGCTTGGGGTAACCTATCTAACGCAGTCTTATTCGTAGGTATGAGCTACGCAACTAGATACGCAGGTATGAAGATAGGAGGAGCTATAACTAAGTACTTAATAGAAGAATACACAGAAGATGAAGAAGAGAAAGTAGAGTTGTTAGAGGTGTTCCAGAATGAGTTTGACAAAAAGATTCTCAACGATAGAGCTAGAACAATTAACTACGCCATGAACGATATGTTACTTAGAGGGGTCTTATCTAATACGACTACTCCGCTTGTAGGATGGGTTAACGAGCAACTGGGAGTGCAAGACTATCTATTTGGTAAGGAGGAAATCAGACGCTCAGGATATAGCTACGCCCCATATCAGTCTAGTTCATCAAACCTTGTAATGAAAGGTATTGAGGATTGGATTCCAATTATGGGGACAATTGGTATGGGTATAGCGCAGACAACTTCGGCAGTTAGTAACATAGCAGAAGCATTTACCACCCACGAAGAGTTCATAAAAGCTAGAAATGCAGTAGTTACAGCCGATGGAAGCGATATTATATTAGATGATGGTTTCTTAACTGATGAAGGAATAGCTGAATATGGAATACCTACATATCTCAGAGGAACTAATTACATGGCAGGTATTGCAGGAGCTACTTCCCTATTCGGAATATCAGACCAGACAACAGGCTCTATAGTCCGTAACATGAAGTCAGCAGTTAATAGCCTAGTTAGATACGACAGAGGGCAAGGCCGTAGGGGTAATTGGGAGAAGAAGCTGAAAGAAGACGTTAAATCATTTGACAGCATAACTATCTTAAAAGAGGATGTAGAGTTATCAGCAGGAGAAATGAGGAAGTATAGCGAGATGTATCTAAAAGAAGTAGTAAAGATGAGAAAGAGTATGCAAAGCGAAGTATCTCGAAGAAGCTTTACACCATCTGAGATAGAAACTATAGTTGCTAGTACGGCTAGGGAGTTAGTAGAAGCTAAGATATTGACAAACTACATACCTAGGTTAGAGAAGGAAGCAAGTAAGCAGGGAGCTAGAGCAGAATTAGAGATGAGATTAAGAGATGCTACAATAGAAGCTCAGATTAAGAAAATGGATAAAGAAAAAGCAAATAGAAGAAAGAAAGAAAGAGATGGCGAAACAGACGAGTAAGAGAAATAGAAATGCAGGCAAATCCCCCTCGTATAAAAAGAGGGGAATGTCTAAAAAGGCAATAGAGAATAAACGTAAGTACGATACAGCCTACGGTAAAACAACTAAGGCTAAAAAACAAAGAGCAGATGCTAACCGTAAGAGAAGGGCAGAGCAGAAGAAAGGCAACCCTAAGGCTAGAGTAGGGAGTAAGTATGACGTATCCCATCAAAAAGGAGGTAAGTACATCATGGAGCATAGAAGTAAGAACAGAGGTAGAAAAGGAGAAGGTGGACGTGTTAAAGGTAAACGAACTAAGAAATAACCCTTAACAGAAAACAAGATATAAAAGCCCTATCTTTGGAGTAAACATAAATGATGTGGAAAGCAAAAGGGAAATAAAGGTAGATACCAATAGAGACTTCATAGATAGAAAAATAGAGGGCGGTGTAGGAGGAGTTGAAAGACTCTTCCACCTCGCTCTTAAAAGCCCTTTAACATTATTGTTAGTACTAAGTATTCTAGCTAACATTTATTTGGGGAACAAATTAATTAAGACTAATGAAGAGATGAGGATTCAGATTATAGAAGAGGTACGTAGACAAGTACCAGTAGAAGTTCAAAAGGAAACTTCCGAACAGCTGAATAGTGTTAGTGAAAAAGTTGATACTATATACAATCAAAGTCGGGAGTTTTACAGAACTATCAAAGAGATAGGAGGTATTGCGCATGACTAGTAAGATAGTATTTATAATGGCGCTATTGTTTGTTTACACATTGTCTTCACCTAAACAAATGGAAGAAGTCAACCTCCACTCTTTATGTGAGTTAAAACGAGATTTAAATATAAAACTAGATGAAACAAGTAGGATATATAGTGACCTTATGTCTGACACTGCTTCTATTGAACAGTTGCGGATTATTACGAAAACAAAGTAAGGTTGAGTTTAAAGAAGAGATAGTCCAGAAGGCTGAGAAGGAAGTAGTTGAAAAGGAAGAGGAAGTAGTAGAACAAAAGGACGTTAAACAGAAAGAAGAGAAAATAGTTAAAGACTCTTCAAAGGAAAGTAAGATTGAGTTTAAAGGAGACTTAGAGGTTATTGAGAATGTGTCCCTGAAAGAAGGGTTGAATGTTTTAGAAACTAAGTCTGGAGGAACAGTGTTTGTAGTTAAGAAGGATGATGACATATCCCTTGTTATAAATAGACCAGACATCACAGTATTCAACAAAAACTTCGACATATTAGAAGAGTTTAAAAAAGGACTGACAGACAGCTCCAATACTCGGACTGATACGAAGAGTAAGGAGAGTAAAGAAAGTAGCTCAGACATCAAAGCTATACACAAAAACGAGAAGAAATACACACCTAGCTTGAAGGTTATTCTTATTATGATAGGATTAATAACAGGTCTGGGAATATTAATATATAGAAAGTTTAAAAATTAAAGGAATGAAACCAGTACAAGTATTAGAGAACTTATTAGCGAGTGTAAGAGCAAGGAAAGTAAAGTCAGGATTTATATACCTAGTCAGTGAAGAATTACTACCTGAGGTGTACGCAGGAATTAAGGCTAAAGAATATAAATTAAAAGGGGGAAACATATACGTATTATACGGTGAAGATGGCATGGAGGTT
>Ga0079226_10003142_pt1 | contig 12715 bp, 9 predicted proteins | sample Poulit2014_FD_76345 | JGI IMG/M metagenome (GOLD analysis project Ga0079226, IMG submission 76345) | Agricultural soil microbial communities from Georgia to study Nitrogen management - Poultry litter 2014 | ecosystem: Environmental > Terrestrial > Soil > Agricultural land | place: USA: Georgia... | reverse complement strand
TCAATAACCACTCATCCAATACGAGCACATTGACTTTTGTATACTTCTTGATTAATTTCCGGTAGCTGCCATCGGCAGCTAATTTCGCGAGCGATAGTTCATCCAGTAATTCCGGTAGGCGAAAAAAAACTACGGTTGTACCAACTATCACACAGGTTCCGCACTTCTTGTGACCTCTGCTATTTTTTGATGTAAGCCCCCTGCATTTGCTGGCAACCTCTTTTAATATAATTCTCTCTTCGTGTATTTCTGGGATATTTCGGTAATAAATCCTTAAAACATACAGTATAATTAAAGTCACGGTTGTGAGCATGCGCTTTAATCATACTGAATTTCTTGGTGTAAGTGGTAAAGCCTCTCTAAAAACTACTCTAATTAGAAAAACAATTAAGGAATCATTTCCGAAGTAAACCCTGCTCCTAACTTGAGAAAACATCGTTCCTAAGATCCTTTAAATTATTGTTCAGTTTAAATGTCACTGGATAAATGTCTTTATATATTGTAAATAACTGATTATATATTTCTAATTTATCCTGCTCTGGATAATATATTTTTTCAACATTCAAATAACCGAAAGATCGTGCGCAATCTTTTAAAGAATGGAACCACCCAACTCCATATGCTGCTAGAATAGCAGCTCCCTTTGCAGCTCCTTGTTCATCGCGAAGCTTAATCACCTTAGTGTTGAATATATTCGCTTGCATTTGTAACCAAGTTTTACTTTTTGCTCCTCCTCCAACTGATATAACAGTGTCTATTTTTTTTCCACTTTTTTTGAAGATTTCTAAAGATTCCTTCAATGAAAAAGTAACTCCTTCCATAATAGATCTAACAAAATGTGTTGCTGTATGATTACTATCTATGCCAATAAAACTTCCACGTATATTAGCATTAATATGGGGGCTACGTTCTCCGACTATATAAGGAGTGAATAGAAGTCCATTTGAACCGGCAGGAACTTTATCGACTTTATCCAGTAACTCATTAAGCTTTTTATCTTGAGCAAATGTTTCTCTAAACCAATTTAAACTGTAACCAGCTGCTAAAGTAACTCCCATAGAGTAAAATTCATCTTGAATGCAATGATTAAAGTAATGAACTTCCCCTTGAAAGTTTTCTCCTTTATTTTCCTCATGAGTTAAAATAACTCCTGAAGTTCCAATACTTACCATAGTATTATTTTTCTCTAATATACCGGCCCCAATAGCACTACAAGCATTATCAGCTCCGCCTGTAAAGACAGACGTATTAATGGATAAACCTGTCTCATTCATAATTTTATGTTTTAATTTTCCTACATAACTGTGTGATTCAATTATGGAAGGACATATGTCAATGTCAATATTTAGCGCATCACAAATTTCTTCGCTCCATTTTTTTTTATTTATATCAAGCATTAAAGTTCCCGCGGCATCCGAATAGTCTGTATGAATTTGCCCGGTTAACTTATAACGCACATAATCTTTTGGTAACATAAATAATTTAGATTGAGAAAATATACTAGGTTCATGTTTTCTAACCCAAAGTAATTTAGCTAATGTAAACCCTTCCTGCGCTTTGTTTTGGGTTATAGAAAGTAAACGTTCGTTACCAACGCGTTCTTCAATTTCTTTACATTCTTTTGTTGTACGAGTATCATTCCAAAGAATAGCATTTCGTAATACCTGGTAGTCCTTATCTATTAATATTAGTCCGTGCATTTGGCCAGAGAAACTTATTCCATAAATATCTTGGGAGGACCCATCAAAATTATTAACAAGTTCAGATAATCCTTCTATTGTTTTCTCTACCCAAATATCAGGGTTTTGCTCACTGTAACCTGACTGGTGTTGAATTACAGAATATCCTTTTGATACTTCTTGTACTATTTCACCACCTTGGTTGACTAGTATTAATTTTACAGAACTTGTTCCAATATCAACTCCAATAGTATGTTTCATTTCCATTCTCTCCTATGTTAATTAGCCTTTAGTTACTTTTATAAAAATTTAACACATATTGGTTAATAGTAGACTTAATTTTCTCTAATTGCCCAGATGAATTCTTGATTTCACCTATATTCAAAGCATGTTGTTCCAGTTCATGAAAATCAATATTATCATGAACAATTTCTTTCCCTATTCCTTCTGTATAACTTTTATATCTTTTCGTCACAAAATTATCTAGTACTTTATCATCAATTAATGATTTTGCGATTTTCAGCCCTGCAGCAAAGGTGTCCATTCCAGCAATATGAGCATGTATTAAATCTTCAGGTTCAAAAGATGAACGGCGTACTTTTGCATCAAAATTTAAACCTCCACTTCCTAATCCACCATTTTTTATTACTTCGTACATTGCAAGTGTTGTAGAATAGATATTGGTTGGAAACTCATCAATATCCCAGCCTAGTAAAGGATCCCCTTGATTAGCATCTACCGACCCTAACATCCCATGAATGCGGGCGTATTGCAATTCATGTTCAAATGTATGTCCTGCTAAAGTTGCGTGATTAGCTTCAATATTAAATTTAAAATCATGTTGTAATTCGTAATTTTGAAGGAACGCATAGCCACTAGATACATCAAAATCATATTGATGTGTCATAGGTTCTCTTGGTTTGGGTTCAATTAAAAGTTGAGCATTAAACCCAATTTCTTTGGCATAGTCTACTGCCATATGTAAGAAACGTCCCAAGTTATCTAATTCAATTTTCATATCTGTGTTTATTAGTGATTCATAACCTTCGCGCCCCCCCCAAAAAACGTAATTTTCCGCATCTAATTCTTTACCAATTTCCATACTTTTTTTAACTTTAGCTGCACTGTAGGCAAACACATCAGCGTTACTAGAAGTAGCCGCGCCGTGTACAAATCTGGGATGAGTGAAATTATTAGCAGTGTTCCATAGCAACTTTGTTTTGCTATCTTTCATATAATTCTTAATCATATCCACAATGACATCTAAATTACGATTAGACTCTCTTAAAGAACCTCCTTCAGGAGCAATGTCCACGTCATGAAAACAAAAATAAGGAACATTCAATTTCTCAAACAGTTCAAAAGCTATTTCAACTCTTTTTTTTGCTAAATCTATACCTGATAAATTATTCCAAGAACGAATGGCCGTTCCATTTCCAAACGGATCGGTCAAAGTTTCCGTGAAAGTATGCCAATATGCAACACTAAAACGTAATATGTCCTCCATAGATTTATTGCCAATTTTCTCTTTAGGATTATAAAATTTGAATGAAAAAGGGTTGTTAGACCTTGGCCCCTCATACAAGATTGGTTTTAATTTAGATATAAAGTTCAAAGCTGGACCTCCTTAATATAGTTCAATTACATGTTTAAATATTATTTTATTAAACCTTAGATTTTAAATGGTGCTTTATCGTTTATTTTACAGAGTTATAGTAAATCGGTTGTTCGATTTTGTAGGGAAAACTTCAACACCATTGAAACTAGTATCCCATGTACCATCCGAAACAGATTTTATAGTGGTATATCCAATTAATTTCAGTGAATAATTAGATTTTAAATTAGTGTCTATACTTAAAGTTTGACTTGAGCGCGAAACTTTAAGGTACCCTAAGCTGTCGCCCTCTAAATTATAAATTGTAGTAGACACCTTTCTTCCATCTTCTAATTCATAAATATTAAAGGTCGTATCTTCGCTATAATCATATTCAGGGGTTTCTTTATTATTTCCTATTGGAAGTATTGAATTCGGCCTTACGAATAAAGGCAAACTCATATAATCATAATATTCTTCATTCCATGTACCACCCTCAAATACTTTTCCTGTTAACAGGTGGGTCCATTTTCCTGTTGGTAAATAATATAATGATTTCCCATTCTCATTGAAAATAGGAGAAACTAAAATAGAGTCGCCTAACATATATTGTTTATCTAAAAAGTCACATGTTGGATCTTTAGGAAACTCTAAAAGCATCGCACGCATAACAGGGAGTCCTGTTTTATTATTTTCAATTGCTGCCCTATATAAGTATGGCATCAATTTATTTTTCAATCTGGTGAAATAGCGAGCAACTTCAACTGATTCCTCATCAAAATTCCAAGGTACTCTATAAGAAGAGCTACCATGTAGTCGACTGTGACTAGAGAGTAACCCAAAAGCTAACCAACGTTTAAAAACATCAGAGGTTGCTGTATTTTCGAATCCACCAATATCATGACTCCAATAGCCAAAACCAGATAGTGTTAATGATAACCCTCCTCGTAAGCTTTCCGCCATTGCTTCATAGGTTGAATCACAATCTCCTCCCCAATGCACAGGGAACTTTTGTCCTCCAGCAGTCGAAGATCGAGCAAACAAGATAGCCTCTTTTTCCCCTTTTTCTTGTTTTAATAAATTAAATACTGTTTCATTATATTTATAAGAATAATAATTATGCATTTTATATGGATCAGAACCATCAAAATAAACTACATCGGTAGGTATACGCTCGCCAAAATCTGTTTTAAAAGTGTCTACCCCCATATCCAACAATGCTTTTAATTTTTCTGAGAACCATTCGCAGGCTTCAGCATTACTAAAATCAATGATTCCCATTCCCGGTTGCCATAAGTCCCACTGCCATATATCTCCATTTGTTTTACGGATTAAAAATCCTTTTTGTGCAGCTTCATCAAAAAGTTTAGATTTTTGAGCAATATAGGGATTAACCCATACACTAATTCTCAATCCTTTTTCTTTCAACCTTTTTAGCATTTCTCTGGGATTGGGGAAGCTTTTCGTATCCCAATGAAAATTACTCCACTCGAACTCTCTCATCCAAAAGCAATCAAAATGAAATACACTTAGAGGAATGTTTCTTTTAGCCATTTCATCTATAAAATAATTAACTGTTTTTTCATCATAATTAGTTGTAAATGATGTTGATAACCACAGTCCGAAAGACCATGCTGGAGGTAGAGCAGGTTTACCAGTTAAACTTGTATAACGACTTATTACTTCCTTAGGGGAAGGACCGTTTATAATATAAAAATCTAGATTCTCTCCTTTAACGCTAAATTGAGATTTAGACACCGATTCAGATCCTAATTCAAAATTAACTTCTTCAGGATGATTCACAAAAATCCCATATCCTTTATTGCTCAAGTAAAAAGGAATGTTCTTATAAGACTGTTCTGAACTGGTCCCCCCGTCTTTATTCCAGATATCTACTGTCTGCCCATTTTTTATAAAAGGAGTAAATCTTTCTCCTAATCCATATAAGTGTTCAGAAACTCCTAAATTTAACTGCCCTCTAAAATAATTGCTTCCTTCTAAAGCTTCTATCCAAGAAAGCATATTTTTATCCCCATAGGTTATTCTATTGTTGGAATTTAAAAAATTCATCTTAAATTCATTTTGATCAATCGTTACTTTAAGATCACCGCTGGTGCATTCTAATTCGTTGTTATTATTAACATTAACATTCAAACTTTTTAACATATTCTTGTTTAAAGGAAAATATGGAGGTTTATTCTGCTCTCCTTTAAAATGCCATGCTTGAACACGAATTATATTCTCTTGTGGAGATGTTAATTTTATCGTAAGTAAAGGACCATTGATAGTGTCACCACGGTTTGTAATATTTTTACAGGGAGCATACATAACTAAACTATCTTCATATTTTTCATAATCATGTATTGATTTAGGAGAATGGATATTATATCCTTCTCGAGTCATCCAGTTGCCATCTGTAAATTTCAATTATATTGACACTCCTTTTAATTTATTTTTACTTTTTATTTTGTATAAGGAAATTATAAAGAGCTCCTATCATCCCAGCATCATTTTGATATTCACAATACTCTATAGGAACCTTAATAAAATCCCACCAAATAAGTTTTTTTAAATTATTTTCTAATTTTGGAATAATTTCTTTTTGTACACTTACCCCTCCCCCTATCAATATTTTTTCTGGGTTAACTACAGCAGTTACATTTAAAATTCCAAAACTAATTTTCTCAATCCATTTATCTATTAATAAATTTACTTGTTTATCAGTTTTTGCTTCCTTAAATACTGCTTTTCCGTCTATCGTCTTACTTTTATCAATATCTTTATATTTTCTATACATATTAATTAAACCTGAAGTAGAACTATTGTCATTCAACACCTCATTTCCAATTTGACTACCAGGTGTAAGCATGTATCCTATTTCACCAGCTTTAAAGCTGTGACCATGATAAATGGCATTGTTCAAAAAAATGCTCCCTCCAACTCCTGTCCCAATTGTGACACAAACAAAATCTCTACAGTTTTTTGCATTTCCATTAAACTTTTCTGCTAACGCTACACAATTACAATCGTTTTCTATTTCGACTTGATATGGGAATCTATCTTCTAAAATTGATTTAAGATTTTTATTATTAAGAACCGTTATTGCTCCAGCAAACTCTGTGTATCCTGTTTTGGGATTTACGAACCCCGGCATACTTACAGATATACCTGATATAGAGTTATTACTTTCATAGCCTGTCACAATAGAAAATAAATCATTTAAAAATTCATCGAGATTCTTTTTCCTAGTCAAATATTCATTTTTTTTAAGAAAAGTGCCATCTTCTAGTAGCAAAGAATATTTAACTTTAGTTCCACCTATATCAAAGGATATATATTTTTTCATAAGTGACTCTCTCCAAAAACATCTATATTATTTCTCCATTTGACTCAATAACTTTTTTATACCAATAGAAACTCTTTTTTTTAATTCTTTTAAGATCTAAAGCGTTGGTTTCATTACGATTAATATAAACAAAACCATAACGTTTCTGATAACCATTTAACCAACTTAGTAAATCAGTAAAAGACCATGCACAGTATCCTAGAACAGTTATACCATCTGTAATAGCCTCTTGAATTTGTTTAATATGAGAGCGTAAATAATCTATCCTGTAATCATCGTTAACAAATTCACCATTTTCTAATCTATCAAAAGCTCCTAGGCCATTTTCAGTGATTAATACTGGAAGATTATAGCGGCTAGTAATCCTACGTAAGCTTATTCTTAATCCAATAGGGTCTATTTCCCAGTCCCAATTTGTTGTGTCTAAATTGGGATTCCTTTTTCTTTTATACAAACCTAAATGGCCACTTTCTACAAAGTTTCCTTTTACTCCCTCGTGATTTTCTGTAAATTCCTCAAACACATCTTCTAATGTACTGTTTTTATAAGTTCCAGTTTGGTAATAGTTAACACCTATAAAATCTGGCTTACCATCTTTTAATATTTCCCAATCTCCCTTCTCAATAGTTGGAGTTAACCCTTTAGATTCTAAATATTTCCATGGAATTTCAGGATATCGCCCCCAGCAATATATATCTAGCCACCAATGGTTAATAAAATTTTCGGCATTTTCGGCTGCTAAAACATCTTCCGGTAAACTAGAATATGGATAAGCAGGTCCATAGGCGAAACTAGGTCCAATTTGACCATCTGGTATTATTTCTCTAAAAGACTTAATTACTCTAGCATTAGCTAAATTAGCTATGTGGTTAGCTTCAAACATCCTCTCTTCATTTTGTATTCCAGGGGGATGTGATCCTTCTTCATAACCATGAGTAATAAATATATTTTGCTCATTTAATGTTACCCAATACTTCACTTTATTTTTAAATTTTTTAAATAGCGTTATACAATAATTATTAAAATCATCAATAATTTTTCTTGATTCCCAGCCCCCATATTCATTTTGCAAAGTTTGAGGAAGATCCCAATGATATAATGTTATAATTGGTTCAATATTATGTTTAATTAAACTGTCTATCAAATTCTCATAGAATAACAAGCCTTGTGGATTGACTTCTCCTTTTCCGTCAGGAAAAATACGACTCCAAGAAATCGAAAAACGGTAGGCCTTTAAACCCATTTGCGACATTAATTCTATATCTTTTTGATAATATGTATAATGATCAACGCTTACATCACCATTTGAACCTTTGTAAGTATTTCCTGATATTTTTGCAAAATCATCCCATATAGAAGGACCTTTTCCGTCTTTGTCCCACCCTCCTTCTATTTGATAAGCCGCAGACGCAGCTCCCCATAAGAATTCTTTTGGAAAATGATTTAAAGATGCGTGGTTCATATTAAACAGCCTCCATTTTTTAATAATAGTATTTTTAAATCATTACTTTGTTGACCCCTCAGAAACCCCTTTAATAATATGTTTTTGTAAAATAACAAATACAATCACTATAGGTATAACAGCTATAGTTAGCGCTGCCAAAGCAAGATGCCACTGTTTAGAATATTCACCAAAAAAATAGAATATTTTTAATGGAATGGTATGCATACCATCTTTATTTATAACTAATGAAGGTAATAAATAGTCGTTCCATATAAATATAACGTTCAATATAATTACTGTCATAGTAGTAGGTTTCAACATAGGAAATATAATGTGTCTAAAAATTTGAAATCTATTTGCACCATCAATAATAGCTGCCTCATCTAAACTCCTGGGTATGCCTCTCATCGCTCCATAATACAAAAATATAGCCATACTAGAAGACAACCCTAAGTACATAAAAACCAAACCTGTCCTGTTTAAAAGATCAGCCCCGCCAAAGATGGAAATTAATGGAACCATAATTGCTTGAAACGGTATCAACATAGAAATTGCTAATAAAAAATAAATAAAGGAGCTTAATTTACTCTGATTACGTGATAGTGCATAAGCTGCCATAGAAGAACATACTACTATTAACAAAATACTTACAGTAGTTATAAGAAAAGAATTAAAAAAAGTTTGAATAAAATCTAATTCATCGAATGCTTCGGGATAGTTATCAAATGTTATAGTCTCAGGCAAATTTATGGTGCTTTCAAATATATCTTTTTTTGTTTTAAGCGAGTTAATAATTACTAAATATAAAGGGTAAATCCATATAAGAGAGACTAAAACACCTGTTAGTACTAGGATTAAGTACCTTATTTTTTTTTGTATCATAAGTCAATCTCTCTCTTTCTAGTGAAATATAGCTGTACTAACGAAATAATAGTAATACAAATTAGAAATATAATAGCTTTCGCTTGTCCATATCCCATTTTTTGTGCTGTAAAAGCAGTGTCAAAAATATTCATAGTTGCCATTTCTGTGGTTCTAAAAGGCCCACCGCCAGTTAAAGATAGGTTTTGATCATATATTTTAAACGCATTTGCTAAAGTTAGAAAAACGCTAACAGTAAAAGCTGGGGTTAGCATAGGGAATTTAATTTTCCAAAATCTTTTCCATAAAGATGCTCCATCAATTGAAGCTGCTTCTAACAATTCATTTGGTATATTATTTAAAAAAGATATATAAATAACCATTACATACCCACTCATTTGCCACGTAAATAAAATTACGAGCCCCCAAAAACCTGTTGCAGTCGTAGATAACCAACCAGAAAACAGTCCTAATCCAGTAATTTCTTCTAACGAACTAAAAGTTTTGAGAAAAATAAATTGCCAAATAAATCCTAATATAATTCCTCCTATTAAATTTGACATGAAAAATATAGTTCTGAATATTGTGTTAATTCTTCCTAATTTATTAGTCACTATTAAAGCAAAGCTTAAACCTATGATATTAATAAGAATAACCGATACTGCTGAAACTGCAAAAGTAAACCAAAGACTATGAAGAAATGCACTATCGGAAAATAAATTAATATAGTTTTGTAGTCCAACAAATCCTTTTATATTAACTCCATCATAATCAGCAAAAGAATACACGCTTCCGATTATAATAGGTATAAAAATCACTATAAACAAAGCTAATAAGCTCGGAACTAAAAAAATCCAATATGACAAATTGTTATTGCGCATTTATTAACCTTCCTTTATAGGGAAGATTGGAGACCGTTATTTCTGTTTACCCCAATCTTCTCCAATTAAAAATTATAAAACAAAAATGAACTGTCTCATTGCTTCCTCATTTCTTCAAATGATTTTTGTGTTTCTGATTCAAATTCATCCCATGATATTTGTTCATCCAAATACTTTTGGAATTCAGGGAACAAACTATCTGAATACCATCCTTCTGGATGGCTATTATGCGCCCATACATCAGTATTTTCCTTTTCTAATTCTTCATAAATTTTTCGAGAAACTGGATCTCCTATTGCATCGGAATCAAAATTTTCATGAGCGGGGATATAATCAAATTCTTCTGTGATATATCTTTTACCTTCATCAGATGTGTATAACCAATCAAGGAAATCTTTAGATTCTTCAACTACTGCATCATCTTCAGTTTTATTAACTCCCCAATACCAAGGTGGTCCTGCAGCAATTCTTCCTTCAGTATCATTTTCTACATAAAAAGGTAAAATATCTAATTTTTCTTGCGCAAAGTCTGGATCCATTTCATCTAATGTTGGAACTATCCAGTTCCCTTGATGTATTATAGCTAATTTTTCATTCATAAATTTTTCTTCGACTGCAGTACTGTAATCTAAGGATAATATTGGCTGTTCATTATATTCATTTATTAAGTCTGTATACTCTTTCATACGTTCTCCGTATTCATACTCAACTGTTTCTGCTTCATAAACTTCTTGTAAATTATTATCAAACTCAGGCGCTGTAAAATGTGCAGAATACTGGCTCACTACCCAATTTTCTTTAGCGGAAAATCCAAAAACTGCATCCATATCTAATTCTTCTTTTTTACTATCCAAAGTTTCTACGGCTTCTACAAATTCATCATATGAAGAAATATCATCTGGATTGACGCCTGCTTTTTGAAATAAATCTTTATTTATTAACCAACTAAATCCTTCAACATTCATAGGTACTCCATATATTTCATCATCTAGTTCAACTCCCTCTAGAGTACCATCAACTGCTAATTCTACGGATTCTAAATCAGAAACTTCTGCTAACTTATCTTTGTATCTCTCAACAGTCGACAGTCCTGACATTAAAAAAATAGAGGGGTCATCACCTGAAGAAAATTTCGATTGCAATGCTGCATCAGCATCTTCTCCTCCCCCAACAGTAGTTACATTTATCTCTACTTCTGGGTTGTTTTCTTCATATACCTCTGCTAATTCTTCTAATTCTTTAGCCGTTTCTACTTTTATATTAAAAATATCCACTGTTGTTTTGTCGTCTGAATTATTACTTTCTGAAGAACAACTATATAAAAGTGATAATATCAATACCAAAAAAGATACACCTACTATTTTTTTCTTCATTTTAATTTATCATCCTTTTTAGAATTATTAAAATATACTAAACCTAATAAACTAAGTTCGTTCAATGAACATACTAACTTCACCCACCTCGTTTAAAGTTATTTAAAATTGTTCCAAAACTTAATAAATGGATTTTGTAAGGGATTACAAGTATAATAACAGAGTGGGAAAAGTTTGTCTATAGGTTAAACAATGTTTTATAATGAAAATAATATAATGAGGTGCATAAAGATGGAAATTAATAAAACTTGGAATCAACATACGATAAAAAAAGAAAACAAATTTTTAGTTCTTCAAAACATTAGAAGAAATAACCCTGCGTCAAGAGCAGAGATTTCAAATATAACTGGTCTGAATAAAGGAACAGTCTCGTCTCTAGTTAATGAATTATTAGAAGAGAAACTTATAAAAGAAGCAGGTTCCGGAGAATCTAAAGGCGGTAGAAGACCTGTAATGTTGCTCTTTAATAAAAATGCTGGTAATTCTATTGGCATTGATTTAGGAGTGAACTATATTCTTGGTATTTTAACAGATTTAGAAGTAAATATAATAGAAAAAAAACAAACAAAATTTTACAACCCTACTTATAAACAAATTTTAGCAAAACTATTCCAAATAATTGATTCCCTTTATTTATCTTCTTCTAATACTCCATATGGGATAGTGGGTATTGGAATTGGAGTTCCTGGTATAGTAGAAAAAAATCAAAATATATTATTAACACCCAACCTTAAGTGGGGCGAAACGAATTTAAAAGAAACGTTAAAAAAGAAATATGATACGGCCATTATTATCGAAAATGAAGCGAATGCAGGAGTATACGGTGAGAAAAAATTTGGTACTGGGAAGAACAATAAAAATATTGTCTATGTAAGCGTAGGGATAGGTATCGGTGTAGGTCTAATTTTAAACGACACTCTATACAGAGGTAGCGAAGGGTTTTCTGGTGAACTAGGCCACATGACAATAGAAATGAATGGAAAAACATGTAGTTGTCAAAATCAGGGATGTTGGGAATTATACGCTTCTGAAAAATCATTACTATCAGAAGCACAAAAAGCTCATATTCAATTGCCACAAAAAAAGGAATTGGTACTAGAACATTTAGTAAAACTTGCAGAAACAGGTGACAGGAAAACAATACAATTATTTAATGATATAGGAAGATATTTAGGTATGGGAATTAATAATATTATTAATATCTTTAACCCTGAAATAGTTATTATCGGAAATCGTATGAAGTTAGCTAAAAATTGGATTGAAAATCCTATAAATGATTGGGTGAACAATAAAACTCTTTGGTTTAATAAAAAGGAATTAAATATTTCATTCTCTGAAGTATTTACTTCATCTACTGCTTTAGGGGCAGTAGCTTTAACTATTGAAAATTTTATCAACTCTTAGATTGTAAAACTAGCCTAAATTATAATTTTTCAGACGCTTAAAACAATCTTCAAAGATATTATCAATTCACACGAGAGTTTTCCAGCTAAATCGCAAGAATAAATACAACGGTGTGTATAACTTGAAACTTTTA
>Ga0079226_10003141_pt1 | contig 12715 bp, 6 predicted proteins | sample Poulit2014_FD_76345 | JGI IMG/M metagenome (GOLD analysis project Ga0079226, IMG submission 76345) | Agricultural soil microbial communities from Georgia to study Nitrogen management - Poultry litter 2014 | ecosystem: Environmental > Terrestrial > Soil > Agricultural land | place: USA: Georgia... | reverse complement strand
CCACCACGGATTTGCGAATAGCTTGCCCCGTTACTATAAGTTACCATCTTAGAACTGATAACTTTAGCATCATCAGCAGGACTAATAATGGCCGCTGCTGCTCCATCTCCGAATAATCCAGCACTTTTTCCATCATTCCAATTAAGGCCGACAGAAGCAATCTCCGTTGAAATAATGAGCGCATTTTTATATCTTCCTGCATCTACTAAAGTCGACATAAGATCTAACCCTGTAACAAAACTTAAACACGTTGTATTGATATCAAATGATGGAATCCCTAAGAACTCCTCACCTAATTCCCCTTGAATTAATGCAGCTGTACATGGAATTTCCTGCTCCGATGTTCCGCTAGCACAAACGATAACGTCTATTTGATCGGCTGTTACATCTGCATTAGTCATCGCTTCTTTGGCCGCCAAAGCTCCCATTTCTGATGCAGTTTCATTTTCAATAAAGTGGCGCATACGAACTCCTGTTGTTTTTTCAGTCCAACCTGGATTTTTCTTTAATTTTTCATCTATTTCTTTAGAAGAAACAATTCGGTTAGGTAAATATGCTCCTGTTCCGATTATCTTGATATTCCTATGTTCCACAGTTCCCACCTCAAATAGTAACTTTTTATTTATCTACTAATCATCACTTTATTCCATGTGATTTATTGATTTACATGACACGATAGATGGCTGATCATTACCGAAGTAGCTGTCGCTATATGATCTATTCACTTTTAGATTAAGAAACTAAAACGGGGATTTCTTGTATCTTGTAAACTATCATTCATAAAAAAGCATGACATCAGATTTTTTCATTAAAGAATCCATATCATATTTACCGCCATTATATTCCACCGTTCCCCTTTGGTGTATCTTACTAGACCTATCGCCCAATCACGGACATAATAATCTAGTATTTAAAGACTTTATTTACTCATCAATATTTCTTTTTTGCAAAGTACCCAGCCTAATGATTGATCCCTTTAAACTCCCAACAAAAGTTATCTTTCCCATCCCGATTCTACAGTTTCTTCTCCATATATCGACCTTTTTTGATCGATGTTAGATGAAATCCCCTAATAAATGCAAGTCTTATAAACTAAGTTTGTCTAATTATATCTAATTTTGATTTTTATTAAAAGGATTCGGAGAATTTAAATTGTTTAACCCTTTCGAAACGTCAAACCATTTGGTCGATTTTACTATAGTTTTTATGACATCCCTCAAAAGACAAGAAAGGCCTCCCACCAATTCAAAAAATGATGAAAGACCTTGTTTATGTTGACACTTCGTTTATGGCATAATTCATGAACAGTCATTTATTTAAAGTTCTAAAAGAGTTGAGATCTCATGAAAGTTTAATATAATCACTGCTGACGATATAAATGCGTTAATTTTTCTCATTTAATTAACAGCCTATATGTTTAAGTAGTCCTTCGTTAGTACATCTTGCATCGTTCCAATGCTATAAAGAGACTTTTTCGTCTTTGTTGTCGCAATAAGAAAGGTTTGTTCAATACTTTCATCTGTAAAATTCATATAAATCGGTGTATTGGGAAACAATTCCGATAAATCAATTCCCTCCATTAAATCTACATAATCTTCATCTAAACAAATAAAAATGTAGGAATAATCGTCTTTACGTTTAGCAATAAACGACCGAAGTGAATCAATTTCAATATTAAAAGAAATCACTTCAATGCTTCCCTTCTTTTCTTCTTCTGAGAAATGATCTAAAACCGTAAAAGTTAATTTCTTTTCACTTGAAACATCTAAGGCCCTATGATCAATTTGCTTTCCGAGTCGCTCATAACCAACAACTAAAAAGTTCAAATTAGAATCGTCTTCCAAAATATTTTCGTGGTTTTGCCAAAAACGTTTGGCTATTTCTTCATAAACGTTAATGATTTCAACAGGAAAGGAAAAATGTTCTACCTTGTTTAAAAAGGAAACTAATTCAGATTGGTAACGTTCGTTTTCAATTTGAACAATAACTTTCTTAACAGTTGATTGAAAATTTTTTTTTCTAATATACTCATCTAAGTGCATTAAAACGTATAAGCTCTCTTGATCATTATCATGAAAGAGTGATACAGACTTGGCACGCTTGATTCCTGATATTTGGAAAACATTTTCATCTTTTATTGATGCATGAATCACGGTTACTTTCATTTGCTCTAGCATATTTTCTGTTTCCGGTGAAAATTCTTCATCAACGACGATTACACGTTCTTTTCGTCTAATTAAATCTCGAATAAGTAAAAGGTTTTTTTCGTTATAACTAAAGACGATGTGGTGTTTACCAAATGTTTGAGCAATAAAAAGTGCAATTTCTTTTTCTAATGTTCGATACATTGCGATAAAAATGGTTGAAATCGTATATGAAGCAGCTGTCCAACGTGCAATTTCCAGAAGTAGCGGGTATTTTATCGGGCTTGAGCCATCTTGTGTAAAAACATCCGCTAAATCGAGTAAATAAAGACGAAAAGTAAAATATAGTGCGTTTGAAATCGAATGATCCTCGACAGAATGATGATAAAAACCGTAAAAACCAGTTATAAATGCAAGTGTAAAAAGAAAAACGTGTAAGGCATAATTCAATGTATAAAACATTACGATGGGAAATAAAAGTAAATAAGCGATGATAATCGTCACAATCGTATGATTCATCGATGTATCATATGGCGCAAAATAATAAAAACCGACTACAATAATCGCTACAACTATATAATACATCCCAATAATATGTTTAATTGCGTCAAATTTTTCTTTCATTTCACACCACCCTTTTCATTTTCCGATTCAGTCGCCGATAAAGAAGCGTATTCGGTATATCCCCGTAATGAAAATTAACAAGGTCAAGGCATAAATCGTATCTAGCAATATCGGATTATTAAAACACGTGATAAGAATGTCAAATTTATCTCTTCCTTGCATCTCATTCATCATCTTTTAAATGAACCGCATTTAATTTTTCGATATTATATATGATTAGTTTTTCTTCATCAACATCCCTTAATTCTTTTAAATTTCTTGTGGGATATACGATATATTCATCAGTCATTAGCTCTGATAAATCATAATAATCTGTCATCTCTTCTCCAGATGCTGAATGGATCTCTTCACTCACTCGAATGATACCGTCTGTACTAATCTCAGCCCGGCGTAGAAAAGCACTTTCGAAAATCTTAACTACTTGCTCATCTTCATCTAAAATAAATATTTCGTCAATATCATAAATAGAGCCGTGATCAACCTCACCGAAAATCAATTCCTGCCTACCATCCCCATTTATATCCATTAGCAAATATCCGTAATTCTCTGGAAGTGACGACGAAAGATATGACTCCGGTCCCATCCGATAATTTAATTCTTGATCCAATCGATCTTGATCCCACTCTTCTTCCACCGCCTGCCTATAGGATTCTATAAGTGCATAATATGGGCTAGACTCATCAACCTTTTTCGTTTCTCCGTCACTTGACTCTTGGTCGTTGTTGCTTACTCCTAAGCCCCCATAATCCATCGATTTTATCACATCAATATATTCATCCTCATATTGCTTAAACATATCAAAGTCCTCGACACGCTCATCAGTCACAGACAAATAATAATGTAACCCATCCCACTTCCACATATAAACAACTTGCTTAAAGTCAAAGAAATTATGATAGATGTGTCTATCAACCGTTACTTCTTTTGTTAAATCAAAGTTAATTACTTCCCTTGAAACATTACGATTGTTCATAAATAAAAGCAAAGAATCAGGATCAAATGAAACACTCTCTTCATAGGCACCGAACTGAAACCAAGTATCATCATTATCAAATGAAAATAACAACTCTTTCGTATAATCATTATCATAACAGTAAGTGAATTCCACTCGAATCGGTCTATAATCGGAACTATTAGGAAAGTGAACACGTGGGATAAAATTTTTTTCAATTTCTTCCCATTCCTTATATTCATCCGCTTTATTTAAGGAATCGATGGTAAATGTAACGAAATCAAAATCTTCTCGGTAACCGACTGGTCTGCGTTGAATAGGTGTAAAGTCGTATACATAGCCATCCTTTTCGACTTGGAATCTTCTCTCGTCTAATTTTGCACCATATAAGGCATTGTAACCAGTAAAGCCCTTATATTTAATACGTCTGCTCTTATCCGATATACTTTTCAACAAATGAAAGAAATAGGTTTCTATCTTCTCTTTAAAGGAACGTTCTTCTGCCGGACGATAGGTTGCTTCTACAGTTGTTGAGTATTCATCAGATTGCTCGTCCAAGTCATAGACCGATGAGATACTTGATCTTTCATGCTGAATATTATAATTAAAAGCCCGCGATGCATCATACATATTATCTAATCGTGGCACATATGCTCTGTTTAATTCCTCATCAATACTTTCTTTTGCTTTATCTATGTCAAAAGCTTTTACCTTTGAAAAATCGATAGCTTCATTAACTTCATCTAATATAAGATTCGTCGGCTCTTCTTCTTGTTTCGAACTACAACTCGTTAAAATGAATAGAAATACGATACAATACAGGATTTGCTTCATGACATCTGCCCTTTCTATCGTTTTCTATACTTCTATCTTACTTTCATCCAAATTATTAAACTTAGTATATCACTTTGATAAAAATTAGACAGTAGCTTTTAATCTTATTTTACAAATAGAAAAAAATAGCTCGTTACTATTAACTTAATCAAGCATTCTATATGAACGCCATCATATAACATGAAGGAGCTCTTCAATGTTTACTCAAAAATATAGTCCGATTACAATCTGCTTACTTCTCATCATTTCTCTTTTAGCGGCATGTGCTCAATATGAAAATAAAGTGGAAACTCCTGAATCAAAACAAGATAAAGAAAAAGATATAGCGGAAATAAAAAAGTGCCCAACCTGCTTAAGTGCAGCCTTGGAAAACTATGATCTTTGGTTCTATATAAAAAGTGATGAGAAAAAAATAAACGAAGATTCCTCACTATACAGCCTATTTATTTTCCATAATGGTTATGTAAATGAGTACCGTACCCTTGAAGGCTTAACTGTAGAAGATTTACTCACGACGACGGACGAAGAAATAGTAAACTATGCCAAAAAACGAAAACAAGTAAGTATCGAAACTAAAAGTTTGTGAAAAGAAATCCATTAAGAATATAATAATTTGTTTAGAGAAAAGATGTGTTTTACCGAAAGTATAAAAAATATATCCAGGATTTATTAACATAAAAGCAGCTATTTGGCTGCTTTTTATATTATATACACTTTTTAAATAAATTTAATCCTCAATAAATTTTATATCATCCGTCTTCTCAATTTGCTGAAAGTTTTCTAACTCAACACTTCCCGTTTGCAACTTTAAGCCGCCCACATACTTTTCTTTCAATTGTTCACGATCTAAATCTTGATAATCTAAGTCTAAAGGCAAAGTAATTCTGTGTACAATCACTCTTTCAATGGGTAGATCCATTGACTTGATAACATCAACTGCATCTAAAAGTTTCTCTCTCATTTTTTCATTATCATAGTAGCGGAACTCTTCATCTCCGTTTACAGCAATATGAAGGCCAAGCTGACTACAGTGAGTGGCTTCTTCTAGTGAATAACATTCTAAAAATTCTTTCCCCATAAATCCTTCTAAATCAATATATTCAGGAAGTTTTTCATTAAAGGATTCAACATATTCAAACAAGTCTTCATTATAAGTGTAAAAAAGTTCCCCTTCATTTGTAGAGACAAATGTTTTTTCTAACTGTTCTAATGTTGCGTATTTTTCCATTATATTAATATAAAATACTTCTTCAGCGTCCCCCTCTTCACCAAAATAACTTGTCTGTAGTTGTTTAAATGAGAGGTCATCTGATATTTCTAATTGATCATTCCAACGCATAACAATTTCATAAGCCTCAAATAATTGTTCCATGAAGGCATCATCTAACAGATTGACATTATCGTCAATCCTTAGGCGCAAATAATAGCTACTTGTTTCATCGTCCGTTTTTAAAGAAATATTCGTAAACACGTCACCTAACACATGAGGAATATCGTCATTTGATTTTATAAATTGTTGCATGACAGTTTTCCCTTTTTCATATGCATAGGTATCACCTGAAATGGCACCAAAAATATTGATATTCACCTTGAATTCAGTACCGTCCTCCGCCTTGACGAGCGCATATCCACCATCTGACGTTTTTAGATTCTCTGCCCCAGCATTTTCAAGTACTTCCACATCAATCCCATGTTCTTCTCTTATGTAGTTTATAATATCTCCATCACTATGCTTAGACTCAAAGGTTGAGCCTACACTATCAGACACTTCACTTATAAAAGGAAATAAGGGTTTGTTTAGTAATTGAATAAGACCAAATACAAGGACAAAAATGATAAAGCCAGCGACAGATATTATAATGAATAACTGCTTCCCACGATTTTTCAGTCTATTTCCTCTTCCTCCTGAGTGTATTTCGCAAGTGAAAAGTGAATCACTTCGCAATTGAGTTTTGAATCACTATAAATAATTTGTAACTATTAAATTGTAGGTTGAACATTGGGATATAGAAAATGGAGCAGTCCCCGCACTCGTGTAAAGACTTAACTAGGATGTGTCCATGAAACTATACTAGCATTAGACTAAAATATTTGTTCCAGTACTTGCTACTTAATCATTTTATTTAGATATTTATCCAATATTTCTTTGTTAAGCATAAGACTCTCCAAAAACTCTGTTATAGTTCAATATTCTCCTGAATATTTTTATATATCTTTAAAGCCAAATAATCCTTCATCATTGCTAAGGCTTCTGGGTTTTCTAATAACCTCATATAGTCATTGCCTTTTGCTATGTTGCTAACAAATACGTCCATAAACTTACCATCAAAACCGTATTTAAAATTATCGTATGTATTATTTTCACCAGATTTTTGTACATCCTCATTTGAGGACAAGTGCTCTTCCATTTCTTCCATAATCTTATCTGCATGAGTAAATTCTGTTCCAAAACGATCATTAAACTGATCTAAAATAATCGATAATCTTTCCGTTTCTTCATCAGGGGTACTACCACCCGCATGTTGTTGGGGTTCTAAATCGACTTGGCCTTTTTCTTCTAAATCAATCTGACCTTCGAAAACTTTTGTATTTCGATAATATTCAAGCGCTATATCGTCGGCTAATTGTAATCTTTCTGAAACTTGTTTCGGTAATTTTCGTAATAAATAGCTGAGATATACGTATAATTTATGCAAATCAATATCGGTAAACGGACCAATTTGTAAAACGAATTGATACGTTCGGACAAATTTGGTGACAGTGCTCTTAAAAGTATCTTGTTGTTCTTCGGTTAAATCGTTTTTAAACCGATCAACAGCCGGATCGATTAAGGAATTAAGCCGAACTTGGGCTCGTTTATCGTTTAATCTTCCGCTATATTCCAGTTCATTTACTTGATCGACCTCTGTTGATGTGTACACTTGCATAGCGTTTAGTTCATATTGTAAATCGTATAATATATTCGGGTCGGTCACTTCCGATAAGCCCGTAACTTCATAATAAGGTTGAAATGCTTCTTTTATTTCATCTGCTGTATTAACAAAATCTAATACGAAAGTATCTTCCTTACCGGAACAAGTTCGATTAAGTCGCGATAATGTTTGCACGGCTTTTATTCCACTTAATGGTTTATCAACGTACATCGTATGCAGTAACGGTTCATCAAAACCCGTTTGATATTTTTCCGCAACAATTAACACTTGATATTCGTCAGTTCCGAATTTTTCTGGTAATTCTTTTTCACTGAATTCATTCATTTTTGCTTCTGTATAGGGTTTTTCACCATCTTGTACTGTTCCCGAAAAGGCAATTAACGTTTCTAAATCTGTATAGTTCATTTGCTTAATATATTTATCAAAAGCGAGCTTGTATCGAACTGCATGCAGTCTGCTCCTCGTAACGACCATTGCTTTTGCTCGACCACCGATTTTATGTTGAACTGCTTGTCTAAAATGTTCAACCATCACCGATGATTTTTGGGCAATACTATGAGGATGTAACGACACATAGCGAGCAATTTCTTTTGCTGCTTTCTTTTTATCCACTTCTGGATCGTCTTGAATACTTTTTTCTACCTTATAAAACGTATCATACGTCGTATAGTTTTGTAATACATCTAAAATAAATCCTTCTTCTATCGCTTGACGCATCGAGTAAATATGAAACGCTTCGGGTATTCCTTCGTCCGGGTTATACGTACCGAATTTTTCAATCGTCTTTGGCTTTGGTGTTGCTGTAAAGGCGAAAAAAGACATGTTCTCTTGTTTTCCACTCTTTTCGATTGTTTCGACGATTTGTTCTTCGACGTTATCTAATTCTTCCTCTAATATTTTATCTTGTTCGTACGCATCCTCGAGTGATTTATCAGATAAAATATTCGTCATCATAGTCGATGCTTTACCACCTTGGGAACTATGAGCTTCATCGATAATAATTCCGTATGTACCTCGGTCAAATTGCCCTACTTTTTCAATAATAAAAGGGAATTTTTGTAACGTTGTAATCACAATCCGCTTCTTATTTTCAATTGCTTCAGCTAATTGTTGGGAGCTTTCATCAATTTTTACAACAAACCCTGCTTCATGTTCTAATTGATAAATCGCATCTTGTAATTGTTTATCCAGTACGCGACGGTCCGTAATAACAATGACACTATCAAAATACGAATTGTTTTCCTCATCATGCAGTTTCGCTAAGCGATGGGCTAACCACGCAATACTATTCGTCTTTCCACTTCCTGCAGAATGTTGTATTAAATAATTGTGCCCGACTCCTTTTTTAATTACATCTTGTTCGAGCTTCCGGACGACATCTAATTGGTGATAACGCGGGAATATAACTGTTTCTTTTTTACTAACGACTTCTCCGTTACTATCCCGGATATCTTTTTCTTCTACATAGGCAAAACGGTAAAGTAGATCAAGTACACTATCTTTTTGTAAAACGTCCTTCCATAAATACGATGACCTGTAATCATTATAAATAGGAGGATTTCCTTTTCCACCGTTATGCCCACGATTAAATGGTAAGAAAAACGTATCGTCCCCACGAAGTTGTGTCGTCATGGACATTTCATCCGGGTCTACAGCAAAATAAACGATGACACGTTTTTTAAATTGGAATAGTAACTCGTTTGGATTTCTCGTATATTTTAACTGTTTTTCCGCATCCTCATAAGTTTGTCCAGTCAGAGGATTTTTCAATTCCATGACGACAATTGGAAATCCATTTAAAAAGAGTACCATATCTAAACTATTTTGATTATCTGCACTGTAATAAACTTGTCTCGATACAGTGAAAATATTCTTTTGATAGTTTTCCATTAATAACTTATTTAAAGTGCTCGGTGGTTTATTATATACGAGCCTTAACTGTACACCACGATCCCTGATGCCGTGGCGTAAACAATCAATAACCCCACGACGATTTAACTCCTGATTCAGCCGATTTAACACATTTCGCTTATAATTTTCTCCATGGATTTTTATTAAACGTTCTACATGTTTTGGCTGTGTATCTTCAAAAAATTGAAACAACATATCCGTATCAATCGAATGTCGTTTAAAATTTTGAAGAGCCTCGCCCTCTAAAGGACGAACAATATATCCGGCCTGTTGTAAGAAAAATTCAATATTTTCTTCAAATCCCAATTCGGTTGTATCAATACCCAATGATTTCACCCCTTTATCAATCTTACTCCTTATAAACTGCATCCGTTTCAGCAACTTGTTCATATGCATTATAGCCAGCGTCTGCTTCATAATCGCGTAAATCAATTTTTCCTGTAACAGCTTCGTAAATGAGAGACTCACGGTATTCTTTTAATAATTTCATTGCAGATTTTTGACTCTCTATTAAACTATCTACCCTTTGATTAATGGTAGAAATTACCTCCACAATTTTATTCATCTCTTTTAACGGTAGTACCGGTATTTTTAAGTTGCTCAAATCTCTGTTAGAAAGTTCTAAAAACGTTGTTCCCCGTCCCATACTCTGAAGCATTGTTTTGTTGTTTTTTAATAGATAAAAATAATATAATTCATTAATGTTGTCGGTAGATTTTTCTAAACTTTTACATCCTTGGTTTGTTGTATATTCTTTAATAACAAATTTAATATTTCCTATTGGTGCTCTAGTTGATAGCACTATACTGTTTTTAGATATTAATGTTGCAGACGAGTTTTCTAAACCTTCTGAACTAATTTTTCTTTTGGAGTTACTAATGTAGTATCCGTCTGAACTCAAGTCTTCAGGAGTAATCCAAATCATTCCTTTATCATCCCAATAACTAGACGTATTACTTTTAGGAGTTCCACCATTTTTCACATTGAATAAGTATTTTATTTTTATAATTGCCCAATGCTCAGGTATTTTTCCAACCCATTCAATTCCTGAGTCTTTCATTTTGACGTTTGGATCTAATCCTTTTGTTACCTTTTCTGTAATAAGCGCCTGACGTTTTTCTTCTAGTAAATTGATTAGACGTTCTTTATCAGATATTAATAAATCTATTTCAATAATTTTCTTTTCAATATATTGAGCAATCAAATATTGCTCATCAATTGGTGGCTCAATTATTGTTATATTTGAAAGTGCGTCTTGGGTTAATTTTGGTTGAGCAGAACCTGATATATATATTGTATAATCAATACTCTCAAGTAAATTAACAAAATACACATTATTACCTTGACGTGGTTTTAAAATATGTGCATGATTATTTACCCAATATTTCCCTGAAGCTAGAAATGCCAATGGACTAGACCTAGAATAAAGATTTGCACCATCTTCTCCTATTAATATTAATTCTTCATCAAATATATAATCGTCTACTTTATCTATAATCCCTGAAGCACCGTAGTAATCATAACTTTTTTTCATTCTACTTCTGACTTCTCCGCTTAACGGGATTCTTTTATGATTTAAACTCTGCAAGGCGTATTTAAGTTTTGTTGTTCTCCAACCTTTAGGTATTTGGGGAATCCATTCTAGACCTGTGTTTTTATACTCTGGATATGGTTTTAGTTGTGTCATTATTCCATCACCTTCTTCAACTTCTCAAGGATACTTTTTTCTAGTTCTTCAATTTCTGCTTTTATTTCGGATGATGGGCGGAGTTTCGTATATTGATAGAAATATCTTGTAAACGGAATTTCATAACCGATTCTCGTATGTTCTTCATCAATCCATGCATCCGGTACGTGAGGTAAGACTTCCCTTTCAAAATATTCCTCGATATCATCTGCTAATGGGACAATTTCTGTATCGCGCAAATCCGAATCTGGTTCGATTTCTTTTTTATTTATCATACAAACGTCCGCTGTTTCATCCCGTTCCGATAGAGCCGTCCAAATCGCACGTAATAATGGCGCACGTAATTGTATATCCGTTTCCTTAAAGGCATCTTTAATGATCTTAATAAATTGTTCACGATTTTTATAAAGCGTATCGCTGTCCATTTTATATAAGAGATCTTTAATCTTTTGTTGTTGTTTTTTTCCTTCTTCAATTTCTTTTTGCTTTTCTTCTTCACTTCGTTTTCGTGATGTTGCTAAATTGATAAAGGCGCGCTGCTCTTCTAAAAGTTCAATGCGTTCCTTTGTAACTTGGAAATTTAAACGCAATGGACGTTCTACTCGAATTCTGTAATACCCGAATTCTTCATTAGTGAACACTTTTACTCGTTCATCCACTTCATTCATATCACCGTATAGTTGAACAATTTCCTCAATTTGTGCCTCACTAATTTCATTTCGCTTATTTCCTAAACTTTTACGCATTTTTTCAAACATATCAACCGCATTCACTAAGGTCACTTTGCCACGGCGATACGACTTTTTATTGTTTGTTAATATCCATATGTATGTCGCGATGCCAGTGTTATAAAATAAATCATTCGGTAGAGCGATTATCCCTTCGACTAAATCGTGTTCGAATAAATAACGACGGATTTCACTTTCTCCACTACCAGCATCTCCAGTAAAAAGTGGTGATCCGTTCATAATAATTGCCATACGTGAACCCCGTGGATTTTCTTCTGTCACAGGTTTCATTTTTGATACTAAATGTTGGAGGAACAGGAGTTGACCGTCACCGATTCGAGGTAAACCAGCCCCAAAACGTCCGCTAAAACCTAAATCCTCATGTTCACTTCGTACAGCATCTTGAGCTGCGCGCCATTCCACACCGTAAGGAGGATTCGTGATTAGGTAGTCGAACTTTTCATTTGGAAACTGATCATTAGATAACGTATTCCCTTTACGTATATTGCGTGCATCTTGTCCTTTAATAAGCATGTCAGCCTTTGATATCGCATACGATTCGCCATTAATTTCCTGGGCGAAAAACTGTAAATGTGCGGAAGGGTTGTATTTATGTATGTACTCATCCGCGACTGTTCCCATCCCGCCCGTACCGGCACAACTATCGTAAAGTGTTTGCGTCACACCAGGTGTTGATAAAATCGGGTCATCTTCTTGAAATAACAAATGCACCATAAGCATAATAACTTCTCTTGGAGTATAGTGATCTCCTGCTTCAGCATGTTCAGAGAATCTTCTAATTAACTCTTCAAATATGTATCCCATCTCAATATTCGAAACAATTGACGGATGTAAATCAATTTCATTAAAACGCTGAACGACTAAATAAAGTAAATTGTTTT
>Ga0079226_10003140_pt1 | contig 12718 bp, 11 predicted proteins | sample Poulit2014_FD_76345 | JGI IMG/M metagenome (GOLD analysis project Ga0079226, IMG submission 76345) | Agricultural soil microbial communities from Georgia to study Nitrogen management - Poultry litter 2014 | ecosystem: Environmental > Terrestrial > Soil > Agricultural land | place: USA: Georgia... | reverse complement strand
ATTTGTAAAGTTTCTGTAGCCGTAGGCTACTCGATTAAGAACTTTAATTTTATTATTTATCCCTTCAATTCGTCCGTTATTATAGGGATAAATGAAGCTATTTTCAATAAAAGGCAGGTGCTTCTTTAATGTTTTTATGCTTGTTTTCATATACGTCGATATATCTGAACTAATTGGAGCTTGTAATGTCTTTTCAAGTGCCTTGAAGTCATGATTGTTCATAGCACGCAATAGCTGTTGATACAGCATATAGTTCGTTTTCAAGCTAACGTTGTATTCTAACATTTCTCGGACAATATTTACCTCTAGGCGCTGACCAAACAAGTCATAATATTTATATTCTGTATGAGATAAGTCCGATTCTTTTTTTAATAAAAGTTTCCAATAACGTTTGAGGCGACGGTATTTCTTCATATCTTCGCCATTCGATGTTTTTAATGTGTTCATTATGTTGACACGACACTTATTCATTGATCGATTGATGAGTTGAACTAAATGAAATCGATCAATAATAATCTTTGCTTGTGGAAATACTTCTTTGATGACATTGACATATCCAGCATTCATATCAATTGTGACTGCTTCAACGGTTTTTACATCTTTTAAACTGTAATTAGCGATGAAATGATTCTTGATTGTCCGGCTGTCACGACGATCTAAGATATCTAAAATATCGCCTGATTCTGCATCGATATATTCAAAGGCCATCTGGCCTTTTGCGTATTTGAACTCATCAAGCGAAAGATGTTTAGGCAGCTTTTGGTAATGTGGTTTATATCTTTGGGCTTCTTGCGTTATCACACGCTGAACCGTTGATGTAGAGACAGAACAATCTCTTGCAATTGATGTGACTGATTGCGCTTCAGCAGACTTAATTGTCACTTGAGCTTTTGAATGTTCAGAAATAAAACAGTGCTTTTGAACGATAGGCGTTTGGGCAGTAAAACTTTTTTTACATGCATTGCATTGAAAACGTTGCTTTTTTAAACATAAATACGTCGGTTGAACACCTGTAATTGGTAACGTAATACGTGACATTTGTGTACCATTTTTAGTTATTTTTTTAGCTTCGTTTTTTACGCCACAGTTCTTACAGTGTGTTGGATCATAAGATAATTTTCCAATAACATATTTACAGGCCTTTCCCTTATATTGACCTTCTTTGACGCATTCATCTTCGAAGAAGATGTTTATATCTTGAATATCAAGCAAAAGTTTTATACTATTAGATGTAGACAAGTGATTTCCCTCCTGGATTATGGTTTTCGTCGACTTATATTCTACAGGGAAATTCACTTGTTTTCTAATTTAAAAAGAAAAAACGTTAGTGAATTTCAATCACATCTTTCCTTTTTTAGAAAGATGTGATTTTTCTTCACCAACGTCATATATTATAGAACCATAAAAAACACAAGTTACGAATTTAATCGTAACTTGTGTTTAATTTAATCTATTAACCAATTGAACCTTCCATTTCGTAACTCATAAGTCTGTTCATTTCAACAGCATACTCCATTGGAAGTTCACGTGTAAATGGCTCGATGAAGCCCATTACAATCATATCTGTCGCTTCTTGTTCTTCTAATCCACGACTCATTAGATAGAAAAGTTGTTCTTCAGATACTTTAGATACTTTTGCTTCGTGTTCAAGTGATACATTATCGTTTAAAATTTCATTATATGGAATCGTATCTGACGTTGAGATGTCATCCATAATTAATGTGTCACATTCGATGTTTGAACGTGCTCCATCTGCTGTGCGACCAAAGGATACAATACCGCGGTATGATACTTTTCCACCATCTTTGGAAATTGATTTTGATACGATTGATGATGATGTATTCTTTCCAATATGGTGCATTTTAGCGCCGGCATCTTGGTGCTGACCCTTGCCTGCTAAAGCAATTGAAATCGTTACACCACGTGAATGATCACCTTTTAGGATGACTGATGGATATTTCATCGTCAGCTTAGAACCCATATTACCATCAATCCACTCCATTGTTGCAGCTTCATCAACTGTTGCACGTTTTGTAACTAAGTTATAAACGTTATCTGACCAGTTTTGGATTGTTGTATAACGGCAATATCCGCCTTTTTTAACATATATTTCTACAACAGCACTGTGAAGTGAGCTTGTAGTATAAGTCGGTGCAGTACACCCTTCTACATAATGAACTGATGCATCTTCATCTACAATAATTAATGTTCTTTCAAACTGACCCATGTTTTCTGAGTTAATTCTGAAATATGCTTGTAGAGGTGACGTTACTTCAACCCCTTTAGGCACATAGATAAATGATCCACCTGACCAAACTGCTGTATTAAGTGCAGAGAATTTATTATCAGATGCCGGAATTACTTTACCAAAATATTCTTTGAACATTTCTTCATGCGTATGAAGAGCACTATCAGTATCTGAGAAAACTATTCCTAGTTTTTCTAAATCTTCTTCTAAACTTTGATAAACAACTTCTGACTCATACTGTGCTGACACACCTGCTAAATATTTTTGTTCAGCTTCTGGAATTCCTAAACGGTCAAAAGTTTCTTTGATTTCTTCAGGAACTTCATCCCATGAAGTACTTTGTTTTTCAGATGGTTTTACATAGTAAATAATCTCATCAAAATTTAATTCAGATAAATCTCCACCCCATTGTGGCATTGGAATATTGTAAAATATTTCAAGTGCTTTCAAGCGTTCTTCAAGCATCCATTCTGGTTCATTTTTCATACTAGAGATTTCTTCTACAATTTCTTTTGTTAACCCTCGTTCAGTACGAAACACTGAAACATCTTTATCACGAAAACCGTATTGATAATTATCAACTTCAGGCATGTTTTTAGCCATGTATAAAAACCTCCTTTAAAATTTTTGTTACATTTTACTCTTCTACGACACGCTCCATTGCTTTCCAAGCAAGTGTTGCACACTTAATACGCGCTGGAAAAACTGATACGCCTTGTAATGCTTCTATATCTTCTAAACTAAATTTGTCCATATCAACATCTTCACCCAGCATCATGTCTGAGAACAATTCAGACATTGCAAGTGCTTCAGATATTTTTTTACCTTTTACAGCTTGTGTCATCATCGAAGCTGACGCTAAACTAATTGAACAACCTTCACCTGAGAATTTAATATCTTCAACAACATCTCCATCTAATTTAAATTGAAGGAAGATACGGTCACCACATGTCGGGTTATTCATTTCGATTGTCATTGACTCATCATCGTCAAATTTACCCTTGTTACGTGGGTTTTTGTAATGATCCATAATTACTTGTCGATATAATGTATCTAAATTAACATTAGGCATCGCCAAAATACTCCTTTGTTTTCTTTAAACCTGCAACGAGACGATCAACATCATCTTCATTATTATAAATATACATACTCGCTCTAGCTGTAGAAGAGACATCTAACCATTTCATTAATGGCTGAGCACAATGGTGTCCTGCTCTAATTGCTATTCCCTCAGTATCTAATACTGTTGATAAGTCATGTGAGTGAACACCATCTAAATTAAATGTCACAAGTCCAGCTCTGTTTTCAGGTCCAAATATAGTGATTTCATCAATTGTACGCATTTGTTCGAGCGCATATTTAACGAGTTTTTTTTCATATTCTAAAACTTTATCCATACCGATGTCTGATAAGAAATCAATTGCTGCTCCTAAACCAACTGCACCAGCAATAATTGGTGTCCCGCCTTCGAATTTCCACGGTAATTCTTTCCAAGTTGAATCATACAATTCAACAAAATCAATCATTTCACCACCGAATTCAACTGGCTCCATTTCTTCAAGCAAAGCCTGTTTTCCAAAAAGCACACCAATACCTGTTGGGCCAAGCATTTTATGTCCTGAAAAGGCATAGAAGTCACAATTAATATCTTGAACATCTACTTGCATATGAGGGACTGCTTGAGCTCCATCTATTAGAATAACTGCTTCATTTTCATGAGCAATCTTTGTAATTTCTTTTACTGGATTGATTGTGCCTAACACATTTGATACATGTGCAATTGCAACAATTTTTGTTTTGTTTGTAATTGTCTTACGAGCATCTTCAAGTTTTATTGTACCATTTTCTTGAAGTGGAATAAACTTAAGTTTTGCACCTGTACGTTTGGCCACTTGTTGCCAAGGAATAATATTACTATGGTGCTCCATTTCTGTAATAACAATTTCATCGCCTTCTTTAACGAGAGTTAATCCATAACTTTGAGCTACAATATTAATTGAGGTCGTTGTTCCACGATTAAAGATTATTTCTTTTTGAATGTTTGCATTAATGAATTTTCGTACTTTTTCTCTTGCGCCTTCATACAAATCTGTTGCACGGGACCCAAGTGTGTGTACGCCACGGTGAACGTTTGAGTTATGCAATCTGTAATATTCATCTATCGCTTCAATGACCGCTACTGGTTTCTGTGACGTTGCTGATGAATCTAAATACACAAGTGGATGACCATTAACATCTTGATTTAATATCGGAAATTCTGCGCGAACAGATTGAATATCCATTAATCAAACTTCCTTTCAATTAACTCTGTTAATTGTGTTTTGACTGTTTCTATTGGTAATTCACTAACAACTGGTGCTAAGAAACCATGGATAATTAAACGTTGTGCTTCTTCTTCTGTAATTCCACGACTTTTCAGATAATACATTTGCATATCATCAATTCTACCAACTGAAGCTGCGTGTCCTGCAGTTACATCATCTTCGTCAATTAAAAGTATTGGGTTAGCATCTCCACGAGCACCGCGACTTAACATAAGAATTCTTGATTCCTGTTCTGCGTTAGCACCTGAAGCACCATCATCAATTTTTCCAATTGCGTTAAAGATAGCAGTTGTCTTGTCTAACATAACACCTCGTTGCGAGATTTGTCCATCAGTATTTAAGCCATGATGAACAGTTTTCGCTGTAAAGTTTTGGATCTGTCGGCCTTTTCCAACTGTTACTGTTCTTGGGTTTGTGATTGAACCATCACCAACTAGATGTGTAGAGTTTTCTGAAATTGTATTACCTTCATTCATTTGACCTAAAGCCCAATCAATTTGTGCATTAGCACCTGCAACACCACGACGATTGATATAAGCTGTTGTGCCTGCTGCAAAGTGGTCTACTCCACCAAATGATACTTCAGCATTATCTGCTGCATAAACTTCTGCAATTATATTTGCTACTGTTTTTACTTCTTCGTTATTTGATAAATAATTCTCAACATACGTCACAGAACTATTTTCTTCAGCAACAATTAATACATGGTTAAATAGTGCAAATTCATCATCTTCTTGCCAAAACAATGTTTGAATTGGTTCTTCTATTTGAACGTCTTTGGGAATGTAAACAAAAACGCCCCCATTCATTAATGCTGCATGTAATGCTGTCAACTTATGTTCGTTAACACTCACTGCATCAGTCATATAGTATTTCTCAACTAAATCACTATGCTCTTTAAGTGCTGTAAAAATATCAGTAAAAATAACACCTTTATTCGTTAGTTCTTCACTTATTTGTGCATAAGCTGTTGACTGGTTACGTAAAATAAGAATGTTTTCTGGTACGTTTTTTTGATCAACGAAATCAGCTAGCTCTTTAGGTAAGCTGTTTATATTCTCAAATTTCTCGCCTTCGCTACCAAGCTTAAACTCGGTAAAATTCCAACGATTAATATTTGTTTTGTCTGGTTTTGGCATGTCTAACTTACTTGCTGAACTATAAGCTTCTGTTCTCAAATTTGTCATCCATGCTGGTTCGCCTTTACTAGTTGAAAATTCTTCTATATCTTTCTTTTCATATGATAACTCATTAGTAAGTGTTGTCATTGAACTATCCCCTCCTAGCTGTTTATGCTTTTTGTTCAACTGTTACATCTTCAATACCTAACTCTTCTTTAACCCACTCATAACCTTCAGCTTCAAGACGTTTTGCAAGCTCTGGACCACCTGATTTAACAATTCGTCCTTGCATAATTACATGAACGTGATCTGGTTCAATATAGTTAAGTAAACGTTGGTAATGAGTAATAACTAAACAACCTAATGATTTTTCTTCGCGTAATTTATTAATTCCATTTGCGACGATTTTTAAAGCATCTATATCTAGACCAGAGTCAATTTCGTCTAAAATTGCAAAATCTGGTTTAATCATCATCATCTGTAAAATTTCATTACGTTTCTTTTCCCCACCTGAGAAACCTTCATTTAGATAACGTTGTGACATGTTTGGATCCATCTCTAAATCACCCATTGATCCATCCATTTCACGAATGAATTTCATTAATGGTATTTCATCGCCTTCTTCGCGACGTGAGTTAACTGATGTACGTAAGAATTCTGAAGTAGTAACGCCTGTTACTTCACTTGGATACTGCATACCTAAAAACAGACCTGCTCGTGCACGCTCGTCTACTTCCATTTCTAATACGTCTTCACCATTTAAATGTATTGAACCTTGCGTTATATCAAAAGATGGATGTCCCATGATTGCAGATGCGAGTGTTGACTTACCAGTACCGTTTGGCCCCATAACTGCATGAAACTCTCCACTATTTATAGTTAAGTTAATACCTTTTAAAATTTCTTTGTCGTTAATTGATACGTGTAAATCTTTAATTACTAATGTTTTTTCTGACATATTATTATACCCCCAAGATATATTTTTTAATCACTTATTCTCACTTTATTCTCATTCTAATCTTAAGCTATATTTGGCTTTTTTTCAACCTATATGACTTCTTTTTCTTAACTAACCTAAGTAATATATGCTTTTCTAACAGTATCGTTATAAAAGTATTTATAGTTTATATTGTTTTATATTCTCAATTAATCAATTCAGTATTCTCATTTAGTATTATTCAAATGATTAAGTTGGGATAAGCCATAACTTCTCGTACCATAAAAGGAACAGAATGGAACGTATAAATCTTCTTCTTAACTTCTCCCTCTTGTTTGATAACTAAACAAGGAACGCTTTCAACTTTTTCTTCTTGCATAAAACTAGGATAGAAAGATGCATTAATTTCATAAAAAACTTCTTTAGAAAATGTATTCTCTATATCTTCTAAGATTTTTTTTGCATAGTGACATGTTCCGCAAAATGGTGTGTATATATAAAGTAAATAATCGTCTTTTTTTAAAGTTTCTTGATTAGCTTGAATCAACATTTTCACCTTCTTTTTAAAAACAAATAAATTGGATTGATTTCAAAATGATAATCTAAGAGTATTTGAGCTAATATATCTTTCGGAGTTTCAGCTACTTCTTTATAATTAGGGTCAGTGTAGATTTGAGTTGCTTGCGGAAGTTCACGTTTTAATTCTTTTCTTAATTTCTTACCTGCTTCATCCTCATCTACAAAAACATACACATCATGATCATCCAATTGATATTCTTCTAGTAAATAATCAAATCGTTCTATTGCAAAAGTGCCTTGCGTAGATAATATAATTACTTCTTCAGAAAAGAGCGATTTTATTTGTTGTTTATCTGTTTTCCCTTCAACAATTATGATTTTTTGAAGGTTATCATTCATTTTTCTCATCCTTTAGTATTTAAAAGATTAAAAGGCTGTAGCATAAATACTCACAGCCTTTAGCAAATTGATAAGACATTAGTCAATATGCGCTTGATATTCATCTGCAGATAATAGTGAATCTAATTCATCTTCATCTGACGCTTCTATAACAATCATCCATGCTTTTTGGTAAGGTGATTCATTAATTAGTTCAGGATTTGATTCAAGCTCTGAATTCACTTCAACTACGGTACCACTAACTGGTGCATAGATTTCTGAGACAGTTTTGTCTGACTCCAAACTACCAAATGATTCCCCTTTTTCTATTACCTCATTAAGTTCTGGAAGTTCCACAAATACAATGTCACCTAGTTCTTCTTGCCCGAATGCTGTCAATCCAATTCTTAAATCACTACCTTCATTTCTAACCCAGTGGTGTGTTTTAGAATAATGTAATTCGCTTGGTAAACTCATTAAAATTACCTCCTATTATTTAGTTTTGCATATTCTTTCATAATCAGCTTCTTTAAAACCTAAAGCCACGCTCTTTCCATCTGTTAATATAGGTCGTTTAATTAACATACCATTTCCAGCAAGTAAAGTTGCCATCTCATCTAAGGTTGCTGTTGGAATTACTTCTTTTAAATTTTCTTCACGGTAAACTTTGCCACTCGTATTAAAAAACTTACGCGGTTCTATATTGCTTATTTCAATTAATTCTTTTATTTCTTCTTTTGTCGGAGTTTCTTCTACAATATGAATAGGGTTAAAATTAATTCCTTCTGTTTCTAACCACTTTTTTGCGTTTCGACATGTACTACAGTTTGGATACCAATAAAATGTTAATGACATAAATAAACCTCCTCATACCATTCCTATTATTGATTATAACAAACTTGACGCTCCTGTTCGAATGATTAGCTATGAAAATAAAAAAGAAGACTTTTAAAATTGATATGCTCCCTTTAAAGTTGATATTTAGAAAATAATACCATTAGTATATTTTCTAACACCAATGATTTTTACTTCAGGCAGAAGCTGTCTGTAGGCGTGCCAAAATTCAGCATAAAGAAAGACCATGTACGCAGTGCATACATGGTCAATTAATCTGTCTACTTGATAGCAAGTAGTTTAAGACACCTTTTTTTATTTGTTATATATTTATAAAACGTATGCTTCTTTTTCAATAATCGCTTTAGCAATTTCACGTTTCTTACCAATGACATTAATTGGTGTGTGGCGTGTAAGTTTACGAAGTGAAGACAACATCATACGTAAGTCATCACCTTGTTCAACAGCAATTAGAATCTCTTTTGCATTTGCTTCAATACGATTAAATGCTTCTTGAGTGTAAACTTGTGCGTAGAGAAGTTTTTGATTACTCTTTGCATCGCCATCTTTTGCAATTGCTTTTTCAGTTCTTAAAATCGCCGCTTCCATGTTGAATACATCTGCAGCCATGTCTGCTAAATTAGCTAAGATTTCTTGTTCATTTTCTAACTTTTGCATATATTTTTGAGCAGACAATCCCGCTCCTAGTAAAACTATTTTCTTAGCATTCTTAAGTAAGTACTTTTCTTGATCTAGGTTCTCAGTACCAACTTCTTCTGGCATCATCATGAGTAATTCTTCTTGAAGTCCTTGAGCTTGTTCTAATAAAGGTAGTTCACCTTTCATTGCTTTTTTGATTAGCGTACCAGGAACGATTAAACGATTAATTTCGTTTGTTCCTTCAAAAATACGATTAATACGTGAATCACGATACATACGCTCAACTTCATACTCAGCCATAAATCCATAACCACCATGTAATTGAACAGCTTCATCAACTACATAATCTAGTAATTCAGTTGCTGTATATTTATTCATTGAACACTCGATCTGATACTCAGCAATTGCTGCAGCTACCTCACGACCATCTTTGAATTCTTCTTCTGTTAAAGCACCCATGCGTTGTTCAAATAAACCTACTGTACGATAAACAGCACTTTCATTTGCATAAATGCCTGCAGCCATTGTTCCTAATTTTTCTTGCGTTAATGTAAAGTCTGATATTGCTGTACCAAACTGTTTACGTTGCGTGACATATTCTGCAGATAACTCTAGACCTCGCTTCGATCCACCTACACTACCAATCGCTAACTTATAACGACCTACGTTTAAAATGTTAAAAGCAATAATATGTCCACGACCCTGTTCACCTAAAAGGTTCTCGACTGGTATTTCTGCATCTTGTAATACTAATGTTCTTGTTGATGAACTCTTGATACCCATCTTTTTCTCTTCAGGTCCAACTGATACACCTGGGAATTCACGTTCAACGATAAACGCTGAGAAATCTTCACCGTTTATTTTTGCATAAACTACGAATACATCAGCAAAGTCTGAGTTAGTGATCCACTGCTTTTCACCATTTAAAATATAATGTGTCCCTGCTTCATTTAATACAGCAGTTGTTTTAGCACCCATTGCGTCAGACCCAGACCCTGGCTCTGTTAATGCATATGCTGCAATCTTTTCACCTGTTGCAAGTGTTGGTAAGTATTGTGTCTTTTGTTCATGATTACCAAAAAATACAATAGGCAACGTACCAATTCCAACATGAGCACCATGTGTAATCGAAAATCCTCCTGCTGGTGCAAACTTCTCAGTAATTAATGATGAGCTTGTTCTATCTAATTCTAATCCTCCATATTCAGCTGGAATATCTGCACTTAGTAATCCAAGTTCTCCTGCTTTATGCAGTAAATCAACTGAATGTTTAAATTCATGATTTTCTAGATTATCGATTAAAGGTACAACCTCTTTTTCAACAAAATCTTCTGTTGTTTTAGCAATCATTTTATGTTCTTCTGAAAAATCCTCCGGCGTTAGCACATCTTCTCCTGTAAAGTCTTGCGTTAAAAACGATCCACCTACAAATAATTCTTCACTCATTAAAATCATCCTCTCATTTTTTTAAAATTAAATTAATTCAAATACTCCTGCTGCTCCCATACCGCCACCAATACACATTGTGACAACACCGAATTGTACATTTTGTCGCTTCATTTCATGCATAATTGATAAGGTTAATTTTGTTCCTGTCATACCAAGCGGATGCCCAAGAGCGATTGCTCCTCCATTTACGTTCACCTTACTTGGATCTAAATTTAATGTATTAATAACGTGCAGTGACTGTGAAGCAAAGGCTTCGTTTAATTCAAATAAACCAATATCCGATAACTCAAGTCCTGCAAGTTTTAACGCTTTAGGAATCGCTTCTACATGTCCCACACCCATAATTTCTGGTGGCACACCCGCAACTGCGAATGAGCGGAACTTCAGTTGTGGCGCTAAACCTTCTGCTTCTGCTTTTTCACGGTCCATTAATAAAACAGTACCAGCACCATCACTCATTTGTGACGAGTTACCTGCTGTTACAGACCCTGTCACCGAAAATGCTGGTCTTAATTTAGCAAGGACTTCTGGTGTTGTGCCTGCACGGACCCCTTCATCCATTTCAAACATTTTTTTAACTTCAACTATTTTACCGTCTTTACCTACAACACGTTCAACAATTTCATAAGGTACAATCTCATCATCAAATTTACCTGCTTTAATAGCCGCTTCTGCACGCTCATGACTCTGAGCTGCAAATGCATCTTGATCAGCTCGTGAAATAGAGAATTTATTCGCTACTTCTTCTGCTGTATGCCCCATGCCCATATAATATTCTGGTGCTTCAATAACGAGCTTAGGATTTGGTCTAATCACATGTCCACCCATTGGAATCAGACTCATCGATTCTGCTCCACCAGCAATAATTGTATCACTCTGCCCTAGCATAATACGTTCTGCCCCGTAAGCAATACTTTGTAAACCTGATGAACAATAACGGTTAATCGTAATGGCAGGTGTATCTGTACTTAAACCAGCAAGTCCAGCAATATTATTAGCCATATTCATCCCTTGCTCTGCTTCTGGCATCGCATTTCCGATAATAACATCATCAATATGACCATCATAATTGTCTGCACGCTTTAACGTTTCTTTAAGTGCTGTTGCTGCTAAATCATCTGGGCGTACGTTTGCTAATGATCCTCTTTTTGCTCTTCCTACCGGTGTTCTTGCTCCTGAAACAATAACTGCTTCCTTCACAATAATTCCTCCCCTTTCAATTAATTTCTTAGTGGTTTTCCTTTAACTAACATATGTTGCATTCTCATTTGTGTTTTTGGCTCTGCGATTAAGCTTAAGAAAGCTTCACGCTCGAGATCTAGCATAACTTGTTCATCTATAAGCGTACCTTCTTGTATCCGTCCACCTGAAAGTACATAAGCTAATTTTTCAGCAATCTTCAAATCATGTTCTGATGCATAGCCACTTAAGTGTAAGCCCTCTGCACCAAGTAACATTGTTGCATAACCTGCATCTCCAACAACTGGTATCTTCTCTCTTTTCGGAGCTTGATATCCTGACATAGCAAGTGCTAATACTTTTTGTTTAGCATCATGTAATAAATGATCAGGATTCACACTAATCCCATCATTTTCATCAAGGAAGCCTAATTCTCTAGCTTCTTCTGCTGATGTTGCTACTTCGGCAGTTGCAATTCTTTCAAATACTGCGTTTGATACCTTTTGTAAATCAAAATCAAGCCCTTTTGGCATGCCACGTAACATTTTTAAATAAAGCTCTTTCGTTCCGCCACCACCTGGTATTAGTCCAACACCAACTTCTACTAAACCAATATATGCTTCTTGTGAAGCTTGTACGGCCGCAGCTGGTAATGTAACTTCTGCCCCGCCTCCAACAGACATTTGGAAAGGTGCAGTTACAACTGGCTTTTCTGAGTATTTAATATTCATTGCCATGTTCTGGAACTGTTTAATAACCATATCAAGTTCAAAGAAATTATCATCTTGCGCTTCCATTAACATCAGGCCGATATTTGCACCAACACAGAAATTGCTTCCTTGGTTACCAAGTACTAACCCTTTATAGTTTGGATTTTTGCCAATTTCTTCAATTGCAAAATTAATCATTTGAATTGAATCAAGTCCTAAAGCGTTACTATGTGAGTGGAATTCTAACACCAACACACCATCGCCTAAGTCTATTAAACTTGCACCTGAGTTCTTTTTAATCACACCATTTTTAGCTTTTAAACGTTTTAAATCTATTTCTTTATCATTAAAGACTTGGT
>Ga0079226_10003137_pt1 | contig 12724 bp, 12 predicted proteins | sample Poulit2014_FD_76345 | JGI IMG/M metagenome (GOLD analysis project Ga0079226, IMG submission 76345) | Agricultural soil microbial communities from Georgia to study Nitrogen management - Poultry litter 2014 | ecosystem: Environmental > Terrestrial > Soil > Agricultural land | place: USA: Georgia... | reverse complement strand
TTATGAAGTTTCTTTAAGTATGACTGGAACAGGTTTAGCAGAAGCTGAACTATTAGCGCCTGATCGTGTTGGCGTGTTTTACATTCCAGAACTCGCAGGACATATGCATGAAGCTGGACAAGCGGATGTGAGGGTTGAAATTTTACCCATTACGATGGATGATCTGCCAGCTTTAGGTAGTGCGGTAAACGGACTAACAGGGACATTAACAGGACTAGTAACGGGGTTAGTCGAAGGGATAGATGATTTATTACCAGCTATAATACCTCCTAGTCTTGTAGAAATTAATGGGTTAACTGAATTAAATGTAGCGATTGATAATTTGAACAATTTGGATTCTGCACTTGAAGATTTACTAGCCTATGAAGATCAAGTAGATGTCGTTGTGAACAATGATGGTTCAATTGTTATTGAATTTACTGATGGACTTGGAAATCATTTAGAAACAGCTATAAAAGACATTGTCCAAAGTTTATTAGACGATGTATCTAATGCAGTTAATGCACTAGAAATTAATATTCTAAGTGGCTTACCAATAGTTGGGGATATACTTGATAACATTACTAATCAATTGCTCCTACCACTTATTGGAAATGTCACAAATGAGTTAACAAGTTTTACGGATGACTTAACTGACGGAATAATAGATTTAACAGAGGATCTTGCAGGGGTTCAAGTGATTGGTGAAGTCTCTATTAATGCTAGCTTAACAGTAGATGAACCAGCTTCAGACTACGGTGTTTACGGTGAGGTGGATGTTTATGGTAGCGCATTAAATACTTCTGTTATTGATATCCAATTACTTTCTGGTTTACAAGATAAAGATATACTTAACTTCCCTGAAAGCGATGACAACGATGGCTCCAATGATGGAGATAACGATGGCTCCAATGATGGAGATAACGATGGATCCAATGACGGAGATAACGATGGATCCAATGACGGAGATAACGATGGATCCAATGACGGAGATAACGATGGCTCCAATGACGGAGATAACGATGGCTCCAATGATGGAGATAACGATGGCTCCAATGACGGAGACAACGATGGCTCCAATGATGGAGATAACGATGGTTCCAATGATGGAGACAACGACGGATCCAATGATGGAGATAACGATGGCTCCAATGACGGAGACAACGATGGCTCCAATGATGGAGATAACGATGGATCCAATGATGGATCGAACAATGGCTCTGATGATGAGGACAATAAAACTCTTCCAAACACGGCAACATCAATATATAACTGGATGCTAGGTGGAGTAATAGCATTGTTTACAGGATTAGCAGGTCTCGTAACTCGTAGAAGAAAAGAAGATGTGTCTAAGTAAGATTATAATAGTACAACAGGCACACTAATAACCAAGCCTATATTTCTTATGGAGTATAGGCTTGGTTAAATTTTATAATTAAACAATACTGTACAACATAGTAGGAAAAGTGATACTTATCTGTAAAATATCTCAAAGTAATTTTTTCACTAATTATTATCGATGATGCTTCCTTAGTTTCATGGACTCATCTTAGTTAATTTATTACAATTTTCTTTAGGAAGATATATTCGAAGTATTGATCTAGATCCAAACACCAACTATCCAGAGTACAGATAGTTATTTTTAACTTATGACTCTTAAAGTTAAAGAGATTAAATTTATAAGCTTTTTCTATTTTCTAAACAAATTAAGTTATTTTAGACAAGGATGATTTATATGAAAGATTATTATGCGAAACGTAAAGATTGGTATCCGGTTAAAAACATTGGCCCTAACATATCAAATTACATTTATAATGATTTAAATCGTAACGGTATCTATGACGTAGAAGATCGACCGATGATGAAAATTGCTGTTAAAATGACACGTCCTGATGGTTCTTGGGTGATTCGTCGTTCAAACTTAAATGGTTTTGCAAACTTTAGACATTCTTTAACTGAGGATAATGTAGAAGTAAAAGAGCCAGGGGAATATATATTTGAAGTTATTGTTCCTGACGGATGGGAGGTAACCAGCAATAATAAGATTCAAGTTGGTACATATATGAAAGCTCCAAAAACACGTCCTGGAATTATCATCGATAAAGTACCTGAACCCGTTGGGATTGCTCCAATTCTTACTGTAAGTGGATCTGTAAAAATAAGGGAAACAAGTGGTTCTGTTACGAAGGCAACGCCAAATAATGTTATTATTCAAGCGACGTCACCAGTAGGAAAAGAACGTTTCATTACATTAGATGGGAAAGGTAATTTTTCATTTATTGGGGAGCCAGGCATATGGAAAATTACCTTTGAATCTAGCATATCAAATGAATGTTATGAACGGATTATAGAGATTGGAAGTACGCCGATAAAAATGTCCTCCATTATACTCGGTGATGAAAAAATTCAAGAAAAAAAGCCGGTTCAGCATCTTGTGGATTTTGAAAATATCACGGATTCCTTTATTCAAAAGGTACCAAATGGAGTATCTGGCTTAAATTGGGACAATTTAGTCGTCGTTCATAACAATCAATACAGAGGCGAAGGGTACAAAAATGGTACAGTTTCTGGGAAGTTTGTCGGTTATAATTCCTCTGGACATCCTGTAACGATAGCATTAGAAGATGGTTTTGACTTCTATGGTGGATATTTTAGTGTCGCTTGGTTAAACAATGGAGAAGGGGAAACATTAGAAGTTCGTGCATGGCGGGGAGAGGAACTAGTTGTAGAAGAAGAGTATATTCTTTCAGCGATAGGTCCGTTCTGGTTAGATGCTGATTATCGTCAAATTACGAAGCTTGAACTTTCAACAAAACATTACTGGCAATTTGTTGTAGATGATATAAAAGTTGGTGTTTAAAAAATAACAATATGGTTAAAATATTACATTTTTTAATTGTCTTGATAAAGTGATATATAATCATTTAACAATTGGACGAGTATCTTGAATGGTATAATCATAAAAGAATCAAATTATCATTAGGTGGCATTAGCATCATGAAACATCGGGAATCTATGAATGTTGTAGCATAGGCTATCTGATGAATGAGAATAAAATATTAAAATAAGTCAGCAAAATATACTGATTTAGCTCAATCCATGTTAGATATTTTCATCTATTAATGGTCCAAGAAAACATCCGCACCCCCAAGTGTTCAATTTAACTTGACGGTTACAAATAGTCCCTTTTACTCTCTATGTTTCGAGTAATAATGTATATAATTGTACATTTCTGTATCATCTTTTAATATGTCGGATATAATATATACAAAGTATATACAATATCTTGTGGAGATGATATAATGGATGTAAATAGTATAGGAGGAGTCCATATGACTACAACTGCACAAAAGTGGGGTGGCAGTATTGGGGTTCGAATACCTCATCACATGGCAAAAAAGTACGGAATCGTGAATGGTGTTAGAATTCAAATATCTGATGATGGAGAAAAAATTGTTTTAAATCCTTTAAAAGATAAACCGACATTAGAGGAACTTGTAGCAAAGTGTACACCAGAAAACAGCCATGAAGAAATTGATTTTGGTGGCCCGATCGGAAGGGAACTTATTTAAGATGTCATTTGATGAAAAGGTAAATAAACAAGGGTTTGAGAAAGTTGAAAGAGGAGACATTGTTCTAATTAACTTTAATCCACAATCAGGGAAAGAAATAGCTGGCAATAGATATGCAGTTGTTCTTTCCCCCAATATTTTTAATGCTAATACAGGATTTGTCTCATTATGTCCCATAACAAATACAAAGCGAGGTTTTGGTTACGAAGTAGATATTCCTGAAGATAAAATTACAATTCAAGGAAAGAATGATCCTTTTTATTTGTCGGGTGTCATATTAACACATCAGTTAAAAAACTTGGATGCACGTTCTAGACGATTAAAAGTGGTAGGAACTATGCCAGACAAAATTATAGAAGATTGCATAGATTATGTTAGTACATACTTATCTTAATGTTAATTTGAAATGAAGGGCGGACCCTGTATGCTCTGCCCTTATTTTATATATATGTATGAATGTATACAAAACATTACATGTTAAACATTGACATATTAACTTTCGAAATATATCATGGTATTATATGTATGGTTTCATTAAATTAAGTCATATTACTTTACATAAAAGCGAGGTCACTTAATGAATAAAAAACAACATATAGAAAAGGTAAATCCCTTACGGACTGAACGAGAAATACAAGAAATGTTGTTTGCAATCGAACGGGGTAATGGCGCATATCCGAAACGACCTGAATTGGCAGAACGTGATACATTACTTTTCCTATTTGGAATAAACACTGGACTGCGGATCAATGATATTTTGAAACTAAAAGTAAGTGATGTTAGTGACCGGGATAGCTTCACAATCTATGAGGGTAAAACGCATAAAAAACGAACAGTTAATATATCCATGTTAAAATTCGAGATAAAGAATTATGTTGCAGGTAAGTCTAAACATGAGTATTTATTTAAGAGCCAAAGAGGCGATAGAAACATCTCAACGGTTCAGGCCTATCGGATATTACAACAGGCAGGCGAGAGCATCCATAGGGATGATATTGGTACCCATACCATGCGGAAAACTTTTGGTTATCATCACTATAAGCAATTTAGAGACGTTGCTATGCTACAAGAGATATTTAACCATAGTGCACCATCGATTACGATGCGTTATATCGGTATTACGGAAGATGAAATCAATAAAACATTGGATAATTTTAGATTAGGCTGAAGGAGTGATTATTGATGATTAAAGGTTATAACACACTTAACAATCAGGAACGAGAGATATTTGAACAGACTTATCAAAAGCATTATGATGTGCAAGGTTCCGAGCAAAAGAAGTTATTTGAGAAGGAAAAGATCAAAGAAATTAAAGTGAATGATGAAGAGAATTGTATTGAAGTTTATTTTGAACACGAATGGTTCAAGTACTATTCGGACTTCACGTGGGGATAAAATGTATTACATATGTAATACATTTCCAAATTGTCATACAAAATGTGTTACAACTCGATTGTTAATTACCCGTAGATACTATTATATCAACGTTTGTCAGTGTTTTAAATGTGTTACAAGATGTATTACAAATATCATTAATGACTATCTTAAAGAAAAGGAATTCATAAATTATGAGGTATAGAAGACCAGAATTAATGGATGTAACAGAATGTTGCGGTCAACCAGTATCAAAAAAAGTACAAGCAACAGAAGAAGCGTTTAACGCATACGATCGTGATCTGTATATGTGTTCAGTCTGTCAAAAAGAAGATTATTTAAGTGCGTTTTTAAAGACAAAATTAGTTGATGAATATGTCTTTTGTTTCAATTGCGACGAGGAAACGGCCCAAAATTTTAAAAGTGGAGACGAGGAGATTATACAAACAGAGTGTTATCAATGTCACAAAATCAATGAATTTAATCTCGCTCATTTTTACTGCGAAACCTGTCAAGACTATAAACCCGTTGTCAATGAAGGTGATCTTTTAAACGATAAATTCATCTGCCAATCGTGTGATAAGGAAGTGCTATTGACTCGTACTTTTTACTAAATTATTCAAGTTGTATAAAAAGGTCTGTTTTTTTACACTTTATGTGTTTTGTTATATAATGTAATTGTATAAATTAACAACAGGGGAACATTTAAAAGAAGCCCACTTTTTAATGGAAGAGTAACGTAAGTTGCTGATGCACAGGGATATCTGTGCCCGGAATTGACATTAAAACTCTTAAAAGAGATTGTTTAAATACATTAGTGATGATCAATCACTGAAATAAAAATGACAACGAGCAAACCTATTTATAAATAGGTATTGGTCGTTATTTTTGTGTTTATTTTGCGATAAGGATCCAAAAAACAGGAGGTGATGGTATGAGTATAGGGTTTAGATTAAAAAAAATAAGACAGCGAAAAAAATTACCACAAAAAGAAGTCGCTCGAAGAATTGGAATTAGTAATTCCCGTATTTCTAATTATGAACGCAATTATCGTGAGCCACCACTTAAAATTTTGGTTTTATTAGCTGATCTGTACGATGTTTCGACTGATTATATCCTAGGTCGAACTAGCAATCCAAAACGAACCGAAAACAATTACGATGCATTTAAAGAAATGTATGATGAAATAGAAAGATTAGAATTAAGAAAGCTGTATATCCTTAAGAAAATGTCGGATGAGTTTGTATAAAACCTGATTCTTGGAAACAATGCTCAGTTGAATAGTATTGGTAAATGCGTTCTCAACTGAGCATCAATAAAACTTTAATAAATATTTCATCAAAAATGTGATTGATTATGTACTAATTGTCTACCGTATGTTACTATCTATACATAAGCACCCTGTCTAACAACGCTGTTCACAAGAGCAGAAGCATTATGTTTTCCCGAAGCGAAATGGTGCTCACAAGTTTTAAAGGGAGAAGAAAGTGCCAGGAATGAAGTAACGACACTATACATGTGTCGTAGGTTAACTTAATGTTGACCCTAAATGTAAAGAGATCGTTTAAACGATGATAAAAACAATAAAATAGCTATATTAAAGGAAAACGAGTATGTCGCAAGTGTGCGATGTAGTCGTTATTTTTGTGTTCAAAATTAGATGAATTTAAAAAAAGGAGAGTGTTGTAAATGAAAAAGGAGTTTTTTATTAAGTTTAGCTGTTGGTGATACAGTCGCAAGATTTGGTTAATCGTAGATCTGCGAAAATGGTAAAAATCGATTCTGCAACGTGTGTTTAAGCAGCACACTCACTCGTCTTAACGAGGAATTCTGCAGAGAGCATTAGCACGATTTTTCAATCGTCATTTGCTCGTTAGTGCTTAACGACATTTACAATTTCATATGTTGATTCGTCTCTTTCTCTTTTCTAAGACTTTTCGAAGAAAAGCAAAAGAGAAAGAGACGAATCGTCAAAAACGATTCGCTCAGTTATCGCTAAATGTGACAACAATCATGTTTTGAACGTCGTTTTTGAATGCATTACATGCTGAAAAACATTGATAAAACATTGATATTTCATCAATTGCCAACGGTCAAAGTATGTCCATTTTTAAAAAGGAGAGGTAATTATGACAAATGATATATTTGATTTTATGTTCGAAAATGATGAGAATTCAGAAGAAAATTTTATTGATACTGACGAAGTATATGTGTTTGAAATGACTGAAAAAGACCAACGGATGAGTGAAAACTTATTTCAGCAAGCCAACAAAGTTTTGGACAAAAGAAGCCAAGGAGGCGGAAATGCGAAGTACCGTTCATCTGCACGTGCATTTTGCGATTTTATCGCAACTGAATTTAAATTACGTAATCTACGCAATATTAGCAACAAACATTTGAGAACATTCGCAGAACATCGAATGAAACAAAACATCATTGATATTAAAACAGAGCTATCTGCCATCCGTAAAATGCATAGTAAAATCAATAACGCACGCTATAAGCTTGAAAAAGATAATGCAAAACTAGGTGTTGAGAATCGGGAAATCGTGAAAAATGGAAAAAACATTTACGATAAAGCCTGGACTGAACAAGAATATAAGAATGCTCGAGAGATTGCCTTAAAAAAAGAATTTCCCGATGTTGAGATTGCGCTTCGTTTGGCTCGAAATGGTGGTTTACGCATTGAAGAAGTAACTTCACTTTCGAAACAACAAATTAATGAAGCGCTTCGAAGTGGAAGTACTGAAATACGTGGAAAAGGGGGGATATGGCGTACAACTTATGCTGATAGTGTGGAATATCGGCAAGCATTGCAAGATGCCCTTAATCAAGCCCAATCGGAACGAGTTTTTTTGAGACATGGACGTAACCACAAACAAGCAATCACACGCATTCGTAACTTTATTAATCGTGAACGTGACAATTGGTCAACCGTAAAGCGTGATAATGAAAACGGTGGCGGTGCTGATGGTAGGGAGCGTACAGCTAATACAATGCATGGCTTGCGGCATTTATTTGCTAGGGAAAGATATTACCAGTTGATAAAGAATCGATGGACTGAACAGCAAGCCCGTAAGGAGATATCAAAACTTTTAGGGCATGGTCGTGATGATGTGACGAAAATTTATCTCTGATAAAAAAACAGGGAAGTTTGACATCTAATAAATACCATTATAGTATCATTTCAATACTGTTAATGTAGTCAAGATACTTAAAACGAGGTGAGTTGAATGAAGGATTTTTTAGAGAATATAAAGCGTGAATTAAAAGAAACCGACAGTGAACATGCGACAATCACGGTATCAAAACAAGACGTTGAAAAACTCGTGAAATCATATGAAAAAAAGAGTGAATTATTAATACAACACATAGCGAATGAACAAAATAATGTTCTCAAAAAATTGCATGATCTATACAAATATAATATTGTCGCACTTCTAAAAGATCAAAAAGGAAAAGTCACAAGGCAAATTGAAACATCTGTGTTTGTTGCTTCACCCGATGATGAATTAATAAAATCCACAGCAAAACAATCAATAAAAGATCATTTAGATAAGAACAAAATAGATCGTAATCAACTGACAATACATGTTGGTGATTATAAATATGTAGATTATTTTGAAGTGTCATTTGTGCATAAATACATCCGATTATAAAAAAGTCTATTGATAGATCAAAGATTATTATAGGTATTGCTTAAATAATATTTCTGCATGTATAAGATATTAATTATATGCTTATAAAAAGAATATGATTGTTTATATATATTTATAAATTATTTAATATCTTTATTACTTTATGAACTGTTATAAACCAGTATTATCAAGGGTTAGGGAGTTTTATTAATACTTTTACTCCTTTCTATTAATACTTTTACTCCTTTCTATTAATACTTTTACTCCCCATTAATTGATACCTATCATGTTTACAGGTATTATTAATGAGTGGTATATTATACATACTGTACCGAGGGATGTGTGAAAATGGGTAGGAAAAATGATAAAGAACAATTATTTAGTTATGAAAATAGTATAAAAAAAAGCAATGAACTTTCAATCGCTGAGATGAACAAAGGGTTAACTTTAAACCAGATGCAGTTATTTGCATATGCCATTTTTTCTACACAAAAAAGTGGTAAAACGGAATTCAGAAAACATGAGTTTGAAAAGAAATTTTCAATATCTCAGTTTAGATCAGATGATGCAATGGATGATGCTTATCGATTATTGGATTTAAAAATTCAGATACGAGAGAAGGACCAAGAAATAGGCAGGGGTCATAATGTTTTTACTGATTACTATTATGATAACGGACTGTTCTCATTTAAGTGGAACGATAAGTTTATACCACATATTCTGAAGTTAAAGGAAAAATATATAATGACCGATTTAACTATTGCATCAAAATTTAAAAGTGGATTTAGTTGGATATTGTATGACTATTTAAAAGCCCATTATGCATATTGGCACAAAAAATTAACTAAAGAACAATTGATGCAACTATTTAGTGTGGAAGATGTTAAGAGCTATCAGAGAAATACTTCTATATTTAAAAATAAAGTTATTGAAGTAGCAATTAGAGAGTTAAATAAATTTACAGAATATGAAGTTTGGTATACAGATATAAGAAAGGGTCGTTCGATAACAGGTTTTATATTACATTGGTCTGTTGGGAAACGTATATCTTCAGCAACAGTCAAGCAAATTGAACTTCTCAAGGAAATTCATAATGAGGTAGACAGAAATATATATAAGTATCTTTCGATAGAAAATCCAGATTATTTGTCTGCTGCTAGAATAGATGTTTTGGAAATAAAGGGAATTAACGAGAAGCTAACTGAAGGTTTAACGAGTTCGGAAGCAAGCGATTTTATATTAAAGGCTAAGTCGCATTACGAGTCTCTTCAAGGTTTGTTAAAAAAGGATGGTGATAAAACAGCAGAAATATTACAGTTTAATTGGCTTGAGGATATTTAAGTCGTTTTAAAACATTTATATTTGATTATTGCATTCAATATGTACCGCCTTTGCAGTTCTTTTTACCATTGTTTACGGAGAAGTTTACCATTAACACCCTCTCTATTCCGGTGGTTACAGTCATCGGATTGCAATCTTTTTGATCCGGTTGTGACAAGAGAATGAATCAGTTAATCACTCACTTAAATATAAGACTATCTTAACCACAGCTTTAGCTGCTTGCCCTTGACCGCCGTTCCACTTCCAGCGGAACTTAGAAGTGATTGTCCGTGGTACGCTATTGATGGGAATGAGCCTCAAAGGCTTTATTTCTTTCATTCGCCATTAAAACCACTACCACGGACACAAACAAGGTCAAGGGTGGTGGGATGTTGCTAAACACTACAGCATGTTTTCATTTGGCAATGGTGGTGCTATGCTATGTCTTCCTTCATCACTGGTAAACCCTTCCGCAAATACTGGTACATTCCTCTGCAAAGTGTGGTAAGAAGAACCGCACAGCTGGTAAAAACCGTCAGCAATACTCAATATTCTATGTTTCATGGACACACTTATTGAGATATGTCCATGAAACGTAGAGTTAATATAATGATAAGGGTTAGTTAATTATTGGTGTTATTATTCCTGTTTATCTAAATAACTAGTCAAAGCCCTTTCTAAAATCATTACCATAGTTGTATCATGATTAGCTGCATAGATTCGTAATCTTCGGTGTAGTTCTTGATCCATTTCAAACGTTGCTTTTTTCTTTCTTGTTATATTTGAATCTTTGTTTTCCATCGAATTGTTAGACATTCTTCGAAAAACAGATTTATTAGCTCCCATACCTTTGCGATTATATTTATTTGCTATTGGTTTCGACATAGTTTAACAACTCCTTTAAAAATTCACGATGACTTTCTATTGCCTCTTCTAACTCTGGGTTATCAAAAAATCCATAAACAGAGAGTCTAGAAATTTTGGCTGTTCGTGGAATTACAGTTTTAAATATTAATTCTTTATATTCTTTGTGAACGAGTTCTAGTAATTCCTTTCCATCCTTTCTTCTACCATCAACTAACGTTGTTAAGATTCCGGCAACTTTTAAACTTTTATTCCCAGCTTCAATCGCTCCATCTATAGTATCTAAAAATCTTGGAAGGGCATTATATGGCAGCTTTTCAGTTTGAAACATCACAACAATATAATCACTTACCATCATTGAATTAATGGTTTGTTTAGATAAAGCGGGAGGGGTATCGATGATAATGAAATCATAGAGACTCTGAACAGGCTCCAGGGCTTCTTTCAATAAATAAATATTTCTGTTTTCGTTGATTAATACTAAAAAATCATCTGATGGAACAAAATGTAATTGATTGGTAATAGATAAAACAAAAGGACGTACATCTCCTAGTTCCAAGGCTTCTTTAATTGTATTATTCTCATATTGTAAAAGGTTATCTGTATTTGCTAACATTTGAACCATATTTGCTTGAGAATCCATATCAATTGCTAATACTTTATATCCCATTTCTGACAATAAAAAAGCTGTCGTTGCCGCCGTCGTAGACTTACCAACCCCACCTTTCTGATTCCCAAATGTAATTGTTATTGCCATCCTGATCATCACCCCTAATTTAAAGTATAATTAACTGATAAAATCAAATAACTTAAGATACCGTACCATAAAGTATTTAATACATTATATTTAAATAATATCATGTTTTACAGAATACATAAATACAGTTAACTGTATTTATGGCATTATAATCATTTATTTTTTTATAAAGTGATACCATAAATAACATTATATTACTTATAGATCAGTCATAAATAAAAGTCAACAAAGGTTAAAAAAGGAAATGAAACATTATTTAGAACGAATATTTCAATTCCTTGACTATACCATATTTTTAAATTCGTCATAAGGTAATTTTATAATTTGACATGCAATGCATTTACACAAAATGTATATATGTATTTATGTAAATACAGCTTTATGGCTCGAATTACTATTTATGATATTAATAATGAATATCAAAGAATTTAATCCTTATTTTATCTACTTAATTCAATAATGAAGAGATTTTTTATCCCATATTATTTTATTTATATTCCGAAATTTAGAACTAAATATCATGTAAAGCATGTCAATTGCGCTCTTTTTGGCTTTTATCCTTATTAATATTGTAACCTGAAAAATATAACATTAATAATATTTTTGTAAAATTTTTGTGAGAATTATTTAGCTATTCATGATTTGCGAAGTTGTCAGATGACTAGATTTGTATATTTTTATTATCCCCCATTCTGTCGAACTTTGTAAAAAAACTTTAATCTGCTAAAATATAATTATGGTATAATTTTGAATAATGTGCATAAGGGGGTAAATGTATTCGTACTTTAAAACTAGATTCAAAGAATAATTGTTAAAAAACCGGTATTATGAATTAAATTCTAATAGGAGGTATAAAATGCGGAATAAAAATATTGATTACAGCCGAAAAATGAGAAGTAATCAAGTTAGAAAAAATAAGATGTTAAGAAAGGTAATTGTATCAACAGCATTTGCTAGTGCTTTAATTGTAAGTCCAATTTCCTTTAATGGGGAAAATCTCAGTTATAAAAATGTACTTAATACAAGTACTGTTTCAGCTGAAAGTTTAGTAAACGTACAATTATTATCAAATGTTAATATTTTAGCCGATAATTCTGTAAATCCTTATGAAGTTTCTTTAAGTATGACTGGAACAGGTTTAGCAGAAGCTGAACTATTAGCGCCTGATCGTGTTGGCGTGTTTTACATTCCAGAACTCGCAGGACATATGCATGAAGCTG
>Ga0079226_10003136_pt1 | contig 12732 bp, 26 predicted proteins | sample Poulit2014_FD_76345 | JGI IMG/M metagenome (GOLD analysis project Ga0079226, IMG submission 76345) | Agricultural soil microbial communities from Georgia to study Nitrogen management - Poultry litter 2014 | ecosystem: Environmental > Terrestrial > Soil > Agricultural land | place: USA: Georgia... | reverse complement strand
TTAATGAATGTAAGGGTGAATAGCAAGAAAGGAGATTGTAATGGATAGTCACTTAGTTTATTCTATATTGATCGTTGTAATATTTGTCGGTTTTTCATTATATACAGTTATGTTTTTAAAAGGGTTGGTGGACGAACATAGAGAAATCAAGCAACTTCGTAATGAAGGTCTTCGAGAATTAAAAAGAATGAAAGAAGCGGAAAGGATGAATGATGTTAATGGTAGTAGAAAAAGGTGATGTGGTAATTCGCAGGGAAAGACATTCGTGTGATGTTCGATTTGTAGAAGCGGTAGATGATACTGGTATTTTACTCGTAAATGGTGTGCAAGACAGGTTCTATACACCAGTCGAATTTGATTTGTTTGAAAAAGAATATGAATTACTTGTGAGAAAGGAAGATAGGTTGGATACATTCATTGAGGGGTGGAATACATAGTGAAGGCAGGTAGAGAATTAGATGCGTTAATTGCTGAAAAAGTAATGGGTTGGACACCGTGCTACCACGATGATGATGTTGTTGTCGCTTGGAGAGATGAAAATGGGTACGAAAAGTTTTTTACTGATCCGACACAAAGTGATAATGAGTGGTCGCCATCTACGGATATGAATGATGCTTGGGTTGTTGTTGAAAGATTAAGGGAATCAAAAACGTTCAGTTTGCACGATATTTGGGATGAGGAAGATATTATTATGTTTAATGCTACATTTCAGCACAACGACACGTACCACGTTGTTAATTACGAATCATATGCGAATACAGCACCACTCGCTATATGTTTAGCGTCATTAAAAGCTGTTGGTGTTGTGGTTTAATTCAATGAAGTAGTGTAGAAATAAACTGTGAAGGAGTGAAAATCTTGCTAAAAGAAGGACAACGGGTAGAAGTAATTAAGCCGAAACTATCTTGGAATGGAAAAAGGGTAATGGCGAAAGTCGGACATAAAGGTACTGTTGCAAGCAATCAAAGTCCAATTTTACCAAATGACAGCATAAGGATTTTTTATAAAGGAAAGGGTGGAGATTGAGTATGGTTAATAAAAAACATTTATTTGAAGATGGAGAAATGGTGCGAATTAAGGAAACACAAGAAGTTGTGACGGTTGATCATTGGTGGTTTGGTGATTTGGGTTCGACAAAGTTAATTGCTCAATATAACATCATTGAGCATCCCGGAACTTGGTTTTCAGAAGATGAATTGGAAAAGGTACATTAATTTTCGAAAAAATAAAACAACAATATAATGATTTTTAGATTGGGTGGGGTATAAAAAATGAGTAAAGTCATAACAGTAATAACTATTGAAACAGAAGTTTACGATAAAAAAGATTTGAATGATGAAAACATTAGCAGGTATAAAAATAACATTGTAAAAACATTAGAAAAGGAAGTTGATGATAACGCAAAGATAACGGTTGAAATAAGAAAAGAAATCAGTTAGAAAATTAAGTCTTGAAACTAAAAGGAGAGTTAAACATGCAGTCATTTGGATGTGAAGTACAAAGGAACGATAGATACGTTGTAGAGTTTGATGAAGAAGTATGTAATGAAGAGTGGATGGCGGAGTTTCGTGAGTTCTTCTATGATTTTTACAGCCTATCAGAACATGCAAGGCATATAGCACAATTTAGGGCTAGGTTTGGTTCTAGTTTCATTGAAGGGTATGGTATTCCACTTGAAAATGGTGAAGTGCCTTTCTGGGTTCAATCAGACGTAAGAAAGAAACAAGTGAATCATGCTATTAATATAAAGTTAGTTAGTGAAGACGAGAATATTAGTGTTGATGTTGATGTGTTATAAAATCGTAATTAACAATCAATAAAATATAATTAAGGTTGTGAAAAGAAGTGGGTAAAACCGCTTCTTTTTCATTTGTACATATTGATACCTAACTATATATAGAAAAACTTAAATCATGCAGTAATCTATATGTAAGAGTAATTATAAATTAGATAAAAAGGGAGAATGTAAATGGCGGTATTATTAAAAGAAGTAGATGAAATGGTTGAATGTCCTTGTGGGATTGTGACTAATCAAGCAATTGTTTGGGAGTTTAGTGGTTTTAATCATAAACAACCTTTATGTAGAACTTGTCAAAAAGAGCTGAAAGAAAACAATCGCTATGTATAAATAAGAAGGGAAGGTAAGTGAATAACAATGGGTAATAAATTGAATATAACAGAAGGAACGTACACTGGGGTCGAAAAGCAACTAAACATTCTAACAGACGATGGTTTAGATGGCTTGTTAAAGAAATTAACTGATATTTCAGTTGATAGGTTAAACAGTGGTTTGGTGGAGTATGAAGGTTTACAAAACATTGTAAAGTTATTTGATCTACTAACAATCGAAAGGGATAACAGCATTGGAAACAGACTTACCATTGATGATTGGAAGGTTGTTAATGAAGTCGTGTTTAATAATGAATCAAATCAATCGGCGATAAACTACTGGTTATATAGGGGTATGTTAAGTGATCTAGCTGAAGTGATTGATGAAGGTTATCGTTATGGTTTGGGTGGAAATTCCGATATTGATACAAGGTTAATAAAGCAACTTTTGTACTTTTTTAATACGGTGTATGTAGAAGTGAAGTGAACAAAATATAGTCGTTTTACATAAAAAGAAAAGGTGAGTGAATGACAATGGCAAGGTTAAAGTTATCTCAATTAGATGATGATGTTACAATATCTTGTGATAGAGAAGAAAATGTTTATACTGTGAAAAGGTTGAAACATGAAATACGTGAATTAAACAAATCTATTCATAAAAACGATGAATGGTACGTTGTCAGTCCTGCGAAGTGGAAACCAGATGCAAAGGAAATGTTAGATAATTATATCGGAATTGAATATCAAGATATGTATGAAGGTTGGGACGAACGTGCATTAGATAGCTTGGATAAAGGGATGATCGAAACCATTCAAGGTATCTTAGAAAACACTTTTGGTTCAAGTGTTACTGATTATTGGAAGTATGACTTTGACAAACCCGTTGTTATTGATGTATTTCAGTCAAAAGAATATAAGGGGTAGGTTCAAGTGGCTATCATTGTTAATGAATTAGAAACATAAGACGATATTCAGGAGTATAAAGCATGGATGTCTAAGAAAGGAACTTGGCATTTGCGGAGTATTTGCAAGATGATCAAAACGGACAAGAAGTATAGACTAGAGAGATGGAAGAATATTGATTTGAGAATTAGGTTGCTAGAAGAAATAGATTCAAGAGAATAGGAATAAAGTTGTATTTGTATAAAAAATGGAATGGGGGTTGAATAGCTCATAAATTGAGAAATATAGTTTCTGTGGTATTGGTAGCATTTCTTACATGGTGTGTTACATTTTTATATCACTATTTCACGCTACTAAAGTTGAAAAGAAAAGATTGAATATGGAGATGTAAAGAGAGTAAAGGGGTGTTTAGGTAATGAAACTAATATTCTATTCATTGTCTTTGTCTTCATGGTTATAACATGCAAACTTCTCCTTTTTATATTTTCTTTTTGTGCAATGGTTGATGTTTCAATGCCTGTACTTACAGGTCACACATTAAATTTGACAAGCAAATTATTTCAACGACTAGGGCTAAAAAAGTTAGATGATCTCTTTGAATTGAAATTAAAGAGAGGGGTGATGAGTATGAGTTTAAAAAAATATCTTGAAGAAGAGGAAAGGCTTTCTGATCCAAACATTACCGAAAAGGAAAAGGCGAAAATTCTTTATAGTCGAATGAGAAGAGAATCGAGAGGTTACTTGATAGATGACTTTATTTTCATTTTATTCGTCGTGTTTATTATATACGTTTTTCTAGGGTGATAACTATTGGGTTTTAAGTTAATAAAACTAATGATGTTTTTAGTTTTGCTAAAAAAGATTGCATTAAACTATTCGATCAGTGTAAAAAACTACATTACTTTAGTGTTTACAAAAGAAAATAATCTTAGAGTTATAAAAAAGGTGGTCTAATAAAATGGAAAACAAAAACACTTTTGGTGAAGTGGTTTACGAAGTTCAGAAAGATGAAGATGTTGTTATTGTTTGTGTTAATGATGGTAAAGGACTAAAACCTATAACACTACTGCTACCACATCAAATTTACAAAGAAGATATTGAGAAGCTAAAAGAAGAGTATCCTAATCATTCTGTGATTTGTATTCCTGCAAAAAGTAGTGATTACACTTATATTTACAACCATGATAAATATAATTCAGTAGAATTGGATTATGAATTTTTAATTACAAAATTTGATGGTAGTAAGCATTATTATATGCGACGATTTAACGAAAAGTTAACTGTTAAAGAACTCCACGAAGAAATGTCAAGAGTTTTTTCTTTGTACGAAAACGCAAAAGCAATCAATCTCAACAGAATATATGAGGTTGTTTAAGAAAAAAACTTGGAATTAGGTTGTTGTAATAATAGAGAGAAGTAGAGTTCTGTTGTTAAAGGAAGGGGAAAGAGTAGAAGTAATTAAGCCGAAGCTATCTTGGAACGGACAAATGGTAATGGCAAAGGTTGGACATAAAGGAACTGTTGCAAGTGATCAAAGTATTATTTTACCAAATGAAAGTATTAGAGTTTTCTTAGATGGTCAATATAAAGGGATGTGGATTTTGCCATCACATTTGAAAAGAATTGACGAATAGTTCAATCAATTAGTTGAACTGAATTGTAATTAGACAGGGGTGTATTAAATGAAATACGAATGTCCTAAATGTCAAAGCCAATTAAAGTATTGGGAAGAAATTCTTTTTGATAAAGAAAGAACTATCAACAAGAGAACAGGTAAATTAAATAAAAAAGTTACTAGATCAAATGAAATTGAATTAGAGCAACATGGTATTAGTTGTACAAAGTGCGATTTTCATTATTACGGAAATGAAAATGGTAACGATGTTGATTACGAACATCTAAATGCTATCTTTGACCAGTCAATAAATGAAAGGGGAAAGGGGTAATGAATAAATGAATGAAAACTTACTCTGTTGTGAAACTTGTGGTGTCGATAGTCACAGTGTGAAAACGCCAATTTTTGAGAAACCTTTTAGAATAGCGATGAAATCAGATATGAAGATACTGGAACAAAATACAAATGATCATAGAAAACAAGAAAACATATGTTTAGATTGTTTTACAAAAGAAATAAGTGAATTGAGCAAAGAATGTAAAACTAGATATGAGATAGAGTTTCATAATTAATAATATCTGTAAAAGGAGTGAAGTTTTGAATGGAAAATACTAAGTTAGCATTTACCAGTGATCAAAAAGCGGTAGTGGAACGAGAAGTGAAAAATGCTTATAGCACAATGGCAACCTTACTAGAATGGGTGGAAAGTGATTCATTGACTGGTGATATGAGAGAAACGTTGCCTAATTTGATTGAAGGTTATCTGAAAACTATAAAAGATGCGATAGGTTTTACTGGTGAAGAAAGTGAACGAATGAAGGAATTAAATAAGTCGATGGGTCAATATTTAGAAGAACAAATAAAAGATTTAGAAAAAGCATTAGAGAACCATGATTCCATTGGTGCTATTTCAGCTAATGTAAAACAAGCATTTAAAAAAGTTAACAAGTGGTGGGATATAGAAGGGTTTGAATACATTAGGAAAGAAAAAATATCAAGTGGGGGAACTATGCAGTTAGAATTAGGTTTTTCTCTCGATAGCTTCACTTCTTACTATTCAACAACACCTATAACTGATAAGGAGGCTGTGAAAACAAAGGTTCAATACTTAATGGAGAAAGGTTTTCAATTTGCACCTAAAAAACGTGGTTTTGGGTCAGAAATCTTGGATAATGACAATAATCGTGCGTTGTTGATTGAAATAATCAAAGAAGCCTTTCCGAGTGCTAGAATTACACGTTTTGATAATCGTCTAAGGTTAACGAATGATGTAAAAGATGATTGTTTCACAATTATTGGTGTGGAAGTAATTGTGATGAATCTGTTAGATGTTGAAAAGCTTCATGTAGAAGAAAAGAAGTTTTTATTTGATGAAAATTCTTTGGGATAATAACACATTAGATTGAAGGGGTGTGGGTGTGGTGTTGTTGAGAATTTATCAATCTGTGTTGTCTGTGTTGTCGAATGTTTGTAAATCTATCTTTTCACCACTTTATTATGAAAAACCTAAATGTACTACCTGCGAAAAGAAATTAATGATTAAGCATAACCACTTGAAGTGTGAAGAATGTGATAATTATTACATTCTTCGCACAAATAAGTTTGGGCAAATCACTCGTGGGCTGAGGTTTTCAAATACAAAAGAAATGCCAAAAATGTTCGTTGAGTGGTATAGATTGTACTATGGAGATGAAATAGATAAAAACACAACATATCAATTTGCTATGGATAAATCTGATGAATATGAACGTTGGTGTGAAAAGAACAGAGTCGAATCATCGTATGATGCTTGAAGTTTTTAGAGTTAGATTCAATATGTATTTATTTCCAAATGCACATCTTGTGGAATGTATAAGAGGGATTGAAACATATTATAAATACACTATAATGAAGAGTGAAGGTTTACTTAAAAACAAAACGGGGGTAGATGTTATGAATTACTTTTTAAACCTTTTATTAATGACGTTATTTTTCACAACAATAACTATTCTGCTTTCACACTTCAATAAAAAGACAGAAAAAAAGGTTTTGTTACCAATAGTTATTTTTTTAATTAGTATTATTTTGTTTTTTATCAGTTTAGCAGTAGGTAGATGGCAAGGTATGTGGTTAAGTTATATCAGTTTATCCTTATTTATGTCATCTATAATATCTTTAATATTGATTTTTATAATTAACACCTTTAAAAAAAGCAGTAAAACTTAATTTTACTGCTTTTTTTATCTTTAACAGCCTTTGAAATGTATTTGGATACCGATAGCAGCCCAAGTAGAGTGCAACCTAGTGCATTGTTTTAACATAGTATCACAACTACAATTCTTTGCATTAGAAGCATAACAACTATCATGAAGTACGCAACATCTATCTGTTTCATTAATTGGCGTACCACCACCATATTTACGTGGTGGATAACCACAATTTCCTCCACAATGCTGGTATCCACCCGGTAAACAACCATCCCCAGTCCACCATGCTTGGGGACTAATTAAATTAACATTCCCTTTTTGTGAAAGATAATCTGGGTTATTTGGTAATTCTTCTTTTTCATTAATTATCTGCTTACTTGAATAATTTTCATTTATAATTTCTGTTACTATTTCCTCGTTTTCATTAATTCTGATTGAAACTAATTTACCTTCATTAGAATCAATAAAATGAGCTATACTTATGAGTTCAACTGGTAAATCATAATTATCAAAATCACGATAAATAACTTGTGCATTTTTTTCTTTATTAATAAAATTTATCTGTCTACCAGAAACAACTGTATCATCTTTTGTTAAAATATCCCCTTCATAAGCAAAATCAACAACTAAACTATCTCTATTTATTGTTTTGAAATCTTGTATAGCTTCAATGACTTTGTTAAAAACAATATTATTAAAAGCGTCTTTTTTGTACTTTTCTAAACTTTTATCATTCATGTAAACACCGTTTAAAATCATTTTTTTCCTCTCCCTAAAATTATTTCTAGTTATACAACTAGTTGAAATAAACTCATACACAAAAAATAAGGTTTAATATAGTAAAGCTTTACTACTTAGCTAAGCTGTTTTGGACGTCTAATTGTAAAGGAGAATTAACATCCTTAAAAATCAACTATTTTTTTAAAAAAAGTTAAATTATATTTTATGTGTTAATAATTGTGGTTAAAAGTAATGATGATTGCTATTCGTTTATTTCTCATTACAAAATGAAGGAATTTTGATTTCTTTCGTGAAAACAAGCCCTTGTTCCATCAACTCGGATTGTATTTTTTTCTTTTTTTTAGCAAATAGTACACACACATCTTGATAGAATGCTTTGTCTTCACTAGCACAAACATCTATGGTGTTAGATAAAAATGAATAAGTTTGAACGATTTGATTATACCTATCCATTGTTTTTTGTATGTTTTCATTATTGTTCTTCCTTTCTCTACATTGAATAGTTTGATTCAGTTCTTTAATCGTCTCGGATAATTTGTGAATCCTTTTTTCAAATCGTAATAGTAAATACACTGCAAGTAGAATTGGAAACCCCACATCCCGAAGCAAATTAATCCAGACAGATGCATCATATTCCATAATTTCCCCTCCTTATATCAAATAACTGTCGTACCATTAAAGAGGGACATCTAATGAATTTATCAACTATAAAAAATTGTAATAATAAAAGATAAATGGTAATCTTAATGTGTCAAGTTACAAGAACCTACGTTCTTATATGAAGATGGTTGTTTTTTTGGTTTTTATCTATCTTTATATAATGGGGTGAGATTTATATGGGAATGGGAAAAGTAAAAAAACAATGTGAGGAAGCGTTCTGTGCATTTCAAGAGAAACATCCAATATTCTTTCAACAACAAATTATTCAGTCCTTCTTACAACAACCTAATTGTTTGAGTTATGTAAAAAAAGCTGTTTGTTTTCCAACGAATGAAAACTTAAAAAAAGTGGATGAGGCATTTAAAGAATTTTATGGAAAAGTTAGGATTCTTACGTATCTTTCAAATATGATTTATTATAATGCGATTAATTATGATAGAAAAATAAAAAAAGATAAAGATCGTGAAATGCTAATATTAGATAAACCTTTAAAAGAAGATGGTGAAGAAGGAGTTACTCACAAAGATGTGTTATGTCAAACAAACTCTGATTTAATAAGTGCTATTGCTGGAGAAACTATATCAGAACATGTGGAAGAGAAAGATTTGTTTGAAGCAATTCAGACATTAACTTCAAAACAACAAGAAATTATAAATTATAAATATATTTTCGGATTGAAAAATAAAGAAATAGCGGAAATGTTGGGTAATTCTCCACAAAATATTTCCGCTATACATCAACGAGCATTAAGGAAGTTGAAAAACTATTTGGAAAAGGAGAGAAATGATTATGATGACAGCTGAATCGGCAATTAAAAAATTACAACCTAAAATAAAAAAATCGTTATATTATACTAAACCTCAAAATCGGGAAGATCTAGAACAAGAATTAACAATAAAAATCATTGAATGTTTTCGTTATAATGTGTTTGATAAAGTACCCGGCTTTTGGGAGTTTATCGAAAGTTTTGATGAAGATATTTGAAACTTTTAAAAAAGTGTACTAAAAAGAAGGTGTGTCTTTATCTTTTTTGACTGTTGTAGACCTCTTAATTTAATAATCAAAGTTTGTTGATTTTGTACCATAAAAAACCTCTTTAATTGGGGTTTTTTTGTTTGGTGTAAACATCTGATGTTTACATATCTTTAAGTCAAAGGATTGGTGCAATGAATAACTTGGGAGCAAGATTTTTTAATTCATATAAATAAAATTCGTCAATTTAATACTATATATAGAATATTGTTAATGATGTATTAAGATAATATGTATAAGAGAAATATAGTAATGGAGTAGGGGTGTAGTCATGATTAAAGATAAATTAGAAGAAATTGAAATGGCACGAAAGATACCTAATGGGTTTGCTGATCCAGAAGTGTTTGTACCAGATGTAACAGTTCCGGTTGAGTTTATGGTGAAAGAACATGTTGATTGGCTTATCAATGAAGTGAAGAAAGCAAGGGGTGAAGTTGAATTGAATAAAAACTCTAATTTAGAAGGTGGTAGCATTGGTTCAGTAGTACAAGACAAAGAAACAAATGAATTGATGGAAGAGTTGAAACACATCTTATCTAACACTAAGTATATTGAATCTTCGACATTTGGTAATAAAGCGGAATTAGATTTAGATGAGTTCCACTGGTTACTTGATAAGATGCGTGAAATGGATAATGAGTTAAGTAAATTAAAAAACTTCAAAGATAGTGTTGAATATACAGTAGATTCAATTACTTTAGAAACTATCATAGATAACCAATCAAGTGACAATAAGGTGCTGTATTCAGAAACATATAATGAAAAAGTATATGAATTACAAGAGAAGATCAAAGGGTTAGAAAAAGATGTAAAAGAGTGGGGTGTTGTTAATGAATCGTGGGTTATCGTGAATGAAGAGTTTGTTAAGGATAAAATTGAAACTAAACAGAAATATGAAGAATACTTAAAGATGATTAAAGATAATGCAGATGATAAAGAAGCGGTTATTGGTCTGGTAGAAGAATTGCTAGATGAATGATACCGCTTCACACCACTTACTATAAACACATCACACTAAGGTTTGAAGGGATAAAGAAGCGGAACTAAAAATTAATAAATAATATAAGGGGTGGTTATTGTGATGAAGAATAGTAATTTATGTTTTGTATCTGAACGAACAGCGAAAGATATTGCTAGAGTAAACTTTTGTAGTTATTGCGGTCATGGTGAATTATCAACGAAAGCATTTCCAGAAAATAATAAATTGTTAATGGAATGTACATCTTGTGAAACACACTATCTTTACGATGTTATTGTTAAGAACGGAAAAACAGTAAGTAAAGAAGTACAAAATTTCAAATTGGAATTAATGTCAAAAGAAAAGAATATACTTCTTAATACGGTCAAATCTGCGTTTGATGAGTTAAGACACCAAGATGGTGAGTTTGCTACCTATAAAGCGAGTGCTGTGTTAAAAGATACATTGGAACGTTTCGGACAATATGTTACCAGTAGTGAAAATAAAGTGAATAAAAGGTGATAATAAGTGAGTGAAATTAAAGGTGAGAACCAAGGTTCATTTGTTACAGAAGACAAGTTACTAGAAGTTGCAGAGAGATACGGAATGAAGACGGTGAAAGTGGAGAATAAAGAAGAAGCGGGTTTCTACATTGGTGGTAAACAACAAAGTGTAGATGAACTATTCGACAAGTTGTTTGTTCAGCCAATGGGTTTGGAAGAACAATTACCAGATGAAGGAGAGATTGAAATTGAAGGTGATTAGCATTGAAGGAATAGATGGAACTGGTAAGACGGTTCTGTTAGAAGGGTTGCGTGATAAATTAAACAACAAAGATCATTGCTTTGTTAATTTTCCTACAAAAATGTTTTATGAAAAATACAGGGAGTTAGATAAAGACAAGTATAGAGAAGAAGAATACTTTGAAGAAGTTAATAGGTTACAGACCGAAGATAAAGAGTTCTTCTATGAATACTGGAAGCAAAACGGTAAAAAGATAATGTTTTGTGACAGATATGACGTAACACAAAAGGTTTACGATGGTAGTAGTTTAGGTAAGCAGACAATTGATTTAGATGTTAAGAGTGATTTGGTGATCTATTTGTCAGCAGATATGGAAACTATTTTAAATCGTATTGATGAACGTGGTGAAGAAGATTGTTTAGGTTATGAAGAAGAGGAAAGGTTGAAAGAGTTAGAGAAAAGATATGAAAGGATATTGGAAGAAGAGTATCAAGGTAAATATAAGGTAATTGAAATTGGTTCAGAAGATACGATAGAAGATGTATTGTACTTAGTGTTAAATTATTTACATGAAAATGATGTACTTGAAAATATATAAAAAATAAAGATTGGATGGAGTGGTTTTTATGACAGTTAAATCAGAGATAGATATTACATTTAAGTTAGGTGAAGTTGAAGAAAGTTATTTTGAGTGGTTGAAACACCACAAACAAGTTGCGATTCATGTTAAGAGAGAATATGTTGATACAGGCGAAGTGAAATTAGCAGTAAAGGAAAATGATGTTATATTAAAAACAATTAAAGAAAATGAAGATCGCATTATTAAAGCACATGGACAAATTTATGACAAAGAGAAACATGAATTAAAGCCAATTGTTGATTATTTGTTGTTACTTGATAACGTTGATTATATCGAACCAAATATCGAATATTACAGCGTTGGAGCGATGAACACGAAGTCTAGGTCTAAGGTGCGTTTATTCTTTAAATTAGATAGTATAGACGTGATATTAGACTATCAATACAAGACTAGCGGGAGTTTCGCATTAACCTTCCATGATTTGATTTCTGGTGATGGTGTAGCTGATATTATTAATGAGATTGCTATTGGTAATAAAGAGTTACACGAAAAAGGAATTGAATACAGAGAAAGTGATGAAAGTTATTATTATGTTTATGGTTTAGATGAAAACAAAAGACCGATTGATTTAGAGGTAAGTATGGACGAATTGTTAGCGTCATTAATTTCAGTGGAGTTGTATGAAGATCACATGGAAATCATTGACTGACTATGCCTTTGAGTAAACTCTATGTTTATTATAAAATAAATTCAATTTAGTGTTGATTTTATTTTTCATATGTGATAGTATTATAAATACGCACTTCTGATAAGTACATTCCGTAAAGGGATAGTGACTGAACAAGACTTAGCACGTCTAAGGTACACTCGATCACACTTCGATAAGAAACGACTAACTGTACGATGCGTTGTTTCGTTGGAGTTATTAGCCTGTTAAGGCAAGGGGCAATGGGTGGTTGTTACGATTTAGGAAGTGAAAGACAGACGTTCTGTTCGCACGTTAAACTGTTTCGGGGTTATAACAGTAGCCTTGTTCAGAACTGTTAAAAACGTGTAATGGGTATGCAGTTGATACATTGAAAGATGTGTATAAGAAACGAACGTTGTCCTAGTAGCCAAAACCTGCATTTTTGATCATATAAAATAATGGTATATTTTTCTTCCGTGCTTGGTGAACGGTAAGGGTAATCAATCCCTTCGCAGA
>Ga0079226_10003135_pt1 | contig 12739 bp, 8 predicted proteins | sample Poulit2014_FD_76345 | JGI IMG/M metagenome (GOLD analysis project Ga0079226, IMG submission 76345) | Agricultural soil microbial communities from Georgia to study Nitrogen management - Poultry litter 2014 | ecosystem: Environmental > Terrestrial > Soil > Agricultural land | place: USA: Georgia... | reverse complement strand
TATAACAATATCTATATCAGAATAACTTGATGATTTTTGTAATTCGCTGCCTAACCAATTTCCAAAGAAAGTCCCAATCTGTTGATGTCCTTCATACTTTAATTTATGTAAAACTTTTTGGGCAATACCTTTTTTGGTAAAATACATTAAAGAAGTGGCTTGATAAACAGGTAGTAAGCCATAAAACTTGTCTTCCATTGAATTGCTCGTTGTCGTTTGCAAATGAAAACGCGTAAGAGGAAGTAAACATAAACAGTATGAGCATAATACTTTTTCTTGCTTTAATAATGTGTTAGTGCAGGTCATACAAAATCGTGGAAAGAGAATATTTAACATATGAATATTTTTTTATATAATTGTAAACGTACAGATAATTCTTATGTTCGTACTTTAGTAAAAATATTAAAAGTAACTGTTATGAATGTTCAAAAAGGGGGCTTGAAATACAAAGTATTAATCGGTATATTGTCCATGCTACTTATTGGTTTAGCAATATATTCTATATCCATGTATAAAGATAGTAAAAATACAGTTGCTAGTCTTGAACGTCAACGAGTGGAGATTCAAAAAGAACTTTCTAATTTGGTACAGGATTATGAAGAGGTTATTACCGAAAATGAATTGAAAGATGAAGAAATAAATGGAGCAAAGAATAGAATCGAAGAACTATTAATCGAAGTGGAGAACTCGAAAGCTAATATGGTGCTTATAGAAAAATATAGGCAACAAATCAATCAATTGCAAAATGAAAGGAAAATATTATTTGCTCGTGCAGATAGTTTGGTCAAAGCTAATGAGCGGCTGATTGCAGAGCGAGACAGTACGTCTATAGCTTTAAGTGATTCTCAAAGAAAGTTAGATTCTTTAAGTGTGCACACTAATGAGCTGACTCAAGCAATGGGGCGTGCAATGTTGGTTACTGCGAGAAACCTTAATGCGCAAGGGGTGATTATTCGTAATAACGGAAGGATATCCCATACGAAGCGTTCGGGCAGAGCAGATGACGTGCAAGCTTGTTTTACTCTTAATGCAAATAGAGTTGCTAAAGATGGAGAAAGAGAAATATATGTGCAGGTAATTAATCCAAAAAATAATATTTTAGGTCAACAAGGAGTTAAGGAAATAGAGGGGGAAGTGCTTTTTTATAGTAAGAGTATTAGAGTTTTTTATGAAAATGAGGACTTAGATGTATGTATTCTTTCGGAAGCTGAAGAAGAAGATTTAATTCCAGGTCGATATGTAATCAATATTTATGATGGAATAGTTGAAATAGGTACTACTACTATAGAATTACGATAATTGAGTGTTAGCTTTAATAATAAAAGGGGAGAACTTAAATTAAGCTCTCCCCTTTTATTATTAAAGTGATAAAGTATTACTTTTTTGATTCAAGTACTTCTAATATGGGTTGACCTATATTTCCATTAGGCTCTTGTATTTTCAAAAATGCCGCAATAGTAGGCGCTATATCTGTCATATGTACCGTACGATGACTTTCACCAGGAGCCACTCCCCAGCCCATAAATATCAAAGGAATGTGTGCGTCATAAGGGCCCCAAGTGCCATGTGTGGTTCCCGTTCCCCCATCTTTTCCACCATAATGCTGAGGTTCTAGAATATATTGAACAGCACCACTTCGTTGGTTGTTATATCCATTGGCAATACGCTCACGAATTAAATGAGGAATAGCGCTTTCGGATACTTTACTTTGATCTACTGCAAAAGCAACTCCTTCCATTTTTTTCAATTCACGCACTATAACAGTTTTAATTTCATCTTCGTCTAAATCAAATTCATCAATAAGAGCATAATCAAGGTGAGCTTGATAGTTTCTAAGCTTACGAACAATTTTTTCATGTCCGAATTTCTTTTCTAAAATTTCATTTAATTTTTTGGTTGCAGATGAAGTATGGAAATACCCTGCATGTACACCCTTGTCTTTCAGTAATTGAGGATTATGGGCAGCCCCATGATCGGCAGTTAGAAATAATAAATATTCTCCCTCGCCTATAGTTTCATCTAAAAACTTCATGAATGCTGCTAATTCTTGGTCTAATCTCAAATAATTGTCTTCAGCCTCTATAGAGTTAGGACCAAATCGATGTCCAATATAATCTGGTGAAGATAAACTTACCGCTAGAAAATCAGTTACACCAGCAGGATTATTCCCAAGTTCTTCGCCATCGATGGCAGACTTTGCAAATTCTAAAGTTAATGTGTTTCCGAAAGGCACGGAAGTGATTAATCCCATACCTTGATCTTTAGACAGTTTTTTTAAATCTACAGGCAAAGTAGGTGCCTCGGTCCCTGTGAATTTGCCTTCATATGGGTTGTCATCCTCTATGCTTTGAATATAAGTGTCTATCGGATAAAGTGTATTCCAATCTTGGGATAAATATTTTTTTGGTAGATTTTGTTTATTGAATTTTTTCACCCATGTTGGCAAATCATTCATATAATATGTACTCGAAATAAAATTACCTACACTGCCATCATACCAATAAGCGGCATTAGCAAGAGAACCAGCGGGTAAAATTGATCCACGGTCTTTAAGAGCAATTCCTATAGTCTTAGATCTAAAATTAGTAGCGAGTCTTAATTCGTCTGTAACAGTAGTCGTCAATAAGTTTTTAGGAGACATTTTACCTGCTTTGGAATCTGTTCCAACTCCTACTACTTCATCATCTTCTGTGCAATACATTGATATGCCTGTTGCTTGAATTTCAAAATCATTTCCAGCAATCCCATGAATCGCAGGAACACTTCCTGTATAAACACTCGAATGACCAATAGCGGTATAGGTAGGCAAATAGTCTATATAGGTGTTTTCCATAGTAAAGCCTTGACTTAATAGTCTTTTAAATCCATCTTCACCGTATCTGTCGTAATATCGATATAGATAGTCCCATCGCATCTGATCTACCATTATACCAACTACAAGCTTTGGACGTTCAACATCTTTGGCAAAAGAGGGTGCGCCAAGAAATAAAAAAGAAAATAATACTAGAAGTGAATATTTTAAGTTTCGCATAAATATTTATTTTTTAGCAAAGGTAAGTAAAAAATAAAGCCTGTCGAATGTGAGTTATATCAATTATTCGAAGTGTAATATTTTATTAACAGTATCTTTTTTGTGAAATGAAATCTCTTTTTTGATATACTAATTTTTTATTCGAATAAATCTTTTTCCAATAATGGATTTGTTATTTTTGCAACATGGCAAAAAATGATGATACATTTAAAAAGGTTATTGCTCATGCAAAAGAATATGGATATATTTTTGCATCGAGTGAGATTTATGACGGTCTAAGTGCTGTATATGATTATGCACAGAATGGTGCCGAATTAAAAAAGAATTTAAAAGAATATTGGTGGCGTAGTATGGTCTATGGCAATCAAAATATTGTAGGGATTGATGCTTCTATTTTGATGCATCCAAAGACTTGGAAGGCATCGGGGCATGTTGATGCTTTTAATGATCCACTTATTGATAACCGAGATTCTAAACGTAGGTATCGAGCAGATGTGCTTATCGAGGAATATGTAGATAAGATTGAAAAGAAAATAGAGCGTGAAATCAATAAAGCAAAAAAAAGATTTGGAAATGCTTTTGATGAAGAAGAATTTGTAACTACAAATCCACGCGTATTAAGGTATAAAGAGGAATCTTCGAGTATTTTGAAAAGAATGGGAGATTCATTAGCCAAAGAGGACTTAAAAGATGTAAAAGCTTTAATCGAAGAACTAGGGATTGTATGTTCCGTTTCTGGTACTAAAAACTGGACTGACGTACGGCAGTTTAACTTGATGTTTAGTACTAAATTGGGTGCCTCTGCAGATACTGCTATGGATTTATATCTACGACCTGAGACCGCACAAGGAATTTTTGTAAACTACCAAAATATACAAACTACCTCAAGATTACAGATTCCATTTGGTATTGCTCAAATTGGTAAGGCTTTCCGTAATGAGATTATCGCTCGTCAATTTATCTTTCGTATGAGAGAGTTTGAGCAAATGGAAATGCAATTTTTTGTGAAACCAGGAGAAGAAATAGAATGGTATGAGCATTGGAAGCAAAAACGTTTGGATTGGCATAAGTCCTTAGGAATGGGGGATGAGAATTATCGATTCCATGATCATGAAAATCTATCACATTATGCTAATGCTGCTACTGATATTCAATTCCAATATCCCTTTGGATTTAGAGAATTGGAAGGAATCCATTCAAGAACCGATTTTGATTTAAAAGCCCATGAAGAAGCTTCTGGTAAAAGACTACAATATTTTGATCCGCATACTCAAGAACGTTATACACCCTTTGTGGTAGAAACATCAATAGGCTTGGATCGTTTAGTTTTAGCAGTATTGTGTAACTCTTATCAAGAAGAAGAACTGGAAAACGGAACTACTCGAACTGTGTTGAAAATTCCTGCAATTATTGCACCGGTAAAAGCCGCGATTCTACCATTGATTCGTCGAGATGGTTTACCAGAAATTGCACAAGAAATCCTAGAGGAATTGCAGTGGGACTATAACTTGATTTATGACGATAAGGATGCTGTAGGAAGACGTTATCGTCGACAAGATGCTGCGGGAACTCCTTATTGTATCACTGTTGATCACCAAACTAAAGAGGACGGTACTGTAACACTACGCGACAGAGATACCATGGAACAAGAACGAGTGAAAATAAGTGAGTTAACCGAAAAGTTAAGAAATGCATTCTCGATAAAAAATTGGTTGCCAAAAAAATAAATTATTTTTACCATTTATTGATATATAGCCCGTGGAGAAATCTATGGGCTATATTTTTTCAACTTATGTTATTCTTAAAAATAAGCTTTCAACTGTACACTCCCAGTATGGATAACTCGAGTATTATCACTCTTCCTACCTTGATAATCAAAATTTAAGTCTAAATAATCAGTGATTTTTTTTTGAACCCTTGTGGTCCATGTAAAATTGGTGCCAGGTTGTAATGCTTCTAACATTTGATAAGCGGCTGGAGACATTGTATCTCCTTGAAAGGTATTTTTGATATAATTGATTTCTCCATACATCGAATATTTTTGTCGCTGACTGTAATTAAAAGCGAATCCAAGTTTTTGTTGCTGTAATTCTTCTTGTTCTCCCCAATGGTTTTTTTTCTCTGCAAAACGATAGAATAAGTCGACATTAGCATGAATACCTAATAATAAAGATATTTTTGGCTCTATTTCGTAATTTTTCAAAAAATAATTTCTAGAAGTAAAATTACTTGAACTGGATTTATTGGTGGAGTTGATTAATTTAGAATATAAAACCCATTGTTCTTTTATTTTGTGTTGAAAACTCAATTGATGACTTTTCAGCCTGTTTTTTTGTAAGCCAAAAGCTTGTAGGTTTTCATTTGCAGCATCCATATATGTATAGTTAGTTGTGTACCGTTGCAAACCACGATTTAGATATAAACTATTTCTAAAATTTAAATTCAAGCCAATTTGTGATTCTCCACCGTCTTTAAAAGGATTAAAACGTGGTGAATTTCCTTCTTTTTTTATTTTTCTATCTATTAAAAAAGAAGTTTGGTTGTGAAATTTACCTAAAAAACCTAAGATGCCATTTTTTTCTCGCCATTGCTTAGGATGTAAATTAAGCATCTGACTGAATTTGTTTTCATGTACTTGAACAAAATTTTGATTAGGTAATAGAACTCTGATGTATTCTGCTTCATCAGGAAACTCTGCAATTTCAAATTCATCCAACTCTTGAATCCCATTGCCATTATAATCCACCCATTTATAGATGCCTTGTCCTGGTTCAACTTTGATGTAAGTGTACTCTTGCTGGGCTAATAAACCAGTGTTTGATTCGAGAGAAGTATTGAGATGAATAGAGTTATTCCATAAACTCTGTCGGTATTGTACTCTAGAGTTAAAAGTGTTCTCTGTGGGTAAATCCTTTTGTTTGTGTAAAATCCTTCTATAATTAGCATATACATTTAACTCAGCTTCTTCACTGTAAATCAGTCGTGATTTAATATAATAAGTGTGAGCGTTGTTGTTGCGTTGCATTCGATTATTATGGATGCTATCATGGGTCTGAAAACGATATCCTACTTGAGTATAAACGGCGGTGCTATCTCCAATTCCTGTATAGATTTCCGAAGCGCTATATCGATGACTTAAACCAGAAAGACTATCGGTAATATTCTCTTTTTGTTGATTATTTTCAAGTTGTATTTTTGTGCCTATCCATGCATTTTTAAATGAGTATGCAATCGAGTTATAAGCTTTGATAAAATGAGTTTTCAAGCTATCACTTTTGGATTGCATATAACTAGCCTGTGTGTGAGATTTAATTTTAGAAAACTGCATATTAGATTGAAGAATATGCCGAATTCCATGAAAATTGTTTTGATATCCTAATTGTTGAAACTCATATGAAGTTCTCCCTCTTTTGGGAGTAATCATTGTTAAACCACTTTTAATAAAATGCTGTGTTCCTGTAGGGGCAATTAGATTCCAATCCCTATTAAACTCACTATGATAAATATTTTCAATACTTTGAAAGTTCTCATGTAAATAATCAGCATCAGCATAAGCAATGAAAGAAATTGAATCTTTGGTTTGAAATACTTTTTGTTCGATTCCGAGTTTTCCTGCATACCCAATATTTTTATCATTGTCAAGATGAGAATAAAGATTCTGATTATAATTGCTCAATGCAAACTCACTATGAATCCTAGAATGTTCCTTAGGGTGGTATAGAAGTAGTGCATTGACCATTTGAAGCTTTTCGGGTGCAGTAATCCTTATTTTGGCTTCATAATCTCCTTGTGAAATTCCATCGATTGGTGGAACATATTCATAAACTCTGGTGATTGCATTTTCTTGACTAAGTATATAATCTCCTTGATAGGCTCCTACATAAGTGAATTTGACATTATACAGGGTTTCATTAGGATCAGAAGAGAAAACATAAACTTCTTTTCCATCTCTCCATTCTTTTCGATAAAGTACTTTATTCTCTGAATAACTATCTTCAATAGCAGATGGCGCGTACATTTTGTCTATATTATTTCCTGCTTGTTTTAGGATTTCAATTTGTTCTTCGCTGAGATTTTGTTGTAGTGGTTGGTTTTTAGCATCATTTTCAGAATATACAGTTAGGCGAGCTTCTAGACCTTTGTGTTGATATCTCATTCCGCCATATCCAATAAAACGTGTGTAACTGCGATCTGTATATTGATATTCTATGCTAATTCGCATATTAGATGTGATAGGATAGGTGGGGTTAAACTTTATCTCCCCAGCATTATAATCTATTACATAGTCTTTGTTTTCTCCACGTTCCAATAATATGCCATTGATATAGACTCTTTCACTGCCTGATACAATTAGAATATATAGTTCTCCATTTGGACCTCTCAGTTTATAAGGGCCTTGATTACCATCTATGCCTTTAAATTCGCTACGATGAAAGATGCCACGCACCAAAGCTCCTGCCCCAAAATACTCGGATTTTGCTCCGTTTTTATGGTTATGATTTACTGAAACGGAAATTCCTTGTACTTTCTTATGGAAAGCTCCAAAGTAGCTGTTATCATTTGTTAAATCAATATCTCCTGCCCGTATTTGCCATGCATCGCTATATAGCTCTATAAAAATTTGATCAAACTCATTTAAAGTTTGTGAATACCCCCCTTGTTGAGTAGGAATATTAGCATCTTGAATGGAAGCTCGTATCCCGACTGATTCACTTAATTGTCCTGTAATCTGTAAATCCAGTTCTGAATTCAATACTGCATTTTGATTGTTTCCTATTCGAATTCCACGGGACAAACTACCAGAGGTCTCCAATCCCTCAAAAGGTTTGTAATCATTGGTTATATTAGTGCTTTCTAAAGTTATCAACCGCTGCATGGCTTCATTATCTTGTTCTACAATTTGATAATTTCCAGTATATTTTCGAGTAATGAAGTCTGGATAACGATAATAATGAATTTCGATACTGTCATTATGCCGCAGCTCTTCTGGATGAAGTGTTAGAGTTGCCGTAGAAAAATCAATTTGATATCGAGATTTACTTAATGTATCTTTTGCTTGGTTAATAACAATGAAATCACTTGATTGAATGCTTAAACTATCTACTTGAATACTTTTACTAACTGCTTTTTTTTTCTTTACCCACAAAGGGCTGTCTTCTTGAGCATGGAGTATGCAAGAGTAAAAAAATACAAAAAAAATAAACCAAGTTGTTCGCATATCTGTGATAACTCTCAAATCCCCATCTGTATTGTAAAAATTCTAATGATATTTGCAGACTTCAAAAATAAATGTATTATATAGGCTAAATATAATAGTTTTGAAGAAAGGCAAAAGCTTATTTGTGAATTTAAACATTTAGAAATAAAATTAAAAGATGAAAATAATCTCTTATAATGTAAATGGTATTCGAGCTGCAATGCGCAAAGGCTTTGTAGAATGGTTAAAACAAGTCAATCCTGATGTGGTTTGCTTACAAGAAATCAAAGCAACTGTGGATCAGGTAGATGTGCAAGCAATTGAAGAAGCAGGATATCCTTACCATTATTGGTATAGTGCTAAAAAGAAAGGATATAGTGGAGTAGCGATTTTATCAAAAATAGAACCTAAACATGTCGAATATGGTACAGGAATCGAATATATGGATAATGAAGGGCGTAACCTTCGAGTGGATTTTGAGGAATGTTCTATAATGAGCTTGTATTTACCGAGTGGCACCAACCCAGAACGATTAGAACATAAACTAACCTATATGGATGATTTTCTCGATTATACCGAAACTCTAAGAGAAAAAATTCCTAATATAATCATTGCTGGAGATTATAATATTTGTCATCAAGCTCGTGATATTCATGATCCAGTACGATTAAAAACTGTTTCGGGCTTTTTGCCAATTGAACGTGAATGGCTTACAAAATTCATACAAAGTGGTTTTGTAGATTCATTTAGAGAATTCAACCAAGAACCAGAGCATTATACTTGGTGGAGTTATCGTGCTAATTCTCGAGCTAGAAATAAAGGGTGGAGGTTAGATTACCATATGATTACTGAATCCTTAAAAAATCATTTAAAACGAGCTGTTATTTTATCTGATGCGGTACATAGCGATCATTGTCCTGTATTAGCTGAATTTGATTTTGAAAGATAATATCCATCCGCAATTTACGTTAAAGCTAATAGAGAATTATTTAGATATGCGAATTTTTTATTTAATATTAGGGGCGTTAGCTTTAGCACTGTCTAGCTCTTGCGTGTCTTCTAAGGTATATGAAGAGCTTCGAGATAAGTATGAAACTCTAAGGGACGAGAATGAAAGCTTGATGTCTCGATTAGATAATCATAACAATACAGTTGATCATCGAAGCGCTGGCTTAGAAAAACAATTAGAGAAAGTTAATAGTGCTAAAAGCCGTCTGCAAATGGATTTGGATGCATTGAAAAAATCATATGAGACTCTAAAAAACTCTTATGATGCACTAGAAGAAAATAGTTCTTCTTCTTTGTCCGAGAATTTAGCTAGAAATAGAGAGCTGTTAGCTGAACTGAATGAAAAAGAAAAACGTTTGGCAATAGAAGCCGCACGTATAGAAGAGATAAAAGCTGCTTTGGCAAGTCGTTCTGCACGAGTAGAGGAACTAGAAGCTACGATTGCTGCCAAAGAAGCGCAAATGAAGAGTTTAAAAAATGCGATCTCTAATGCATTGGTCAATTTTGAAGGTAAAGGTTTAACCGTCGAGCAACGAGATGGGAAAGTATATGTATCGATGGAGAATAAACTCCTTTTTGCTACAGGAAGCTGGGAGGTAAATGTGAACGGACGACAGGCTGTAGTGGAGTTGGGGAAAGTTCTTGCAGAAAATCCCGAGATTGCAGTGCTTATCGAAGGACATACCGATAATGTGCCTTACCGAAGTCAAGGACAAGGAGTTGATAATAATTGGGACTTATCTACAAAAAGAGCTACAGCTATCATCAATATCTTAATTGAAAATGCAGAGATTCCAAAAGAAAACCTAACCGCAGCTGGAAGAAGTGAATATGCGCCAATAGCTACTAACAGTACTGTGGAAGGAAAAGCAAAAAACCGAAGAATTGAAGTGATTCTGACTCCGAAGTTAGATGAATTGAACAGACTTTTATCGGAGTAAATTTGCTTTTAGTAGTGTGTTTATAAGTAAAGTTAATTGTCATAATGCTTTTGTTGTGTAAAGAATTAGTTTGTTGTCGCTATTATTATGTTTACAATTAACTAAAATAATATGTTATGTTTAAAAGTGATTTTTATTTATTAGTCTTAATTTCGTTTTTAGCTTTTGTCACTATAAGTTGTGAAAGTGAACAAGTAAATCCATTGAACATGGACATAGAAGAAACTAATTTAGATTTTTCAAACTTCTCCCTTGAAGGTATTAACCTAGGTTTGGAAGATAAGGACGGTTATTTCACTTCATCTGTTGATTTAAAAGAGCATGATATAAAAGTTGTACTCGATGAATTAACTGCTGAGTTATTTTCACAAGACTTGGAAAAAAATGAATACTTTGAGATAATTACAAGTTACAATGCCGAAGAAAATACGCTGTCTATTAAAAGTAAAATAGATTTTTTTTCTGAAACTACAGAGGGAAAAACTACCAATTCAGATAGTAAATGTGGGGAAGGAGAAGGATGGGAGCATTTTGAGAATTGTGCTTCAGAATCTTGCGTAAGAACAGCTATGGAAAAAACAATAGATCACTTTAAGGATGATTTGAAAATAGGTAATTGCATAGACACTAGACTAAGACGAACCCTTACTGGAGTTATAGTATGTGGAAGATATGTTAAGTGCTAGAAACTTAGTAAAAGTGATTTTGACAACAAAGTTAGATGAATTAATCAAACTTTTGTCGGAATAATATAAATCTAATTGTTTCTAAAAACCTCTTACTGCTATTTATTGGTGGGAGGTTTTTTTGATTTCTTGAGAAATACTATATATAGTACTTGTTTTATAGTAATGTAGTTGGAATGCGGTTAAAGCTTCTAGTGTTTCAGATTATTTATTCCACTCTAGAGCAATGGACAATAATTGAATATTATCTCGACTTTAGCCATATTTATTACATTATTAAATTTAAGCAAACAAATGTTTTACTACATCATGTATTTTTCCTACTTGAATAATTTGAATACCATAGTTTCTTTTTGGGAATTTGCTATAAGAAGAGATTACGATACTAGTAAATCCTAATTTTGCTGCTTCTGTCAGCCGTTGTTCGATTCGAGTTACGGGTCGCACTTCGCCTGCCAAGCCAATTTCGGCGGCAAAGCACATAGATTTGTCCAAAGCGATATCTACGTTAGAAGACAATACCGCAGCTACCACTGCCAAGTCTATCGCTGGATCGTCAATGGAAATTCCACCAGTAAGGTTTAAGAAAACGTCTTTGGAAGCCAGTTTAAAACCAGCGCGTTTTTCCAATACGGCTAAAAGCATGTTTAAACGTTTGCTATTATAACCAGTAGACGAGCGTTGAGGTGTTCCGTAGGCGGCTGTGCTTACCAACGCTTGTACTTCAATCAACAAAGGACGCATGCCCTCTAAGGTCGCTGCCACAGCGGTTCCAGATAAAGCTTCTTTAGATTCGGATAATAATATCTCACTAGGATTGTTAACTTCGCGAAGTCCATTACCTAACATTTCATAAATTCCTAACTCATGAATAGAACCAAAACGGTTTTTATGAGCTCGTAGAATTCGATATAAGTGATTTCTATCTCCCTCAAATTGTAAGACAGTATCCACCATATGTTCTAATATTTTGGGACCTGCAATATTTCCGTCTTTGGTAATATGTCCAATCAAGATTACTGGAATATCTGTTTCTTTTGCGAATTGTATAAGCTCTGAAGTGGTTTCTCTAATTTGAGAAATACTCCCAGCACCCGACTCAATGTGTTCTGTGTGTAAGGTTTGGATGGAGTCTATGATGACTACTTCTGGCTCAACAGTTTCAATTTGTTGAAAGATGTGCTGCGTCTTGGTTTCGGTAAGAATATAGCATTGGTCTGTATTTGAATTAATACGTTTTGCACGCATTTTTATTTGCTGTGCACTTTCTTCACCCGACACATAAAGGACTTTATGAGGTAACTTTAAAGCGATTTGCAGCATGAGGGTACTTTTACCAATGCCAGGCTCCCCTCCCAATAAAGTAAGGGATCCAGGTACTAACCCTCCTCCAAGTACGCGGTTTAGCTCACCATTGTTTGTGTTTAAACGCATCTGCTGCAAGGCAGAAATCTCGTTGATGCGTAGTGGCGTATTCCTGCGGTTACTGGGAGAAGTTTTGGTTCTCCAAGCAACTTTCTCTACCTTTTGTACAATCTCTTCTGCTATAGTATTCCACTCTCTACAAGAATTGCATTGCCCTTGCCATTTTGCATGTTCTGCACCACAATTCTGACAGAAAAATGTCTTTCTTACTTTCGCCATAAGTCCTTTGCTTTTGTGTAAAAATAAGAAATATTAAAAGAATAAAAGAGGCGAATTTCCTAGTGTGAAGTAATTTTTTTAATAAGAAGTTTATAAGACATCTAAAGTGCAGTTTGTTTAAAGGAAAAATAGAAGTGAATATTAAAAAATAAATTAAATACTATATAAGAGTTGCTCTTTAAAGTTAATTTAATATCAGAATTACTTGTATATTTACTTTACTTTACTTTAC
>Ga0079226_10003134_pt1 | contig 12741 bp, 9 predicted proteins | sample Poulit2014_FD_76345 | JGI IMG/M metagenome (GOLD analysis project Ga0079226, IMG submission 76345) | Agricultural soil microbial communities from Georgia to study Nitrogen management - Poultry litter 2014 | ecosystem: Environmental > Terrestrial > Soil > Agricultural land | place: USA: Georgia... | reverse complement strand
GCAGTGATCGCCCCAGCGAGCGAAATTTTGCAATTGTGGGCGGCATTAGACGCCCATCCGCGCATCGCTCCTTTGCTGGGCGCTACTGGAGTCAACGGCGTCCCGCAGCCCGCCGGACGAAGCGAAGAAGCAGTCAGCGACCTGCGCTCGCCCGTCACAATCATCACCGCGGAACAGGCTAAGGGCCTGGAATTCGATGTCGTTGTGCTGGTTGAACCCAGCGCGATTTTGGCGCAAGCTGCGCGCGGACCGGGTGATCTGTACGTGGCGATGAGTCGCTCCACGCAGGCCCTGACAATCGTTCACCGCGACCCACTGCCCGCGGGGCTGGCCTGAATAGCCGGGCTTGCCACCACACCGGGCTGGCCCAAACAGCCGAGCTCGCGATACACCCGGCTGAGCCGAAGGGCGGGGCCGTGACGGAAGGCGACGCCACGGTGTGGGAATATTCGAACGTGAGACCGACACGCGCACTGCTACTAGAAAATCTTCACCCCCTCGCTGACACGGTGTTGGAAGCGCAAGGAATCGAAATTGAGCGCCGGTCCGGCGCCCTGGATGAAGAAGAACTCATTACTGCGCTGCAGGACTTCGACCTGCTCGGGATTCGATCTAAAACCCAGGTGACGGAACGCGTCTTGCGCAGCGCACCGCACTTAAAGGCAATCGGCGCTTTTTGCATCGGTACGAATCAGATTGATTTGGATACCGCCCGGGATGTGGGCGTGGCGGTCTTTAACGCGCCGTTCTCCAACACGCGCTCCGTCGTTGAGCTGGCAATCGCGGAAATCATTGCACTTACGCGCCGCCTAACCGTGCGCGATAAAGCGCTGCACTCGGGCGTGTGGGATAAGACTGCTGAGGGCGCCCACGAGGTGCGCGGCCGCACATTGGGCATTGTGGGCTACGGCAACATCGGATCCCAGCTCTCGGTCATCGCCGAGGCGCTGGGCATGCGCGTAATTTTCTACGATACGGCCGAGAAACTGGCGCTGAGTAATGCCCAGCGCGCTGAGACGCTCGATGAGGTCCTCACCACGGCAGATGTTGTTACCCTGCACGTTGATGGCCGGGCGGGTAATGCCGGGATGTTCGGCGAAGAGCAGTTTTCGCAGATGAAAGACGGCTCAATTTTCATCAACCTTTCCCGCGGTTTCGTCGTGGATCTAGAATCCCTGGCTCAGCACGTGACCTCGGGCCACATTGCCGGCGCCGCGGTAGACGTTTTCCCGCAGGAGCCGAAAAAGCGGGGCGAAAAGTTTGAATCCGTACTATGCGGTTTAGACAACGTGATACTCACCCCGCACGTGGGCGGTTCCACGGAAGAGGCCCAGGAAAATATCGGCCAGTTCGTTGCCACGAAGCTGCGCGATTACCTCAAGTATGGTGCCACCACGCTGAGCGTAAATCTGCCCAACCTCGCGCTGCAGGCAGTGCCGGGTTCGGATCGCATTACCCACCTGCATCGTAACGTTCCAGGTGTAATGGCGCGGATGAACCAGATTTTAGCTGAGCACGGTGTAAATATTGATGGGCAACTGCTGGCCACTGAGGGCGAAGTCGGCTACGCGGTAACCGATATAAGTTCCGGATTAGATGCGGAGACGGTCCAGAAGTTACGGGAATTGGACGAGACTATTTTGCTGCGCGTTGTGAAATAGCAATAAGCCCTTACCTGTCCGTTCGGAGTAGGCTTTGTCTATGTATCAAGCAAATCCGGACCGTTATGACCAGATTCCCTATCGCCGGGTTGGAAACAGCGGCCTACTGCTACCCATAATTTCACTGGGTCTGTGGCACAACTTCGGCGACGATGTCCCCCTTGAACGCCAGCGCAGCATTTTGCGTCGCGCCTTCGACCGGGGAGTAACCCACTTCGATCTTGCCAATAACTACGGTCCTCCCCCGGGGAGTTCGGAAATTAACTTCGGACGCATCCTGCGGGAGGATTTTCATGCCTACCGTGACGAGTTGATAATTTCTTCCAAGGCCGGATATGACATGTGGCCCGGCCCCTACGGCATCGGTGGTTCGCGTAAATACCTACTCGCCAGCCTCGATCAGTCACTGCAGCGAATGGGCCTCGACTATGTCGACATCTTTTACTCCCACCGCTTTGACCCCGATACCCCACTGGAAGAAACACTGGGCGCCCTCGATCACGCGGTGCGCTCGGGTAAAGCCCTCTATGTAGGAATATCTTCCTACTCTGGCAAGCGCACGAAAGAGGCAGTCAAGATCTTGCAAGAGATGGGTACGCCACTGCTAATCCATCAGCCCTCGTATTCCATGATTAACCGCTGGATTGAGGACGGCGACCCCTCGCTTTTGGACGTTCTGGGCGCCGAAGCAGTGGGTTGCATCGCGTTTTCTCCGCTTGCGCAAGGATTGTTGACCCCCAAGTACCTTTCCGGGATCCCTAAGGACTCGCGAATGAGTCAGGGTAAATCCATGTCGCAGGACATGCTCACCGACGACGTGCTCGAAAGGTTGCGAGCACTAAATTCCATTGCTGAAAAACGCGGACAATCGCTGGCCCAAATGGCCCTAGCCTGGGTGCTGCGCGATGAACGCGTCACCTCAGCGCTGATTGGAGCCAGTTCGGTCGAACAACTTGATCAGAACCTGGATACCACGCAAAACTTGGAGTTCTCTGACGCGGAACTTGAAGAGATCGAAAAGTACGCTGTCGATGCTGACATAAATATTTGGCGTCGATCGTCTTTCGCCTAAGGCGCACACTGCGATACGCGTTAAAACCAGCAAAAATGTGACAAGAGGGGCGCGGCATTCGCCGCGCCCCTCTTGTGTATCAACAACTGGTCTGCTTCTGGGCAGTTACCGTAGATTACCTATTGGTATTTAGCTGCATCCGGAAGTGTTGCCACAGCCTTCACAGACGTGGCAGGACCCCGACGGCCGCATCTTAGTTCCGCATGTCATGCAGATCGGTGCATCGGCTGCGCGCCCCTGCAGTTTTTCCACCAAGTCGGCAGATGAGGTTACGTCTTTGGGTGCTTCCTTCTCAATCGCCGAGCCGCTCTTGTCTTCGGGGTTAGAACTGCTTACCGAAGTGGCTGCTGATTGCGCGAATGATTCCAGCTCGCTATCCGTATCGGCTTCGGATATTTCTTCATACATGCCGGTGTCGAGCTGATGCTCCCGCTCAGCGGCGGTGTAAATCCCGAGGGCGGAGCGCTCATCGAAGGGTAGGTAGTCCAAAGCCAGGCGGCGGAAGATGTAGTCCATGACGGATTGCGCCATGCGCACATCCGGGTCATCCGTCAAACCAGCCGGTTCGAAGCGCAGGTTGGTGAACTTCTCAACATAGGTTTCCAGCGGCACACCGTACTGCAGGCCAATGCTGACTGCGATCGAAAACGCATCCATGACCCCGGCCAGGGTAGACCCCTGCTTACCGAGCTTCAAGAAGACTTCGCCCAGCCCATTGTCTGGGTATGAACCAGCTGTTAGGTAGCCCTCAGCGCCGCCTACCGTAAATGAGGTCGTGATGCTCGGGCGGGACTTCGGGAGCCGCTTCCGGGTGGCCCGTGCTTCCACGACAACTTCTTTTTCTTCCGAGTCAGCAGAATCCGATTCGTTCTTACCACCGGAGAGGGGCTGACCCACCTTGCAGTTATCGCGGTAGACAGCAAGCGCCTTCAGTCCCATGCGCCAACCTTCGTAGTAGACCTCTTCGATCTCTTCAACGGTTGCACTTTCGGGCAGGTTGACCGTCTTCGAAATGGCACCAGATAGGAACGGCTGGACGGCTGCCATCATGCGAACGTGCCCCATGGCGGAAATTGCCCGGGCGCCCACGGCACAGTCAAAGACCTCATAGTGTTCAGGCTTGAGTCCGGGCGCATCGATCACGTGACCATTTTCGGCGATGTGCTCGACAATCGCTTCCACAGTTTCTTCGGTGTAGCCGAACTTGCGTAGCGCGCGGGGAATTGTTTGGTTAACAATCTGCATCGATCCGCCACCCACCAGCTTCTTGTACTTCACTAGCGAGAAGTCCGGTTCAATACCAGTGGTGTCGCAGTCCATCATGAATCCGATGGTGCCGGTGGGGGCCAAAACCGAGGCCTGTGAATTGCGCCATCCGTATTTTCCACCGATTTCCAAGACCTGTTCCCAAGCGCGCGTCGCATGCCGGTGCACATCGCGGTCTACGGCGTGGAGCGTGCGGATTTCATCGTTGGCTGCCGCGTGCTTGCGCATGACGCGTCCGTGGCCTTCAGCGTTTTGGGCATAGCCCTCATATGGGCCAACTACGCCTGCCAGTTCGGCAGAGCGGCGGTAGGCAGTACCCGTCATTAGCGAGGTGATGGAAGCTGCCAGTGCGCGACCACCCTCGGAGTCATATGCCAACCCACTGGCCATGAGCAGTGCGCCCAGGTTTGCATAACCAATTCCCAATTGCCTAAATGCCCGCGTCGTGTCGCCAATTGCCTGCGTCGGGAAGTCGGCAAAGCAGATGGAGATGTCCATTGCGGTGATGACTAGTTCGACTGCCCGCTCAAACCGTTCGGCGTCAAACGTGTGGTCATCATTGAGGAACTTCATCAGGTTCAGGCTTGCCAGGTTGCAGCTTGAGTTATCAAGGTGCATGTACTCCGAACAGGGATTCGAAGCATTGATCCGACCCGACTCTGGCGAGGTGTGCCAGTCGTTGATCGTGTCGTCGTACTGGATCCCGGGGTCAGCACAAGACCAGGCCGCATCTGCCATCTTGCGAAATAGATCTTTTGCTGGGACCTCATCGATGACCTCGCCGGTCAAACGGCTGCGGAGCCCAAAGTTGGACCCGGACTCATAGGCGCGCATGAACTCATCGCTTACGCGAACGGAGTTGTTCGCGTTCTGGTACTGCACCGACGTGATGTCGGAACCGCCCAAATCCATGTCGAATCCACCGTCACGCAGTACGCGGATCTTTTCTTCTTCGCGTGCCTTGGTCTCGATGAACTCTTCAACATCGGGATGGTCAATATCGAGCACGACCATCTTCGCCGCGCGACGCGTTGCCCCGCCCGACTTAATCGTGCCGGCCGAGGCGTCAGCACCGCGCATGAACGAAACCGGGCCGGAGGCGGTGCCGCCGGAAGAGCGCAGCAGCTCCTTCGATGAGCGAATGCGCGAGAGGTTCAGGCCAGCGCCTGAACCTCCCTTAAAGATCATTCCTTCTTCGCGGTACCAGTTCAAGATTGAGTCCATTGAGTCATCCACCGACAGGATGAAGCATGCGGAAACCTGCTGGGGCGAACTGGTGCCCACGTTGAACCACACCGGTGAGTTGAACGAGAAGACCTGGTGCAAAAGCATGTAGGTCAATTCGTGCTCAAAAATTTCAGCTTGTTCATCGGAGGAGAAATAGCCGTGTTCTTTACCAGCACGTGTATAGGTCAATACAACGCGATCGATCAATTGTTTGAGCGAGTTCTCTCGATCGGGGGAACCTACCGCACCGCGGAAGTACTTCGTGGTGACAATCGTCGACGCATTTAACGACCAAGATTCCGGGAACTCCACCCCGTGCTGTTCGAAGATGGTCTCACCTGTCCGCCAGTCAGTTTGGACGACATCGCGGCGCTCCCAGGTCACATCGTCATAGGGGTGTACTCCGGCTTTCGTCCAAACCCGTTCCATTTTCAGCGGAGCTTTGGCCGCACCATTTGCGCCCGCTCGCTTCTTAGCGGATGTGTCTGATGTGGTCTCAGTCATCTGAGGTCTCCTCCACGATGCTCATAATGTTGCGGTCAGCACAGCCAACCGCCTGTCAGATTTTCAGTGCAATTGAATTTTTGAAGAATGCCGACGGTGGCGTGGGCTTCCCCTCCCAGCCACCGTCGGCTTTACGGCGCTGCGTCAGCGCTAGGGGCACGCAGCGCGCTAATGGCTTTCTCAAAGTCTTCGAGCGAATCGAATGCCTGATACACACTGGCGAAGCGCAAATACGCGACCTCGTCCAGTTCCCGAAGCGGACCTAAAATCGCTAGACCAACGTCATCGGCTTGGATTTCTGCCACTCCCGATGCCCGGACTGCTTCTTCTACTCGCTGCGCCAGCAGGTCCAAGTCATCCTGATTCACCGGACGGCCCTGGCAGGCTTTACCTACGCCAACTGCGACCTTTTGGCGACTAAATGGTTCGGTGACTCCGGAGCGTTTGATTACTGTCAGGCTCGCATTCTCCACCGTCGTGAAACGGCGCCCACACTCGGGGCACTGGCGCCGTCGCCGAATAGATGCCCCATCATCGGAGGTGCGAGAATCCACTACGCGGCTGTCGGAAAACCGACAAAACGGGCAATGCATATTCTCTCACCTCCTGTGGAAGAACCTGTTCAAACTGTGGACGGTGGCCCACTTCTTGTGGATAGCCTTGTGGACTATATATGGCCGGATCACAGCCATGTAACTACTATATGTAGCGATACTACGCCCCTTTCGACCCAGGAGGCAAGCCGGGGGCGGCGACGCGCGTCGCGGCGCTACAAACTGCGCAAAACGGAAACTACGCGCCCTAAAATTTGCGCTTCATCACCCAAGATGGGCTCATAATCGCGATTCTGCGGCAGGAGCCAGATGTGCCCATCAACCCGCTTCAACGTCTTCACAGTTGCCTCCCCGTCAAGAAGCGCGGCGACAATTTCTCCGTTTTCAGCTACCGGCTGGCGGCGAACCACCACCCAGTCACTGTCACAGATAGCCGCCTCAATCATTGAGTCACCTTGAACGCGGAGCAAGAATAGCTCGCCCTCCCCCACAAGCTGCCGCGGAAGCGGGAAGACGTCATCAACTACCTGGTCCGCCAAAATGGGCCCGCCGGCAGCGATTCGCCCTACAACTGGAACATAGGACGGAGCCGGCTTCTCATCGCTACTCTCACTCGATGCGGCTTCGGCAGCTTCATCGCCTAACGGCGCAACAGCTTGCGAGTCGTCAGGTAAAACTATTTCGATCGCTCGTGGGCGATTTGGGTCTCGCCGTACGAAGCCCTTGCGCTCGAGGGCCATTAACTGATGCTTAACGCTGGAGGGGCTCGTCAAGCCAACGGCTGAGCCAATCTCGCGCATGCTGGGCGGATATCCGCGCTCGGTGACTGAGGAGCGAATACAGTCGAGCACCAGCCGCTGACGCGACGTAAGGCCATCGCCCTCTAAGTCAGCAATCCCGGGCTCGAAAGCCCCCTCATCCTCCGCGGTCACTTGCGCCTCCTCGTCTCCTGATCGCCGCCTACGCCCGATGCGCAAGATACCTGGATGAATCTTGCAGCCCCCAGCCAATAACGAGCCGGCCGGAAATGTCAGAGGTCGGTGATCAACTTGTACCCAACAGGCTATTGGTCTCTACCGACAATAATCAAACACCTGTTCGAGCGTGTTGTAGATAAGCGCGCACCGATGTGATAGAAATCGTACATACGTTCGTCGAACAAATGTTCTAGGAGAAACAGTGGCTACTCAATCCGGCAGCACAGCGACCAGCACTTCCCGCCGCAGTGATGCAGGAACCCTGCGGCTTACCCGACGCGGGCGACTAGTTGTGAGTGTTCTTGCTGCCCTGGGAATTGTTGGCTCCGTGCTTGTGGCGGGCACCGCAGTTGCCACGGATCCGGAACCTCCAATTGAGGTTGCAACTGTCACCATCGCGCCGGGGGAAACGCTATGGCACCACGCGCAGGACGTGCCGACCACGGGGCAAGACCTGCGCGACGTGGTGGACACGATTATGGAGATTAATGGGCTGTCAACTTCTCAGTTGCAGGCTGGACAACAGCTCCTCGTACCGACTGCGCTCGACTAGAATCGGGATCTTAAAGTCCAAATTCCTTTGCCACAGCGCGCACCGCTTTCGCCGAACGCAGCATGCCGCGGTGTTCTTCAATCGAGAAGTTGATCGGCAGCACCGTTTCAATGCCGTCGCGGCCCACGATCGTCGGCACTGAAAGACAAACATCGTCAATACCCGCGTAATCGTTCAACAGCGACGAAACGGGCAATACGCGCTGCTCGTCTTTTAACACCGCTTCAATGATGCGCGCGCCGGCCATTCCGATTGCATAGTTGGTTGCGCCCTTACCCTCAATTACCTGATATGCCGCGGTTATTACTTCCCGTTCAATCGCTTTCCGTTCATTCTCATCAAGGGATCCTCGGCCGGTCTCGTTCCACTGTAGGAGCGGAACCGAGCCAATGAACGCCGAACTCCACAGCGGAATTTCACTATCCCCGTGTTCACCGGCTATGTAGGCGTGAACATTTTGTACCGCGACGTTGAGTTTATTTGCCACTAGATATCGCAGGCGTGAAGAGTCCAGCACAGTGCCGGTTCCAAAAAGCCGATTGGGCGGCAACTGCGAGAATTTCAATGCCGCATACGTAACGACGTCGACCGGATTTGTGACCATTAAGTAGATGGCATCGGGCGCTACCTCGATCAACTCGGGCATCAGTACGCGTGTTAAATCAATAGTTGCGCCTGCCAGCTCCAATCGCGATTGGCCCGGTTGCTGTTTGGCACCCGCGGTTACAACAACGATGTCAGCGTCCCGGCATACCTCGATGTCGTCGGAGCCAATAACCTGCGCCGCCGGCATGAATTGGGAACCATGACCAAGGTCAAGTGCTTCGGCACGCACTTTGTCCGTATTCAGGTCATATAGAGCCACCGTGCGTGCCACTCCCCGCATTAAACACGCGTAGGCAAGCGTCGAGCCCACACTTCCAGCTCCGACTATCGCGACTTTAGACGGACGCCCAATTCCTTGACCGGTATGCGCACCAGTTACCAGTTCCAATTATCTCTCCTCGTTATTTTGAACAAATTCTCTTTCACGTGTCCTGCGCCAGCCGCTTTAGGGCCTGCTGCGTTTTTTGCGCGTCGGTTGTGCGCCAAAATTCCGGCAGCGAGTTCAAAAGAAATCTACCGTAACCGGCAGTTGCCAATCGCGAATCCAGCACCGCGACTACGCCCCGATCGCTTCCACTCCGAATTAACCGACCCGCACCTTGTGCCAGTAGTAACGCCGCATGATTGACAGAGACCGCCATAAACCCATTGCCGCCAGCTGCTTCCACCGCGCGCGAGCGTGCCTGTGCCACTGGGTCATCGGGCCGTGGAAATGGAATGCGATCTATCGCGACAACGCGACAGTTTTGTCCCGGTACGTCCACGCCCTGCCATAGCGAGATGGTTCCAAACAGACACGTGGTCGCATCGGCAGCAAATTGCGAAACCAAGGTGGGCAAGACATCGTCACCCTGGCACAAAATGGGCACATCACATGTTTCTCGCAGTACTTGCGCGGCCCGCTCCGCAGCCCGCCGGGAAGAAAAAAGACCGAGGACTCCCCCATCCGACGCAGTTATTAAGCGACGCAGTTCAGCATGGGTCTGATCGGGATCCTCGCCTGGTCGCGGCAAATGACGCGCAACGTAAAGGATCCCCTGTTTTGCGTAATCGAACGGGCTGCCCACATCCACACCGCGCCAGTTCCCGCCTTCAAGCCCCTGCAACCCAATGGACCCGGCAACCGAACTGAACTCACCACCCAGTTTTAGCGTTGCGGAGGTAAAAATCGCGCTGCGCTTTTCCAGCACGGAGTTACGAAGCAGACCCGCGACGTTTAATGGCGCAATATGCAGGGCCGGCTTGCGGTCGTTCCACTCAGATGGCTGAGTGCACCAAGCCACATCATGTTCATTTAAACCTGTGAGCCGCTCACAAACTTCAAAGACCGCCTCGAGCGAGGCATGTGCCAGTTGTTTGTGGCTCTGCGCGTTCTGCTCCGAAGCGGGCTTATCGTCAGCGCGCACGATGCTCATCAGTTCCCGCGTGGCCGTGTGTATCGCCCCAACCGCTGCGGCTGTTTCGGCGGGTAGACCTGTTTGCAGCCAACCAGCAGGTGTCTTCTCAAGTGCCGCTGCCAGGCTCTGCGCCCCGGCGTCTAAATCCGGCGTAGGCAGCCCGGCATGGCGGCGGACCGTCCGCGCAGCAGTCTCAACGGCCGAAGCAGATAGTTCCCCCGTAACAACTGCCGTCACCCGCTGGGTGAGTTCGTGTGCCTCATCGACGATAACCACTTCATGTTCGGGCAGGACCGAGTTTTCGCCCGTGGTAGACAAAGCCAGCATGGCGTGATTTGTAACCACCACATCGGCTGATTGCGCATCGCTTCGCACCTGTTCGCTAAAACACTCCGCGGCCATCGGGCACTTCGCCGCGCCCAAACACTCCAGGGCCGAAACAGATACCTGACGCCAGGCTTTTTCACTCACCCCGGGGACTAGATCGTCGCGGTCCCCCGTCTCCGTCTCCTGCGCCCACTCGCGCAGTCGCACAACCTCAGCGCCAAGTTCGCTGGGCTGCTCCTGTGCCTCTTCGGCGGCGGGTTCCATATCGAACAGCCCATCGGGCTCATCTGGCATTCCGCCGTGCAGTTTGTGTTTACAGACGTAGTTTTGCCGGCCTTTTAATAGGGTGATCTGGGCCGACCGACCCAGTTCCTTGCCGATTGATTGCGTAACCAGGGGAATATCGCGCAGCATCAGTTGTCGCTGCAGCGCCAATGTGGCGGTTGAAATGATTACCCGCTCGTTTTCACTCAGAGCATGTCGCAGCGCGGGAACTAGGTAACCCAGCGATTTGCCCGTGCCGGTGCCGGCCTGCACCAGGAGATGGACGCCGTCCTGCATTGCAGCCGCAACCGACTTAGCCATCTGCGCCTGCCCCGCCCGATGCCTTCCCCCGAGGTGATCCACAGCCTTTTGCAGCAGCGCCTCCACAGAATCGGCTGCCGCCAACTCGTCGGAGTGTGCCGCGCGCGCGGTTTGGGAATCGCTGGGCTGAGCCGAAGCCGGGTTGGAATCTTCAGTGGTGGCACTCACGGGCCCAAGACTACGCACAAACTTAAGAGGCGGACTGGTTACCCACAGCTACTTCTTGTAACTCGTCCGCTAATGGGGCATCCACACGCGCAATTAGTCGCGTCCCGGTGGCCAGATGCTCCTCGCTATCGACCTCGCCTCCCTCGTGCGCCCGGTGGACTAGGTCTCCCCGGTCGTAAGGGACGACCAAATCCACATCGATCGCTGGGCGGGGAAGCGCATCTGCGATCCGCTGAGTCAGCTCTGGGAAACCGGCACCTGTCGCGGCTGAAATTAATACTGCTTCCGGCTCAGCGGCTCGCATTTGCGCCACGGCCTCGGGATCAGCAATATCGGCCTTGTTAAGCACGATAATTTCCGGAATTTCGGGTTTGAGCATATCGGCCACTACCGAGCGCACCGCCGAAATCTGCCCCTTCGGATCAGGATGAGAGACATCCACAACGTGAAGCAGGACGTCCGCGTATTCAACCTCCTCCAGGGAAGAGCGGAATGCCTCGACCAACTCGTGCGGAAGGCGCCGCACAAACCCAACAGTGTCGGTGAGTGTAAAGATGCGGCCGTCGGGAGTGTGTGAGCGGCGCACAGTCGGATCTAGAGTCGCAAAAAGGGCATTTTCCACGAGCGCACCGGCCCCGGTGAGGCGATTTAAAACACTCGACTTGCCAGCGTTGGTATAGCCCATGATTGCCACCGAAGGAATCGCATTGCGGCGGCGCGAGGACCGCTTAGTTTCCCGAGCTGGTTGCATGGCTGCGATCTCGCGTCGCAGCTTAGCCGCCCGGGTTCGGATTCGGCGCCGATCGAGTTCGATTTTCGTTTCACCTGGACCGCGCGAACCAATTCCAGCTCCTGCCGCAACGCGGCCACCGGCTTGTCGGGACATCGACTCACCCCAGCCCCGCAGCCGCGGCAACAGGTATTCAAGCTGGGCCAGTTCGACCTGCGCCTTACCCTCACGCGATGAGGCGTGCTGGGCGAAAATATCCAAAATTAGAGTCGTGCGATCAATGACCTTTGCATCGACGATGTCTTCTAACCCGCGCCGCTGCGAAGCGGTGAGTTCCTCATCGACGATGACCGTATCCACCTCGTTGGCGGCGACAAGTTCACGCAATTCACGCGCCTTTCCAGACCCTAGGTACGTCGCCGTATCGGGAAGGGGTCGGCGCTGCAAAATCCCATCGAGCACGACCGAGCCCGCGGTATCGGCCAGCGCAGCAAGTTCTCGCAGTGAAATCTCAGCTTCTTGATAGGAGCTCTTGCCCCATAACCCCACCAATATGACGCGCTCCAGACGCAAGCGGCGATACTCGACATCTTGAATATCGTCCCGCTCGGTGGACAATCCACTTACCCGCCGCAATGCGGAGCGTTCCTCGCGCTCGAACTGTTCCCCGTCGTAGGAGCGGACGATATTGTCTTGCTCATCGAGGGCGGTTCCAGCTCGGGCGAGCACCCGGTCTACCACTGCGCGGGCGCGACGTTCATTTTCCCTGGGTCCAGATGGCGTCATTTCCTGCTTTCTGTCAACGATTTTGTAACTGCAATTATCCCACTTCTTGGCAGATATAGCGAGTGGCTGCGATGGGTCATCTTGGCAGCTATGGCAAGCAGCGCAGGCGGGTCGCTACGCTAGTGGAGTGAAGGACAATGGCCACGAGATTTCGCCTCCAGCTTCGGGCGCGCCGCACCGACCGGCGCAGCACTATTTCAGTTCTGAGCCCTTAAGTTCGCAGAATCTGCGCGATCTGCGGGTAACGCTTGCGGGCCGGGAACTAGAACTTGTCACCGCCGCTGGAATCTTCTCGCCCGATCACGTCGATTTGGGTACCCGCGTACTG
>Ga0079226_10003133_pt1 | contig 12741 bp, 17 predicted proteins | sample Poulit2014_FD_76345 | JGI IMG/M metagenome (GOLD analysis project Ga0079226, IMG submission 76345) | Agricultural soil microbial communities from Georgia to study Nitrogen management - Poultry litter 2014 | ecosystem: Environmental > Terrestrial > Soil > Agricultural land | place: USA: Georgia... | reverse complement strand
TCTGAATAGGACGTAAGGGGCGAAATATCTTCACTCATCATGTAGCCCTCCTTGCAAAGTTCGCCATTTTACATGATTAAATCAGTAAATGGCTAAATTTCTATTATATTTTTTGAGAGCTGGATTGGAATGCTTTCAGCATAAATCAAAACTATTGAGCACATGCTAACATTACAAATTTGCTTCATATTCTTTAACCCTTCGATAAAACGTGTTGCTTTTCATACCTATTCGTTTCATAGCTTCCACAGCCGTGATTTTATTTTGCTTCCATTCCGGATAAACGGCTCGGAATGTATCATCAATCTCGTGTTTTTTTCTTCCAAACTTTACCCCGTTCTCTTTCGCAACTCGTATGCCTTCTTCCTGTCTTGCTCTAGTTCGTTTACGCTCATCTTCTGCCATATAACTTAAGAGTTGAAGGATTAAATCGGAAATCAACGTCTCCAGCCCATCCATATCCTTATATCTCATCGTATTCAAGAGCGGCATATCCAGCACAGCAATATCCACTTGTTTATTTTTGACAAGGTCCTGCCATTCATCCAGAATCATTTGCTTGTTACGTCCCAGCCGGTCAAGAGACTTTACATATAAAGCATCGCCTTCTCTCAGCATACGTTTCATCAATTGATACTCTGGCCGTTGAAAGTCTTTTCCACTCGCTTTATCGACAAATATATATTCTTCAGCTATACCAACTTCCCGAGCAGCCTCTAATTGTCTCTCTAACGATTGATCGATACTGCTGACTCTTGCATAGAAAAAAGACCGCAATCCTTATCACTTCCTTAAAAAATTATAGGTTTTTGAATGTTTCAAAGAAAATCTTATACAACCAGTATAAAACTATTTCAAATCATATACAATATTATAGAAATATTTCAAAATATTTTATGTCATATATTTGAAAAACAAAATACAATGAAAACTATGTCTTTCAAAAATCCTACTCTTTGAAACAGAAGAAAGTAAGAGTGATAAAGATAACATTATTAAAAATCATACTCAATTAAACAAATAACTTCTCAATATGTAATATGCAAAATAGCGACCAAAAAATACGCAAAATAACTTTCAAATTTACAAGCAGTCTATTTTTGCTTGTTTTTGTCTATAAACTCGTCTAAACTAATAATTATATAAAATGTATGGAGAGTGTACAATGATTATTGGATATGCCAGAGTTTCGACTGAAGATCAAAGCCTTCATGTTCAGGAACAAGCTATTCGAGAATATGCGAAGGCTCAAGGTGAAGAGTTTACAATCTATCAAGAAAAACAAGGTGGTGGTAGGACAGAGCGGAAAGAACTACATCATGCCCTCAAAGCAACGCAACGCGGAAATAAGTTTGTTGTTTATAAGCTAGATCGGTTGGCAAGATCTACAAAACAGCTCTATGAGATTTCCGATGAGCTGCAGGAAAAGGGCGCTGAGTTTATTAGTATTCAGGACCATATAGACACAACTACATCTACCGGACGAGCGATGTTTGGTATGTTGGCTGTTTTTGCGGAATTTGAGCGGGATATTATCCGTGAAAGAACGCAGGCTGGACTGAAAGCAGCGAGACAAAGAGGAAGAATTGGTGGAAGACCTAATATTGATGCGAAAACGAAGAATCAAATCCGTATTTTATTCTCACAGGGAGAGAGTGCCTCGGATATTGCGAAATTACATCGAATTGGACGTAGTACAGTATACAAAATTTTAAAGGAATAAATAGATCACTATTAAATAAAAAAGACAAAACAGTTTTTAAGCTTGTCTTGTTTTTTCTCTCTTATAGATTTATAAACCGTATCATATTACGAGTAATGTGATAGTTTTCATACTTAAAAGGTTTCAATACTAATGATAAAATAAACGTGGTTTAAAAGTGATGCCATGGACATACGCATTTGAAGTATTAATATGAATTCAATGGTACGAAATCTTTAAAAACATAAAATTAAGAGTAGTATCGAATTAACAATTATACAATAAACAAAAATGCTGTTGGAGCTGAAAGATAATGAATATCATGTACTTTAATTATAACTATAGTATTTATATTGTACATATTCACTTATATCCTATAAACAGAAATATTATAGATTGAATTTTTTAATATAATATTAATTATCAAGAAAACAAATTAGTATGCTTCCTTTAGATTAATAATATCTATTTTAATTAAAACAGAATGGTATCAGGTAAAAATATATCAAGAGATGATAAAGTTATAAAAAGAATAAAATTTAAAAATAAAGAAAAGATTACTCCTTTTACTATTTTTGTCTTGCTTATTTTCCAGTTCTCTATAGTTAAAAAAATAAGAATAACAAAAAAGAAAGAAGATATATAGAAACCAATATATATCATTCCCAAAATAAAAAACACAGTAAAGATAATAAGTAGTAAAATATTAATCGTTGTCCTATTTTTATATGTTTCACCATGGTCGCTAGCTTTATCTGTATCTCGCATTGCAGAAATCAAGTGAATCAAGCTAATAAATATAAGGGAAACACTAATAATTATAACATATCCATAAGCACTTAATATTTCATCATTAGATGCTTGAATATTTCTAGAGCTGTCTGAAGTAAATATAAGAATTGAAGCTAAAATAATAAGTGAAAGTGAAATGAAAATTTGGTTTTTTTTCATATGTTTTATCCCTCTTTTCAAACTTCTTGATTTTAGTTTACACAGGTTCAAATAGTTTAAGCGACACTTTTAAAATTTTAATAAGTTGAGTTTAATTAGTATATTATATTACAATTTTTTAAAATTATTTAAATTGTCTTGTATCTTTTTGAGTGAATTGTCTATTAGATAAATTAAGTATAAGACATGCTTTGTATACTCAGTTACATATTTTAAAAATTAATTTTTGCATATTATAACATGTCTTATACTTGTTAAAGGGAGGGAGAGGTACTTTTGTATGAATTAAAAATTATTGATCGTTTGAAATTTCCTCTGTTACTTTATCAATTTCTTTCTGATCTTCCGCTAGCTGTTTCTCCCAGTCATCTCCAGTATTAAATTCTGGGGTGCCTCCTTGCTCATCAGCAAACTCTTGAAACTCCTCACTCTCTATTACAGTTTTTAGTACATCGTTCCATTCATCTTTAATATCATCCGGAAGCCCTTCGGGACCTAGAACGCCGCTTTCTAGAGAAAAAGAATTATTAACGCCTACATCTTTAGAAGTCATGACATCTGGGAAACGATCATTTTTTTCTTGGGTTAATGATGTAAGCACCTTTAATTCATCAGAGTTTATATACTCTAGTGAATCTCCCATATTAGCCGCCCTTAAGTCTACATGTCCTCCTAATTGTTGTGATGCAGCTTCTGAGCCGCCTCCGTATGATTTCAATTTAAAATCTGAAGCGCTGTTAGACTCGTTTAAAAATTGCATGAGAGCATAATATCCAGCTCCTCCTTCACCTGCAACAGCTACAGAAATATCTTTAGGGTTTTCTTTTGCTTCATCAAGGACTTCTTCAATATTATCCCATGGTGCGTCTTTGTTGGCCAAAATAACAAAAGGCATTTCCATTGCTTGTCCTAAAGGGGTGAAATCTTCATATCCCATATCCATATCACCTATTGAATTAAGAGTTAGAAGTGCTGTATGATGAAATAGTAATGTATAACCGTCAGGTTTACTGTCTTTTACTTCTTGTAATCCATTTTGTGTGTTTCCACCTTCCATGTTGGTAACATTAACGGGTTGGTCAAGCAATTCTTTTTCTTTAATAATTTCTGCTATTTTTCTAGCGGTCAAGTCGCTTTGTCCACCAGATTCGTATGGTACTATCAAACGTATGGGTTTTTCAGGGTAACTTGAGTCATTTGAACATCCAGAAACAAAAACTGCTATAATAATTCCTAAAATCACAGGAATCGTTAGTCGAAAAAAGTTTCTCTTTTCCATTATATACCCTCCGTATATTAATATGATTTTTATATACTTAAATTTCTTTTTTTATTTTCATTGAACTGGTTAGCTTTATTGTTTCAATGATAACGTTTGGATCTGCGACTCCTTTCCAAGCAATATCAAGAGCACAACCATGATCTACAGTCGCCCAATTAATTGGAACTCCTATGGCAACTGCAGATGCACTTTTAAATGCAACGACCTTAATAGGAATATGAGCTTGGTCATGATACATAGCAACGTAAGCATCATATTTTTTATTATTTATATGATAAAATAAAGAATCTGCAGGTAACGGGCCAACTACATTTATTCCTTTTTGCTGAGCCGCCTGTACAGCTGGTTCGATTTCATAAGCATCTTCAGTACCAAACATACAGCTTTCTCCAGCATGTGGATTTAAACCGGCTACAGCTATCTTAGGGTCAGATACACCAAAAGATTTCACAGATTGATGCACTTTGTTAATGCAATCTAATACAGTCTCTTGTTTAATCATATTTACGGCTTTTCGTAAGGAAACATGAAGTGTAACATTTGCTATTCTTATATCATTAGAAACCAACATTAAGTAAGGATCCTCGGTATTTGCTATATTAGATATTAAATCAGGGTACCCCTCAAAATGATATCCTGCTTCCTCAGCTGCTTTTTTACTATGAGGGCCTCCTACTGCTCCGTGGACTTGTCCTTTTAGTGCTAAATCAACAGCTTTTTTAGTATAATCTATCATTGCTTGCCCTGTTACAGCATTAGGCTTACCTATCTCGAAATCATTTAAAGGTATATTATTCATATCTATAACATTTATTTTGTTCCAATTTGCTTCATCTACTTCGCTTATAGTTAAAAAAGAAAAGTTAAGCGAAAGATTCTTTTGTGCTTTATCTATAATTTTATAATCTCCAATAATTAAGGGATAACATTTCTCAAAAATAGACCCCTCATCTAAAGCTTTTAATAAAATTTCAGGACCTACTCCAGAAGCTTCTCCTATTGTTATTGCTATGATTGGTTTTTTATTATACATATAATTATCTCCTTTTTTATACAACAATGTATTTAAATTTTGTTGATTTCTGTTTGTTTTTATACGTGTACATTACAATATTTTTAATTAAGCATTATTATTACTCTCCTTCCTCGTATATTTTGTTGATTATAATTATCTATCAGTTTTCAGTACGAGTGTTCTTTAATTTTCGTACTGAAAAAATAACAGATGCAATTGAAGCTAAAAGAAAAATTAGTGATATAGGGTGAGTTATAAATGGTAATAGACTTCCACCGCTTTCAACTAAAGACATTCGTATTTGTTTTTCAAGTAATTCTCCTAATATTAAACTAATAACAATTGGTATAACTGGGTAGTTGTATTTGTTAAATAAATATCCTAGAACACCGAATATTAATGCTACCCAAACATCCATTAAGCTGTACTTTATGTTATAAACTCCTACTAAGCTGGCTACCATAACTAATGGCAAAAGGTAAGATTTAGGTATTCTAAGAATAATTGGGAACAATCTAGCACCTAATATCATAGACAGAAACATGACAATGACAGCGATTACAAAAGCTATAAAAATACTGTAGACTATAAGAGGGTTCTCTTCCATTAATAAGGGGCCAGTTTTAAGTCCATGTAATTCTAAACCTCCTAATAATGCAGCGGTTACCGCATCTCCAGGAATACCTAATGCTAGCATCGGAATGAACGCACCAGCTATTGTAGCGTTGTTAGCGGTTTCGGAAGCAACAATTCCCTGTATATTTCCTTTACCAAAAGTTTCGGGCTTAGAATCAGAATTTTTAGCTTGATCATATGATACAAAATTAGCTATTGCACCACCTATACCAGGCAAAATACCTAAGCCTAAACCTATTAAAGAAGAACGAATAAAATTTTTAATTGATTGTTTAAATTCGTTTAACCTCATGAGAACTCTTGAGCTACTACTTTTTGGTATAACAAATTTATCTGATAAAGTTTTGGCCTCTTCGAAGACTTGTGAAATAACAAGTAATCCAATCATGACAGGGAGAAAGGACAATCCATTTTTTAAAACATCTATTCCCATTGTCCCTCTGCTTACTCCATTTATTGGATCAATGCCAATTGTTGTTATAGCTAAACCAAATATTGCCATCAACAATCCTTTTAAAAGAGATTCCCCTGACAAACTTACCACCGTAACTAGACCAAATATTATTATAGCGGCATAACCAAATGAGTCTATTTTTAACGCTAAATCAGCTATTTGAGGGGTCAGGGTAATTAAAAATAACCAACCAAATAAGGAACCAATTAAGTTAGAAGTAATACCTACACCTAAAGCTTCGCTTCCTAAGCCTTTCTTCGCCATAGGATGTCCGTCAAAAACTGTAGTTATTGATGAAGGTGTGCCAGGCATACCAATAAGTACTGCTGCAACTACTCCTCCTGAGATACCACCGATAAAAACTCCCGTTAGCATAGATATAGCAGCAAGTGTATCCATACTATATGTAATAGGGATGAGAACTATAACCGCTAACGTCGCTGTTAAACCAGGTATCATACCAAAAATGAGACCCCAAATTACTCCTATTATAATTAATATTAGAACATCTAAAGCTAAAACGTTTGCTATGGCCTCAGTTATCATAAAGCCCTCCTTAAAATAATATGTTATTTATCATTTTCATTTAGATGCCATTGCATTCAAAGTAAAGAGAATGTTAAAAAATTCACAGTATTGAATTAATAAGAATTGTAAATTATTAACAATAGACTATATTATTTAATAAATAGTGTCAATACGAGTATTAAGAGTATTAACGATTAAAAACTTAAATATAATAAGTTTGAAGATATTTAATAAGTAAAAAAATAATTGATTATTTTATTTAAAGGCTTTGCCTTACTATTATAACGCATATTTATAATGTTTTTTACAAAAATAGACAAAGATATTTAAACAGAACGAGTTAATATTGCTCATTCTAATTGGTTATAACCTATAACTAAATTTTTACAATCTTTTGAGAGTGTAAAAAAGTTTTTATAAATGTAACTTTTGAAAATAGAAATTTTTGATATTTAAATTTTGTCAGCGCTTCAATTAAATTTGAACTAAGAATACATTCATAAAAAAACCTCTTTTCTATAAAAATGTCATAAAATCTATTCTAAAGAAAAAGGTTCTAAAACCTATAATTTCCATCTTTTCTATTTACACAAACTGTTTCACACTTTTTTGGAAAAGATAGAACTTATGAATAACTAATAAATGAATATTCAGTTAATGTCACTCTATTTAGTTTCTTTCTGCATAAATTCTACAAAATCATTAACTACTTGTTTACTAAATCTTTTTGGTTCTCTAACTATAAACAAATCTCGTACAAGGTTTATATTTTTTATAGGAATCTCTTGTAAAGTTTCACACTTTAATTCTAATTTAACTGCTAACGTGGATAATAGGCTTATTCCTAAGTTTGCTTCAACTGCCTTTTTAATTGATTCTATACTTCCTAATTCCATAGTACTTGAAATTTCTTTAAATACATTGGCTTCTTTTAAAGCATTTTCTATTATAACTCGAGTTCCTGATTCTGGTTCTCTCCAAATCATTTTTTCTTGTATCAATTCACTAGAATTAATAAAATCTCGATCTTTCCAACGATGGTCAGTAGATACAGTTAGGATTAATTTGTCTTTTGCAAAAACTTCTTTTTTTAGCATTTCATCATTAAAATCGCTCTCTACCAAAGCAATATCTATCTCTTGTTTTTTTAAACTTTCTAATATTTGAGGCGTGTTTCCTGTGGTTAAACTAAAAAGATATTGAGGAAACTTTTTGGTAAACTTTCCCATAGCTTCCGGTAATAAGTAATCTCCAATAGTATAACTTGCTCCAATATTTAACAAAACTTCTTTTTTTCCAATTGTTTCGTTGACTGCAGTTTGTGATTGTTGGAATATATCTACTATTTTTCGAGCAAATGGGTATAACGCTTGTCCAGCTTCAGTAGGGGTTAAAATTCCACGCTCCCTATTTAAAAACAAAGTATTATAATAATTTTCTATTTGACGTATTTGTTTAGTCACAGCTGGCTGTGAAATATATTCTAACCTAGAAATTTTACTTATATTCCCTTCTTCTATAACACGACAAAAAATTCGTAAATTTTCTATATTCATATTTGCTTCCCCCTTCCAAAATTTGTTTCTATTCCGTTTGTTTATACCCTATAATAAATGGTGCTTTTACTTACGACAATAGCTTTGGTAACTTAAAAGATAAATAGTAAAATAATAATTGTTTTTTGGAGGCCAGTTGGATGGAATCTATAGTTGTGCTAGTATTATTTTTGACAGGTATTCTTGCGGGAGGATACGGAACTATTGTAGGTGCAGGCGGGGGTTTTATATTTGTTCCTATGCTTCTTTTAGTATTAAATGTTAGCCCAACTATAGCTTCTGGATCCGGTCTTGTAATAGTATTAATTAATGCTTTTTCTGGTACAATCGGATATGCTAAACAAAAAAAAATAGATTATAGAACTGGAATTTTAATTGCCATCGGAGCATTTCCGGGATCATTGCTAGGTGTATGGTTGTTACATGTCTACGATTCTAATTACTTTTATCTTGTTTTTGCAGTAGTTTTAATCTTGTTAGGAGTCTTTCTTTTTATCAAAAATATTTCATCTTCTAAGACTGATAGAAAGTCTTTTTCAGTAAATAAAAACAAAAAAAATAATATAGAAAAGAAATGGTTACTGCCGCTTGGTTTGTTAATGGGAACACTATCGAGTTACCTTGGTATTGGAGGAGGATGGCTTCTTGTTCCTATTTTAATTTATGTATTTAAATTCTCTACTCACTTAGCTACCGCAACCTCTATTTTTTCTCTCTTCATCTATTCTTCTTACGGTGTAATAGTACAAATATTATATAATAGTATTGATTGGGTTATAGTTTTTTGGGGAGCTATAGGTATTATAATAGGATCTCAAATAGGTGTTAAATTAGCCAAAAACTTGTCTGGAAAATTTATTATGCAACTTCTATCTATTTTGTTAATAATTATTGGAATACGTATGTGCTTTGAATAAATAATCTAAAAAAATTTCATTTTGGATTATTAAAATTTATTTTGAATCTCTCCCCAAACCTCTGCATAAACTTTCTTGATGGGAATAGAATGCGTATTAGCTATTTTTTTGCAATCATCAAATTCTGGAGATATTTGCATAATTTCCCCATTGAGGATTCCTTGTTTAACGCTAACAGTCCCCCATTTTGTATCAATATTTAAAAAAATTCTCTTCATACGATGTACTGTAAGCGGATAATATCGAATGCCTAATGTGGTTGTCTCTTTAAAAATAGCTTTTTTCATCTTATCAATTAGCTTCTTATCGCATAATAAGGTCAATAAAGTGCCAGGTCTATTTTTTTTCATATAAATAGGTATATAAAAAACATCTTTTGCCCCACACTCGAAAAGGATATCCATAACATGGCCTAGCCATTCCCCAGGCATATCATCTAAATTTACTTCCATTTTTATTGTTTCTCTGTCAATATGTTCACAATTCACTTATATCTATCTCCATTTTTCAGTTATTAGCTATTCTATCAATTAAAATAGCATTGTAAGCCCCGCCAAAACCATTATCAATATTTACGACGCTAATTCCTGATGAACATGAATTGAGCATGGTTAATAAGGAAGCTAATCCTTTGAAGTTCGTACCATATCCAACGCTTGTTGGTACAGAAATAACAGGATTGCTTACAAGACCACCAATAACACTAGGAAGAGCACCTTCCATCCCCGCAATAACTATTGAAACAGTTGCTTTTCTAATTTCATCAATGTTGTCTAAAAGCCTATGTATACCAGCCACTCCAACGTCGTAAAAACAACGGATATTACTCCCAAAGATTTCAGCAGTAACAGCAGCTTCTTCAGCTACAGGTAGATCTGAAGTTCCTGCACAGACAATAGCAATAAATCCAGATTTTTTCTTGCTAATTTCTGAAGCTGTTTTTTTATATAAAATTCTAGCAATATTATTATAAATTAATTCAGAGTATGTGCTTTGAACTGCTTTTGCTTTTTCCTCTGTTACCCTAGTTACTAATAAACTGTCCTCTTGCATATTCATCGTTCCTATAATAGATATAATTTGTTCTGGAGTTTTGCCTTCTCCATATATAATTTCTGGTAACCCTTGTCTTTTTTTTCTGTGATGGTCAATTTTGGCAAATCCTATATCTTCGTATCCAACAATTTTTTGTGAAGCTTCTTTAACATCGATGCTCCCGTTTCTAACCTTTTCAAGTATATCTTCTATCATTATTTTCACCTACATTTATTATATAAATTTCTTTACTTTTGTTTATAATTTAGTAAAATAATTTTAATTACTCTCCCAAAATTAAACGTAATACATTGGGTTGGTTGCAAAAATCTTTTGTACCAGCACCATACCCAATTGCCATTGTTTTCATAGAAGGTAACGGGCTAAATTCATCAACGAGTGTTGATATAATAGCAGCTCCCGTTGGTGTAGTTAATTCTGTTTGTAATTGACTTTGTTTCAAGGGAATATTTTTTAGAATTTGTAATGTAGCAGGTGCTGGGACAGGGTAATGCCCATGGTCTATATCTATACTACCACCACCGACAGGAATAGACGATGATTTTATCTTATCAATTTTTAATTGGTCAATTAGTATAGCAGTACCAACTATATCAATAATTGAATCAATAGCTCCTACTTCATGAAAATGTACATCCTCTAAGTTCATCCCGTGTATATTCCCCTCCGCTATTCCAATTTTTTCGAATAACTTAAAAGCAATATTTTTCACTTCAGAATTTAACTCAGATTTGTCAATTATTTTAATAATATTACGATATGTGCGATGGTTGTATTCGCTAGATTTTTTATTATCATTCTTTAGATCAACATCAAATTTAGTACAAGTAATTCCATTTTTAATGGTTTTTCTCCAATTTATTTCATACTCTTCTTCAATGTGAAGTTTTTTTAGTTCTTTTTTTAATATCTCGACATTACCTCCTATATCTATAAGGGCTCCTATAGTCATATCTCCACTTATCCCTGAAAAACAATCAATATAAAGCGTTTTTGTCATTTTATAAAACATCCCTTTCCCTATAGTCAATACGCAACACCATAAATTATGTTTTTATTAATTTAACTATAACAATTTACACTCAGAAAAATTAATTTACATATTTCATCAATTTATATATTACATGTGTAATTATTAGATTTACATATATTGAAGCTAATTTTAATTAGCTTCAATTGAATTTGGATGTAATCTTATTAAATTTATAATAACTAAAAATATCCTTTTGGTATACTTTTTTCGTCTTTATAAGTTTGCGCATACTCGTTTGCAGCTATAATTGCGTCAGCAAATTCTTCAATAGTTACATTGAACCCTTGGTGTATAGCTGATGTTTCAGCTGCGTCTATTTCAGAAATTTTCATAATACCCTTCATTGTAGGGTTCGGTAAATGTAAATCATTAAAATTAATTAGAATATCTAAACTGGTATAAAAATCAAGATATCTTTTAATTTCCTTATAATAATGCCGTTCTAATGATAATTGTACGAGTGTTCCAACAGTTTTTTACCGTAAGTAAACTTACGAATACTTTCTTTAAGAGCGGTTACTCCATTATAAAAAGAATGAGCAGTTGCAACGCCTCCTCTTTCAAATCCTAATCCACTAAGGGGTACATTTGCTTCTATAACATCCTCTAATGGTTTAGTTACTCCCCGATTTATTAGATTCATAAGCTAATTTTCCATATATAAATAAAATTTCCTCACATTTTTCAGCTACCGCTTGAGCAGCAATTATTAGAGCACCCCCTAGCATGATTAGTACCACCGTTTCTTATTACAAATTTTACTTTAATCCATGTAGCTAAGGCGTCTGCAATCCCAAAAATTAAAAATCTAGGTGGCTCTTGGGATATAATTTCACTATCTACAAAAACAAGATTAGGGTTTTTATTATAATACTTTCCTCTATCAAACATTCCTTCTTCAAAATAAATTATGGATAAAGAACTTGTGGGAGCATTAGCTGCTACAGAAGTAGTAACTACAGTGATAAAAGATTTTAAATCTCAGATACAGTTTTAGATGTATCAAGTGTTTTGCCTCCTCCTAGACTAATTACTAAGTTTACTTTTTCATTCTTGACGATGTCACTTATTCTTTTGAGCTCTTTTTCAGAAGTTTCTCCATTAAAAACAACGTTTTGAGTAGGAATATTGTAATATTCTAATAAATTAACAACCTTACCTCCTGCAATATCCCATACAATACTATCTGCTATAACCAGAGCATGCTTCCCTTCATTTTCTAAGTAACTACTTATGTCTTCTATAATTCCATTTCCTTGCATATATTTAGCAGGTGAAATAAATATCCTGTTTAACAATTTTAATTCCTTAAAAGTTTTAAATATGTAAATGAGTCAATTGCATAATTGCTCTTTTTCAAAATACAAAAACGTCCCGAATTTCAGGTATTGTATTTTAAAAAACAGAAATCATGCGGCTTGCTGGTCGTTCAATAAATCACCTATACGATCTGCTGCTAACTTGGAGGCATTGTAAATTAAAGTCACCATATCACCATGAACTTTAGCTCGTTCGCCGGAGCGATAGCGGACGTTATCGAGTTGAAAAAATTCTTTTAAATAGGCATTGACTCGCTCGACGGCGGTTCGTTTTTTGAACAGTTTCTTCCAG
>Ga0079226_10003132_pt1 | contig 12743 bp, 10 predicted proteins | sample Poulit2014_FD_76345 | JGI IMG/M metagenome (GOLD analysis project Ga0079226, IMG submission 76345) | Agricultural soil microbial communities from Georgia to study Nitrogen management - Poultry litter 2014 | ecosystem: Environmental > Terrestrial > Soil > Agricultural land | place: USA: Georgia... | reverse complement strand
TTCTCTATTCCTCGATAGCTCAGTTGGTAGTAGCACTTGACTGTTAATCAAGGGGTCCCTGGTTCGAGCCCAGGTCGAGGAGCCAGAATAGAAAGCCTAAGTTCATATGAACTTAGGCTTTTTGCTGTTTTAGCGAAAATGATTAGAGAAACGATATTAGAAATGCCGTATTTAAAGCTTAGTATTTATTAGATGTTAATGAAAGATAGTTAAGTATTGAAAATCGGCTCTAAAGAATTGATCAAATCCCTGTAGATTCGTGCAAATAAGGAAGAATCATTGAAATCGTAGCAGAATACTTGCTATAGTACTCTCTTAAAACATATTTAACCTGTTTAGACCCAATTGAGGGGATAAGAGAACCGTATAATGACAGTGAACATTACTAGTGATATTAAAGAATATGAGTTAAAACATCGCGGTAAGATCAAACGATTAACCAACAAGACGTTCAAATTTGATGAGCGTATTGGGCAGGGCTGGTTCTCCGCAGTCTACTTTTTGAAAACGGCAGAGATTGCAAAGAAGTGTGCGCCTGAGCGCATTGTGACAATGCAATTCTTTCAACGTAAAAATGGGGCAGTACTTTGCGGAATTGATGAAGCAATTTCACTTCTCCACACTTTTGCACAAAACCCTGAAAAATTAGAGATTTGGGCGCTGAATGATGGTGATCGTATTGATGCTTTTGAAACAGTATTAACGATTACCGGAAATTACCAAGATTTTGGCTACTTAGAAGGAATTATTGATGGTACATTGGCGCGTCGAACTTCTGTGGCAACCCATGTTCTAGAAGTGGTTGAAGCTGCCGGCGATAAAGAGATTATCTTTATGGGCGATCGAGATGATCATTTTAGTCAACAAGCAGGTGATGGTTATGCGGCGTTTATTGGAGGTTCTACAGCGCAAGCGACTCATGCAATGAATGAATGGTGGGGAATTGAAGGTTTAGGCACCATGCCGCATGCTTTAGTACAGCTTTTTAATGGCGATACGTTGGAAGCTGCGAAAGCTTATTATCAGGTTTTCCCTAATGATAAGTTAATGGTTTTGGTGGATTATAATAATGATGTGATTGAAGAATCTCTTCGAGTGGCACGTCATTTTGAAGGAAAGCTATCGGCTGTTCGTGTTGATACATCGAATACGATGGTTGACCAATATTTCATGCGCAATCAAGATAAATTAGGGACTTTTGATCCAAGAGGTTCCAATCCAACGCTCATTTTCGCACTGCGTGAAGCGTTAGATAGTGAAGGTTTTAATAACGTGAAGATTGTTGTTAGCGGTGGTTTTAACGCGGAAAAAATTGCCGACTTTGAAAAACAAAATACGCCAGTTGATATTTATGGCGTGGGTTCTAGTCTTTTAAAAGTGAATATTAACTTTACGGGAGATAATGTCTTGTTAGACGGTGAGAAACAAGCGAAAGCTGGTCGTAAATATCGCCCGAATCCGCGTTTAGAATGTGTGCTTTATGACGATAATGAAGTAAAATTATAGTCTGTTTTAAAGATTAAGAATTGTGTATAAAAGCGTAATAATTTGATTGTTACGCTTTTTATTTAAGTTGAATGTTAAAACGTTAGAAATTTTAGGTCATGGCTTTTTAACTGATCAGCCAAAAATCTTATAACTGTTTCGATGATCTATCAGCAATCATGATGAGCCATCTCTGATGGAAATGATGATGAATGACTACCTATAATCGAGCCCAAAAGGATGTTAAAAAAATGAATAATGCTTATTTGAATTTTCCACAAGAACGTTTAAAAGCGTTAGAACAATACATTACAACATTAGAAATCTGGTTAGAAACAGAGCTCCAATATCGTCAGGCTGATAACTTTATTTTTGGGGTGAGTGGGGGAGTTGATTCTGCAGTCATCGCATTTTTATTAGCAAGGAAATTCAAAGCACGTGCGATCGGAATTATGATGCCGTCACACAGTCATCCGAATGATTTAAATGATGCAAAACTCGTGATAGAAGCTGCAGGATTGCCGTATCATGTCGTCGACTTAACACAAACGCATGACACATTAATGGCGGCGATTGGCGAAGCTTATAATCATACTGGCGATACGATGAAAGATCGGGTGATTTTCGGGAATAATAGCGCGAGATTGCGAATGACAACGCTTTATACCGTTGCGCAAACACGTAATGGTGTTGTGGTTGGAACGGATAATGCTGTGGAATGGCATACGGGTTATTTTACGAAGTTTGGGGATGGTGGGGTGGATATTGCACCGCTGATTCATCTCGATAAAGATGAAGTATTTGCATTGGCGAAAATGCTTGGCGTGCCGCAACAAATTATTGATAAAAAGCCTTCTGCTGGATTATGGGAAGCGCAAACGGATGAAGATGAAATGGGAGTGACTTATGCAGCGCTCAATCGTCATTTACGAGGAGAAGCGGTGACGGAAGCAGAGCTTGCGCGTATTAATTATTGGCATGATCGCTCGCATCATAAGCGTGCAATGCCGAGATTTCCTGAGAAGCCTTATTAATATGTTTTCTCTATAGAGGATCTGTCTTGATTTAAGATTTTGATTTTAAAGCTAAAATTAAATCGCTAACGATCGGTTTGAAGTAATGCTTTATAAAAATTATTGAAAATGAGTTGACTCTTTCGGCAAAGCGATCTATAACTTTAAGGGTACTAAAAATTGAAAACGCTTTTATTTTTAAAGGCATTCACTTTAAACAAATAGGAAGACCTTAGATGCAAACTATTAATTTTTATAACTATTGGTGGCACATCTCGCAATCGCGGGAGATATAAGTGTGCACGGTTATAAATAGAATGATCTAGGTACAAAATATCCAAAAACCCGCAAAATGATGCGGGTTTTTTTATGTCCTAAAGAAACTTAATAATCAAAACCCGCATCCAAACCTCATAGCTAGACCAAATTTAAAATAGATTGAAATTGATGACGAGATTGGAGCCAAAAATGATGAACGATGTAATGAAAGAGATTTTCCAAAAACTTTATCGTGGTGAAACATTAACACAAGGTGAGAGCAAAACCTTATTTACATCCATTGCGCGCGGAGAAGTGAGTGAGTCACTTTTAAGTGCGGCATTAGTATCCATGAAGTTACGTGGAGAAACGGCGGCAGAAGTTGCCGGTGCAGCTGAAGCATTTATTAGTGAAGCGAAAGCGTTTGAAACTCCGAACTATCCATTTGCAGATATCGTTGGAACCGGCGGTGATGGTTTAAATACCGTGAATATCTCCACAGCAAGCGCATTGATTGCTGCAAGCTGCGGCGTTCCAGTTGCAAAGCATGGTAATCGTTCTGTTTCAAGCCTAACAGGCTCATCTGATCTTCTTCAAGCATTAGGTGTCAATCTTCTTAAAACGCCGAGCGAAGCGCGTCATTCATTGGATCAGGATAATATTACCTTTCTCTTTGCACAGCATTATCATGGTGGTTTTAAACATGCGGCAAAAACACGTGGGGAGCTTAAAACTCGTACGATCTTCAATCTTTTAGGACCATTAACCAATCCGGCGCGACCAAAACGTGCATTGATGGGTGTTTATGATGCGAACTTAACGGAGCTTTTAGCACAAACCGCAAAGCTATTAGGCTATGAGCACGTATTGGTGGTTCATGGTGGTGGCATGGATGAAGTGGCACTGCATGCGCCGACAAAAGTGTCTGAGTTAAAAGAAGGTATTGTTTCAACGTATTATGTAAAACCTTCGGATTTTGGCTTGAATGAGCATCCTTTAGAAGCCATTCGTGGCGGAGATGCTGCGGAAAATCGTCAAACATTATTAACGATGCTTCATGGTCAAGCGCCGGAAGCGCATCGTCATGCGGTTGCGATTAATGTGGCGATGCTCCTTAAACTCTTTGGTTTTAATAATCTTCAAGAAAATGCACAAACAGCATTATCGGCAATTTCCGAAGGTCGAGCGCTCTCATTATTAGAGAAAATTACGGGCAATCAATTTAATGTAGATGGCGAGATATTAGCAGCAGAAAAGTTTGCTTAATGATTCAATCAAACGTCATTTAAACTAAAGCTTAAAAAAACATTAAGAACAGATTCAAAGATAGAAACAATATAAAAGTTCAATAGATAGGAAGAGAGCAATGAGCGGAACAGTATTAGATAAGATCGTCAAACTTCGACGTGAAGATATTGCAGTAATGGCGCAAGCACAGCCATTAAGCACTTTTAAAGATTCGTTAACTAAGAGTGATCGTGATTTTTATCAAGCTATTGAAGCGCGCAAGGCAAAAAATCTTCCAAGTTATATTTTAGAATGTAAGCGCTCTTCGCCGTCCAAAGGATTAATTCGGGAAGATTTCGATTTAGAGAAAATCGTCACGGCTTATAGCGCTTATGCAACAGCGATTTCAGTGTTAACGGAAAGCCGTCATTTTGGCGGAGATTTTAAGAATATTACTATCGCGAAAACCCTCACATCAGCGCCGATTCTCTGTAAAGACTTTATCGTTGATGCTTATCAGATCTATTTAGCGCGTTTTCATGGTGCAAATGCAGTTTTATTAATGCTCTCAGTGCTACGTGATGATGAGTATCGTTATTTGGCGAATATTGCGCATGAGTTAGGAATGGGTGTTTTAACTGAAGTGAATGATGAAGCAGAAGTGGCTAGAGCCTTAAAGCTTCGTGCGAAAGTGATTGGCGTAAATAACCGAGATCTTCGTGATCTCTCTATTGATCTTCATAAAACGGCGCGTTTACGAGCATTAATGCCGGAAGATCAAATTGTGATTAGTGAATCCGGGATTCGCAGTTATGGCGATATTCGTCGGATTTCTCATTTTGCTGATGGTTTTCTTATCGGTAGCCATTTAATGGGAAGTGAGGATCTTAATCGCGCACTGCAAGAACTCTTAACCGGCGGACATAAAGTTTGTGGCTTAACCTCGGTCGAAGATGCGAAAGCAGCATTGGATGCCGGCGCAATGTATGGTGGTTTTATCTTTATTCTTTCAAGTCCGCGCGGGATTACTTATAAAGAAGCGAAACAGATTGCTGCGGAAGTGCCATTGAATTTCATCGGTGTATTTCAAAATGATGATATTGATTCGATCGTTTATATTACGAAAGAAGTGGGATTACATGCGATTCAATTACATGGTCATGAGCCGCAGCAATTTATTAGTGAATTACGTCAAAAATTGCCGGCAGATGTGAAAATTATTAAAGCGGTGAATATTCAAAATGGTGCGGAGAATTTGCCGGCAATGGATTATCAAGATGTGGATTATTATCTCTTAGATGGGAAAAAAGGTGGCAGCGGAGAGCCTTTTGACTGGTCATTACTGCAAGGTTTAGATCTCTCGAATCTCTTTTTAGCCGGTGGGATTTCTAGTGAGAATATTATAGAAGCTTTGAGTTTTCAGCCTTTAGGTGTAGATATTAATTCTGGCGTTGAGATTGCTCCTGGCAAAAAAGATCCTGTAAAGCTCCAGGCGATTTTTCAGCAGATTGTCAGCTATAAGCAGGTTTCAGAGGTTTGATTTAAAGGATGATGAGATTTTATAGGCAGATAGCGCAGAATTATTGACGTTACCGTAACAAAGAATGAGTGAAATCAAATGCCGGCGTTTCAGTTTAGGGAAGTAAAAGAGTAGTTCTCTCCGGCATCATGCAAGAGCAAGAATCTTGCAAACAAATTTAAGAAAAAATTAAAGAATAGATTAATTAAAACAGTATTTTAAGAAAAAGAAGGAAATCATGAGACAGTTAGATCCCTATTTTGGTGAGTTTGGTGGGCAATATGTGCCGGAGCTTTTGATTCCGGCGCTTGATCAGCTTGAAGATGAGTTTATCAAAGCGCAGAATGATCCCGAGTTCCAAGCAGAGTTTATGGATCTTTTAAAGAATTATGCCGGTAGACCAACCGCATTAACACTTTGTAAAAATCTTACTGCTGGTACCAAAACGAAGTTATATCTAAAGCGGGAAGATCTTTTGCACGGCGGCGCACATAAAACGAATCAAGTGTTAGGACAAGCGCTTCTTGCGAAAAGAATGGGAAAAACCGAGATTATTGCGGAAACAGGTGCGGGACAACATGGTGTTGCAACGGCATTAGCGTGTGCATTGCTCAATATGAAATGCCGCATTTATATGGGTGCAAAAGATATTGAGCGTCAAGCGCCAAATGTTTTCCGTATGGAGTTGATGGGCGCGACAATTATTCCTGTTGAAAGTGGCTCAGGTACCTTGAAAGATGCGTGTAATGAAGCACTTCGTGATTGGTCTGCAAGTTATAAAACGACGCATTACTTGTTAGGAACGGCGGCAGGCCCACATCCATTCCCGACGATTGTTCGTGAATTCCAGAAGATGATAGGGGAAGAAACGAAGGCTGAAATCCTCAAGCGTGAAGGACGCTTACCAGATGCGGTACTTGCATGTATTGGTGGCGGATCAAACGCTATTGGAATGTTTACCGATTTTATTCCCGAAGAGAATGTCCGTTTAATTGGTGTAGAGCCTGGTGGCAAAGGAATTCATACAGGCGAACACGGCGCGTCATTGAAACATGGTACGCCGGGGATTTATTTCGGTATGAAGTCGCATTTGATGCAGACAGAAGAAGGGCAGATTAAAGGATCTTATTCGGTATCTGCTGGATTAGATTTCCCCTCTGTTGGGCCGCAGCATGTGCATTTGAACAATATTGGTCGTGCGGATTATGTCTCTGTGACAGATCAGGAAGCGCTTGATGCATTCCAGCAGTTAGCGAAGAAAGAGGGAATTTTGCCGGCATTAGAATCCTCACATGCGCTGGCTTATGCGTTAAAGATGATTGCGGAGAATCCTGAGAAAGAGCAGTTATTAGTGGTAAACCTGTCTGGTCGTGGTGATAAAGATATTTTCTCAGTGCATAAAATTTTAAAGGAGAACGCATAATGAGTCGTTATCAACAACTGTTTAATCGTTTATCAGCTCAAAATGAAGGTGCATTTGTCCCATTTGTCGTTCTCGGCGATCCCACTTATGAAATTTCGAAACAGATTTTAATCACGCTGATTGAATCTGGCGCAGATGCACTAGAAGTGAGTATTCCATTTTCAGATCCTTTAGCGGATGGGCCAGAGATCCAAGGTGCGGTATTACGTGCGATTGGTAATGGCATGAGCGTTAAGCGTTCTTTTGAATTATTGGGTGAAATCCGTGATCTTTATCCAGAAGTGCCGATTGGATTGCTCATGTATGCAAACTTAATTCACGCTGCCGGCATTGAGCATTTTTATCAAAAATGTGCTGAAGTAGGTGTGGATTCTGTATTAGTTGCCGATGTTCCGCTTCGTGAATCTGCAGAATTTCAAAAAGCGGCAAAAGCCAATAAGATCGCGCCAATCTTTATCTGCCCACCAGATGCAACGGAAGAGACCTTTTCCGGCATTGCAAAAGAGGGTGAAGGTTATACCTATTTGGTATCTCGTGCCGGCGTAACGGGCGTTGAGCAGAAACTGGAGAATGATTCATTAAATGAAAATATCGAAAAATTGAAAGCGGTAGGCGCACCACCAATTGTGCAAGGATTTGGGATTTCAACGCCGGCACAAGCGAAGCATTATTTAGATTGTGGTGTTTCAGGAGTGATTAGTGGTTCTGCTGTGACGCAAATTATTCGAGAAAATTTAGATAATGAAACTGAGTTGCTCACAAAATTGGGAGCATTTATTGCATCGATGAAAGCGGCAACAAGCGCGGTAACAAAAGTCTAATTGATGCAATCGTGAGGGATTAAAAGTATTAATTAGATTATTAATGATAAAAGCTATTTGAGAATTCTCAGATAGCTTTTTTGATGTGCGAAAGGATTTTATCTCGGAATTTTTATAGTGAAATCAATTTTAAATTATGGTGTTAAATATCGAGATCAAACCTTTTTTAAAGTTGATCTGCGGCTTATCAATCGTGCGTTAGTAATTGTCAATGTTTTGCTTAGATTGCTGTGAAAAGAAGCGATCTATAAACGCAATCTTAGATTTTTGAGGATTTATTTTTGTTTACGGAGTACGGTTGTAGGTTTTGATAAATTTAATCAATATTCGTATCACTAATTCTGACAGCCTTTCTTCAACGATTATGAGAGGAATATGCATCTTGTTACGCTAACAAAAATCCCATTTTTGTCGTATAATCAACGGCAGAAGTTTTTACGATAATACAAGCAGTTCTAGAAATTATTGGATAAGGGTTATAAATGCATCGATTGATCTATTTACTTTACGCAGCATTAATTGCGGGTTTGATTTATATGGTTTCTATGCCATTTATTTTACTTCATGAAGATAAAACGGAAGAGGTTGGCGAAGTCTCGTACTATATTCCGGAAGAGGGTTTACAATCTCATTATCATAAAGAAGTTGAGATGACCAAAGGCAAATATAGCTCAAAACATCAAGAATCTCACGAGTCAGAGTAACGTCGAGTTTGCTTGTAATGTCACAATATCACTATCGATTGATGGTGATATTTTTGTATAAAAAAATGGATTTTAAGTCGTGGCTTTAAGATAACATTGATCTTAATAGATAAGATGATGGAATGATTAACAATCATTTCATTAAAATATTTTATAGCAATTGTCTTGATAAAACGTGCTTTTACTCCCTATTTTAGTCATGATGGTGAAGATTGTTTTTAAGGATTAAAAGCATCAACTATCGAATGAAAAACAGATGATTCAATGGTGCAATTCTTCGGCGTAAGGGAAGAAATGAGACAAAAAGCGATCAATGATCATCATCGTAAAGGAGATAAATATCATGTTAAGACCTGATCATACTGTATTAGTGCTCGTAGATGTCCAAGAGCGATTATTGCCAGTGATGGATAAGAAAGACGCGCTTTTAAAAAAATTAGAAGTGTTAGTACAAGGCGCGTTAGCGTTAGATATTCCCATTGTGTGGTTAGAGCAATATCCTAAAGGCTTAGGAACAACGGTTGAGCCGCTTAAAACGTTATTAGTGGATAAAGGTTTATCGCCGATTGAGAAGATGACATTTAGTGGTGTGCCACACCCAGAGTTTCAAAAAGTGTTAGCGAAATACGATCATGCGCACTTTTTAGTGGCAGGGATTGAAACGCATGTTTGCGTTTACCAAACAGTGAGAGATCTACTGAATGAAGATTATGATGTCGAAGTGGTGTCAGATGCTGTCTCTTCTCGTGTTGAAGCAAATACTGAGCTCGGTTTAAATAAAATGATTCAATTAGGGGCAACCTTAACGAGTACCGAGATGTGCTTATTTGAAATGTTAGAGAGTGCAGAGCATCCTCAATTTAAAACAATTAGTAAATTGATCAAATAAATGATTTAATAACCGAGATAAAAACTGATGAAATATCCGATAATGTGGGGATTTCGAAAGATTTTAATGACAATATTAGATATTGGTCAATGTGTTGACGAGAATATCTCATAAACTATGAATAATTCCAGCATGTGAATCATCTTCACTGCTGGAATTTTGTTACCTATAAACCTTATTTTCTTATTTTGATGAAAAACTGATGAAGAATTAGCAGATATGACGCAAGAACTTATAATTGTTTTAGTCCTGTTGTTTGCGGCGGTAATCGCCTTTATGATGAATAAGCCACGAATGGATGTTGTGGCTGTTTGTGCGCTGTTAGCGTTGCCATTAACCGGCAGTGTGACGTTAGATCAGGCATTAGCTGGGTTTAGCGATAGTAGTGTGATTATTGTTGCCGTATTCTTTATTATCGGCGATGGCTTGGTACGAACCGGCGTTGCATTTAGGGTGGGGGATTGGCTCGTCAAGCAATCTAAAAATAGTGAAACGCGCTTAATCGTGCTATTAATGTTGTCGGTAGCACTGCTGGGATCGGTGATGAGTTCGACAGGAATTGTGGCGATTTTTATCCCGATTATTATTAGTGTCGCAACCAAGATGAAGGCAGATGTCCGCCGATTGATGATGCCGCTGAGTTTTGCAGGCTTAATTAGTGGAATGTTAACACTTGTGGCAACTGCGCCAAACTTAGTGGTTTCCAGTCAGTTACAGCTTGCAGGGCATAACGCCTTTGAGTTCTTCTCATTTACACCTATTGGTTTGATCATTCTTTTTGTGGGAATGTTCTACATGCTCTTTGCCCGCCGTTTTTTAGGTAAGAAGTCGGAAGATGGCAGCGGTTCTGGAAGAGCACGAATCAACTTTGATGATTTAGCGACTGAATATCAGCTCAAAGGTCGTAATTATCGTGCACAAGTGGGGAAAGGCTCACCACTTATTGGTAAACGTTTGTCAGAGATGAATCTGCGTGGTGGTCATGGGGCGAATATTATTGTGGTTGAACGTCGTTTAAATCGCCTGAAAAACGTGGTGCTAGATGCAGTTCCTGACCGTGTTATTCAAGAAAATGATGTCCTGTTATTTGACTTTTTCTATCCTGAAAAAGTTGAACTTTTCATGCAGAAGTTTAATCTTGTGTCGTTACCTTTAATGAGTAGTTACTTTAATGAACATTCCCGTGAAATTGGCATGGTTGAAGTTGCTATTCACCCAGATTCTAAATTGATCGATAAAACCGTTCTCGAAAATGCTTTCCGTTCCCGTTATGGGTTGAATGTGATGGGAATTAAGCGCCAAGGTGAAGTTTTAGAGAGCGAACTTCTTAATGAAAAATTAAAGCGCGGGGATACATTATTAGTATTTGGAATGTGGCGCGCGATTCGTCATTTACAGACAATGACGAATGATTTCGTTGTCTTAACGATTCCCGCAGAAGTTGATGAAGTTGCACCGGCAATGGAGCGCGCACCTTATGCGATTATTGCGCTATTAGTGACGGTAGGATTAATGATTTCAGGAATCTTCCCCACAGTTTTAGTGGCGATTTTCGGTGCATTATTAATGGGAGCTTTCGGTTGTATTACGATGGATAGTGCTTATAAGTCGATCCATTGGCAAAGCATTATTTTGATCGTGGGGATGTTCCCATTTGCAGTTGCTCTGCAAAATACCGGCGGCGTAGATTTAGCTGTAAAATATTTACTAGAACTCAGTGGCGGTGCAAGTCCGCGGGTTGTTTTGGCAATGATCTTTGGGTTTACAGCAATCATCGGGCTCTTTATCTCTAATACGGCAACGGCGGTTTTGTTAGCGCCAATTGCGATTCAAACGGCATCAGTGCTCGGCGTTTCTCCCTATCCATTTGCGATGGCAGTGGCAATTGCAGCATCGGCAGCCTTTATGACGCCGGTCTCTTCACCCGTGAATACGTTGGTCGTTGCGCCAGGTAAATATAGTTTCGGAGATTTTATGAAGATCGGGGTACCGTTTGTCTTGATTGTTATGGCGATTGCCGTGATCTTTATTCCCATGTTATTTCCCATGGGAATTTAGGAAATAGCATTGATATTGCTGAGATGATTATAAAGCGTTTTTTCTCTGTTTTAGAGAATATTAAGGTCAGTAAGATATAGTGAAATCGGTTTTAAAAGGTAATACATCGCTGAAGAGAATCCTTGTAAGTTTTTATACATCTCACCCAGCAGTTATCGCCGCTATTTTAAATCGAAATGATTATAAAAGATGACATCATCAGAGTGATGAGCGCGATGAAATGGGATTAATGTAATTAATGAAAAGGCTTCCGATTGGAAGCCTTTTTTGTCGCGTGATATTCCGGATCGGATATCAATTAAAGAAGATTGACATGATTGCTGACACCTGGTTAATAAAATGTGTTCAAGTCGCTTTTTTCAGAAACCAATCTACTTTTAATGAGGGTTTACGTCTAAATTTTAAATAGGATCTTTCGCATTGATTGTTGTGATCAGTTTATTTTTTAGGACCTGATAAACCGAACATGATGAGTTTGAGGATATCTTTACGTAAGCTGCTTTTTTGTTCTTTATAATTCTCTTGAATCTGCTCCCGGAACATCAATTCATCCATTACTTTTAGATATTGATGAATTAAGATCGTTGGGTAATCTGCATCAATGATCTTTCTTGCCTGCAGTGTGGCAAAAAATTGGTCTAAAAAATGATATTTATGATCGTGTTGCATCTGAAAGAACTCAATGAGTTCTGGATCCTGATTTTGATCAAAGTCTTTTAAAATATTGGGCGTAAAGAATTGATTAAGTGCATTTTCTTGATAAGAGAATATGCCTTTTAGTACTTCTTCAATATTTTTAGCATCATCTAATAATTGAGAATAATGATCGGTAACACGTTGTTGTTTTTGTAAGAAAATGTGTTTGAGTAGCGCATTTTTATTTTTAAAGTAACGATAAAAGGTGACACGACTGATTTTAGCATCATCGCATATTTCACTAATGGAAACTCGTTGCCATCCACGTTGGCTAAAGAGATTCTCGCTAACTTGTAATATTCTCTGCTCAGTTTTATTCATGGATTCCATAATAACTTCCAATGTTGATTGTGGCTCTATGGTAGCCGAAATTTCCCGCTTTGCGAAAAGAAAATGATTCTCTTAATATTGGAATGAGTATCTCTATTTAATGGGAATGATTTGCATTTGTAGTTCTCCCTAAAAATAATACCGATCATAAGTAGAATTTTCTCGTATTATTTACTTAGGAGAAAATAACTATGAACAAATCAAAATTCACAGACTCACAAATCATGTCGATCTTAAAACAGAATGAATCTGGCGTGAAAGTGACTGATTTGTGTCGGGAGCATGGGATCAGTTCAGCAACATTTTATAAGTGGCGCTCA
>Ga0079226_10003131_pt1 | contig 12745 bp, 19 predicted proteins | sample Poulit2014_FD_76345 | JGI IMG/M metagenome (GOLD analysis project Ga0079226, IMG submission 76345) | Agricultural soil microbial communities from Georgia to study Nitrogen management - Poultry litter 2014 | ecosystem: Environmental > Terrestrial > Soil > Agricultural land | place: USA: Georgia... | reverse complement strand
TCTTATTTTAGATTTCGGCGGTAACATAGACCGGCATGGCATGTATCACACGCAACGAGATTGGAAGGAAATATTTTTCAACCCGCCTGAAAAAGGCATCAACCCCGCACCGATGAAGGAATGCCCGGAGTGCGGAGCTTTGAATTTCGGCGGTGCCGGCCAGTGCGAAATATGCGGTCATGAATTTCAGCACAAAATAGAAACGAAAGAGCAGCAGACGGTTATTGGATACCTGAAAGCCGTCGGGCACACTGATATTATAGGCAAGCGAATTGATGATTTGGGAGTTGACCAACTTTTGGCTCTTGAAAAATCGGGCAAATTCAAACCTTCGTTTATTTGGCGCGTTTTGAGAACACGCTCAATTGAGGAACTTAAAATATATTGCGAAAAGAAAGGCTACTCCAATGGGTTTTTATATTATCAAAAGAAACAGCCAAAGGGTTATAAAAATTATCGCGTTAAATTGAATTGAAGTGTATAATTTACTATATTTAAGCATTGACATATTGATAGAGAAACGCTGCAACGCACGGATGGCGAGCAGGGTTTATCCCTAACTAAAAGGCTTCCATTTTAGTCCTGACCATCCGCAGGCTAAAGTGTGAAGCCTTTTTAATTCATACATATAATGAAATATTATCCTAACGAAAAAGAAAAAAATAAATATGCCGAAAAATTCGGTTTGGAAAGAGGTTGGAAATTGTCAAAAACAAGGTTCAGCGCAAGAGTATTAGCAAGAGGAGGAGTACACGAAGGGGGTATGTATAGAAAAGAAGGTGCCCTACATAGTTCATATAGGGACCATTCTTGGTATTATAGGGAAAATAGGCGGGCTATTGCTATAGTTTCACATCTTTATAATGTTCCTAAAGATATATCAACGGTAGCAGATGATTTGGGCCTTGCTGTAAGTGTAAGGCCAGACCTATACAGTTGGTGGTACCCTGGACATACAACACTTGTTATCTACACAAAAGCAAATTAAAAGATTACACATCATGCCATTAGTAACATTCTACGAACGAGTTTTTAAACAAGACGGGATAGACGTTGAGCTTAGCAGCATCCTTAAACAAATAAAATCAGGAAAATGGCGCGACAAAGTAGAAGCCATACAATCTATAGATCCCGAAGAAAAAGAACAGGTTCGAGATACAAAAGCACAGGAGTTGCCGGCCCTTACTGTTTCTGGAACCTTCGACGGAGGGCATAAGGAAAGCAATATCATTGATCATTCTGGATTCATAGCTATTGATATTGACAACGTTGAAAACGTTGACCAAACATTTAAGGCAATTACACAGGATGAATATACCTATTGTGCTTTCCGAAGTGTTTCCGGACGTGGTATTTGCGCAATCGTTAAAATACATGGGAGCAAGCATCGCAAGGCATGGGCCGGACTTGAAAGGCACTATTTAAAGAACTATGAAATTGGTATCGACCCTTCCGGAAAAGATAAAAGCAGGCTTCGTTTCATAAGCTATGATCCCAACCTGTATTTCAATGGGGATAGCGAAACGTTCACAAACTACGTTAAAAAGAAGCAGGGTAGCAAGCCTAAAATACCGAATAACTATTTTACGAATGAAGATGATTTTAATTATGTGTTGCAACAGATACATAGCAGGAAGATAGACTTAACATCAGATTATAACGATTGGGTACGACTTGCATTCGCCATTAAAAGTGAATACGGCGAAAAAGGACGGGACTATTTTCATCAAATTTCACAGTACTACTCCGATTATAGCCAGCGCCGAACCGATGCAAAATATGATAGCGCCGACGCGCACGGTAAAACGGGAATAGGCACATTCTACTATCTGGCCGATAAAGCCGGACTGGATATAAAGACACAAGAAACGCGCACTATTTTAAGAGTTGCAAGCTATGCTAAAAAAAGAGGCGATACCGACCTTAAAGAAGTATGCAAGCAGCTTGATAGTGTAGATAATATCCCTGAAGATCGATCTAAAGAGCAAGCAAAAGCGGTTATGGATTCAAAAGAGGATCCAGTAGATGATGATGAAGATACGATGTCTAAGATTATAGATTTCTTAAGGCATAATTATAATATCATCTATAACGAAATTAGTATGAAGTACTATATGAATCAAACACAGGTTATTGAGGAACGCGACTGGAACGATATTTACGTGAACACAAAGCAAGCGATACCGAAGGTTAAAAAAAGTGATGTATTCGATGTTATAAAATCAAATAGCACTAAAAGCGTAAACCCATTGGTAGACTTCTTTGAAACAAATTCATGCCGAAACAAAGGTGCTATAAAGGAATTTGCAGATGCCATTGATAGCCCTACGGGTATGGCAGGAGACAATTTTATGCCTAATTATGCAGAGCATTTCATTCGCAAATGGATGGTTGGTGCCGTAGCAACGTGGATAGGAAAACAGGCCAGCCCATTGATGCTAATATTAGCAGGAGGGCAATCAACGGGCAAAACACATAGCTTGCGTTATATACTTCCAAATGAACTACAGCGTAACTTTTATGCGGAGCAAGTAATAAAAGGAGATAATGATTTTAAAATCCTAATGACGACTAAAATAATGATATTGGATGATGAGCTTTCAGGGCATTCAAAATCGGACATTGAAACAATCAAAAATTTGTGTTCTAAACGCTGGATAAATGTTAGGAGACCATATGGTAAACACAATGAAGATCTAAAGCGCAGGGCCGTTTTTGCGGGCACATCGAACAATCTGGAGATCATTAATGACCCAACCGGAAACCGGCGGTTTATTCCAATAGAAGTTATGAGTATTGACCATCAAAAATACAATAATATTGACAAAAAAGACCTTTGGATGGAAGCCTATTCTCATTATAAAGATGGCTTTGAATGGAAGCTATCAAAAGAGGATGTTCAACAGCTTAATGATAACACCCAGGAGTTTGAAGAACCATCTCCGGAAAGGGAACTTTTGATGAAATATTTTGTCAAACCGAAGGCAAACCAGCTCTCTGATGACCTCACAAATACGGAAATTAAGGCCGAAATTGAAAGAAAAAGCGACCAAAGGCTGTCTGCAAGAAAATTGGGGATGGAATTAAAGGCTTTGGGATACGAAAAAAAGGTCAAAAATATAGATGGTCAATCAAAAAGAGTTTACGATATTCGATTAAAATAATGTGATTACACTTAGATATCACGATTAAAAACAGCTAAAAATCAATGCTAAGTTCAATAAAAACAACAACATTACAGATATATGTTAAAAACGGCAAAAAGACCTTTATATTGTCATGTTAATTAGAAATAATATTTTCTAATTCATTAATTAAAATAATAATATACTCTTAAAAATAAGTGTAATAAGTGTAATAATAACTATAAACTATTGGTAGCCAAATATTTAGAGTTTTACAGTTGGTTAAAAAAGTTCTGTAATTATGTGTAGTAAGTGTAATAGCAAATAAATATTTTTATTTATCAAAATAATTGTATATATTTATATAAGCATTAATTTAATACAAGAACATGATAACACATGAAACTGCCGGATATAGAGGTATTAAAGAAAATTTAAGTAGTCCAGACATTTCAATAGTAAAAGGTGAATGGGTTAAGTTATCTGATATTTGTACGATGCTAAGAAATAAAACTGGAGAATCTGTTAATTATTCAGAAGTAAAGATTGCAATGCATGATTTGGAATATAAAATGAAAAAAATAGGAAGCGCAACATATTACTGCATAATAAAAGAGGAGCTAACATGAGCAAAAAAAACGCTTTATATAAATTACCAGAAAAACTAATAAAAAAAATTAAATTAGAAGCCATAAAACAGAATAAAAGCTATTCTGAATTTGTTGCTGAAGCGCTTCGAACATATATGAATGCAAACAAAACGGACAACATAAAAGCAAATACTAACCCCAAAAGCGAAAACGAATGAGTTCATTAAACCGCGTGCACCTTATAGGACGGCTCGGAGCCGACCCCGAAATCCGACAAACAAAAGACAATACAACCGTTGCGAATCTTTCGCTGGCTACCTCCGAAAAGTGGAAAGACAAGTCCGGCGAAAAGCAAGAATCTACTGAATGGCATAAAATTGTTTTTTTTGGCCGCACAGCTGAAGTCTGCGAGCAATATCTATCGAAAGGAAGCTTAATTTATGTTGAAGGCAAACTGCAAACTAATAAGTGGGAAGACAAAGACGGCCATGATCGCTATACAACTGAAATACGTGGCTTTAGGATGCAGATGTTAGGAGGAAAGGGGGTTAGTTCCACTAAGCAAGAGAAGGGCCCTCAGAACGCAAATTCGGGGCTTGATAGTGATACGGATTTGGATGATCTGGATGATGTAGAAGGAAACTTACCTTTTTAGATTACCATTTTAGGTAAATGTTTTGTATTTTATTGGCGAACGCAAACAAAGTTAGTAGCCAATGAATACAAAGAAATGTAAACAGTGTGAAGAGATTAAGCCATTATCTGAATATTATAAACACCCTGAAACGAGTGATGGACACTTAAACAAGTGTAAGGAATGCAAAAAAGAGTTAGCTAAGCAGAGATGGCATGAAAAGAAAAAAGATCCAGAATGGAGGATGAAGGAAAGGAATCGACATAGAGAAAAGTATTATAGGCTTGACTATAAGGAAAAGCATAAACAGTCTCCTGAAGATAGGTATAAGAGTACTAAGAGGTATAGGGAAAATAATAAGGAGAAGTATAAGGCTGTTTGTGCGGCACAATATATTGAAACGCCAAAAGGTTATGAGAAACATCACTGGAGTTACAAAAAGGAACATAGGAGGGATGTTATCTTTCTAAAAAATAAAGATCATAATAAATTGCATAGGTTTATGGAGTACAGCAGAGATAATTATCAATATAGAAATCCCGATGGTGAAATAATGGATACGAAAGAAAAGCATATAGAATTAATTGAGGAATTAAATATACACTACAGCCTCCCATTCTAACCTCAAAAAAATAACACTATGATCTTTTCAGCAATAGCATACGCAATGTCAATAGGCGTGGCCTTCACAGTAGGCTGGATGGCCGGCCGGCTTCGTGATATGGATACCGAAACAACAGAAATACCATACCGCGTGAAAGAACATGAAATTGAAGATATATACTTGAATTGATATGGCTAATCAACCAGAATTAAAATTGATGCAGAATTGCTATCGCTGGTTCCATAATAACTATCCAGAGTTACGCCTTGTCATGTGGTACACACAGAATGAAGGAAAGCGAAATAAACGCCAGCAGATGATTGTGAAATCATTGGGATTAACTTCTGGCGTTGCCGATATGCTTTTTTTGTATAATGGTATTTTTTACGCTATTGAATTCAAAAATGGCAACAAGGGCCGGCAGAGCAAGGCGCAAAAGAAATGGCAAAACGCTATTGAAGACCAAAAGGGTAAATATTACATCGTGCGAACATTAACCGAATTTAAATCATTAATACATGAAATTCTCAATCCTTAACAGACTATACAACGCAATACCAAATGGTAGTTTTACCGACAGCGTTCTTGGTGCATCTTATATTACCGACCGAAATGGTACTATTTTAGGCCATCTAGACTTTATAACTACCGAAATATTTATCAATGAAAACTATGAGCACAAAGATGCCCTTTCAAAACGATTTGATGAACAAAACCTGAATTATGAATTCAAAAATTATGCGGAGCTATGATAAAAAGAAGAATACCTAAAAGTATATATATTCATAGCGAACCCCGGCAAAAAAGATTAAAATGTAATAACAATCAATACAATATAGAAGCACTTAAAAGGTATGAAGCACTTGCGGAAAAAGGCAATATGGGTAACGCAGATAGGGCGTATCTAAAATGGTTGCGAAGCAATACAAAATAAATATAAAATAAAATTTGCATTTAATTTATATGTTTTGTATATTGATGTAGAGGCAAGAGGGAAAGTCCTGAAAGCCTAACTAAAACATTGGGAAGATGAAGAACTTAAAGAAGAACTTAAAGAAAGTAGCAGAAAATATCCGCAACGACCGTCTTTTTATGGCGGTAAATGTGGATAGCAACAACCCCGGAAATCCGCCATCTATGAGCTGGCAGGCTCGCGGTTGGATGGATGCCAGAGCTCGAAGAGAGCTCGGGGAAAACCTTATCGGGTTTTCTTGCTCGATTCACGCTTTTGAAAGCGTGAATGATTATGAAAGCTTCCTGCAGGATGAAGATGCAGGAAGAGACACGGGAGACGTGTTTTATGTCTCTCAAGATTTTTAAATTTTAATAGCTCACTATCTGAAATGTAGTGGGCTATCCCTATTTGCGGTAACAGCTTTGAGCGGCTGCTTTTCGCTTGCCAATAATGCCTGCACATGCAAGGGTTACCGATGCAGGATCATTGATAATTGAATAACGCAACTTTCTAAGGCGCCCGAACCCGTGCAGGTAGTAGGGCGGCTTACTAACCTTTATAACCATGAAAGACAAAGACATAGAAGAAATAATAGAACCAGTCTACCACGCAGTTTTTGAATTGCGTATGTTCGCAAAAGACTTGCCTAAAAATAAGCAATACGATTACCGAAAAAAAGCACTTGAAATTGAATCGGCGGCTATTTACCTGGAAGATATTGAAAAATTAAGACAACAAGGTGAATTATCATGACAACGCAAATTGCATATATGGAAATATATGCTGATGACCCCGAAACCGATCGCTGGCATATAGCTATGTTCGGAGAACATTCTCCTTACAAGATAGTGGTAAAAGTTGACTTCTACCACGAACCGGGATGGTATGAACCTGTTCAAGTGGAATATAATCGCAAACAGTTCCGTTTTGAGAGTATCCCAGAATATTTACGGAATCAAATTGAAAATAATTTTGCAAAAGTACCCTAACAGCCGGCCCCCTACCGGCAAGTAGCAGCGACACACACAAGCCCCTAAGCGTTGATAGCGTTTAGGGTTTTTTTTATTCAAAAAATATTATTAAATTAGTATTGAATATTAACTAATGAATACTATGCCAGGCGGTAGACCTTCAAAAATAGGCCCTTTTATTAAAGAAGCTAAAAAGCTTTTCGATGAGGATATGGCTGTCATCATACATACCGATGAAGATCTTGTTGATATTATAAACAGTAGATTAGAAGAAGAACAAAGAATAACACAAAGAACTTTTAGGTCGTGGAAAGAAAAAGCCTCAAATAATAAGCCGATCAATGATCCGATCGGCGATCAGTTTCTTCCTCTTTATAAAAATGCACTCAACGAGCAGCGAAAAAATTTATTCGATAAGTTCGAGGATTCACAGCAATGGCAAAAATACGCATGGATATTAGAACGCAAATTTAAAGAGTGGAATTTGCGGCACATTTCCGAAGTCGATCACACCACAAAAGGCGAAAAGATAACTGGGTTTCAAATCTCTATTGTGGATGATAAAGAAAGTTAAGCTACATAGAAAACAGGCCGAGACGTTTAAGTTGCTGACCGAAAACAACGAAATCCGGTACCTGCTTTTTGGCGGTGGAGCAGAGGGTGGAAAAGCACAGCCTTTGAATAGGGATGTAGTAACACCGTTTGGAAAAAAGAAAATGGGTGATATCCAAGTAGGCGATTTAGTTGCTCATCCATCAGGGACATTTAGCACCGTTATAGCAATTCACCCACAGGGGCAAAAAAAAGTATACCGAATTGATTTCAGCGATGGTAGCCAAACAGAATGTTGCGGAGATCATCTATGGTTTTTTACGAATAATAGATGTAGAAAATTTGAAACAAGGATTGGACAAAAAGGAAAAGTAGCTACCACAGAACAATTAAAAGAAAAAATAAATACACAAAGAATACATACGCCTATATGCGAACCGGTTCAATTCAATACAGCCCCTCATTGGCGCAATCAAAAAATTGACCCATATATCCTGGGGGCACTTATTGGCGATGGTGGATTGACAAAAAGTGTCGTTATAACCGTTGCAGATACACAAATAATTAAAGAGATTAAAAGGGGCTTGATACCCCCGCAAAGAATAGTAAAAAATAAACAGCAATATGCGTACAGAATAATAACCAAAGAAAGGAATAAAAATGGCTCTTCAAAGAACTCATTGATAGATCATTTAAGGGAATTGGGCTTAATGGGTAAAAAATCAGAACACAAATTTATACCCAAAAAATATTTTACAGCTCCTCTCGATGTTCGATACGCGATCGTACAAGGATTAATGGATACCGATGGAACAGTAAGTAAAACAGGCAAGGTTCGATTCAGTACGTCAAGCAAACAGCTGGCGCATGACATGCGAGAACTTCTTATAAGCTTGGGCTGCCGCGTAACGATTAATCCAAAGCCCACAACGCATCTAATAAGTTATAGACTTTGCATAAATTCAAGAGACAACAAAAAACTATTCAGGTTAAGTAGAAAAAAAGAACGTTGTAAACCTTATGACCAAAATGCTTATGGGTTGCATAGAACTATAACATCGATAGAACCTATTGGTAAAAAAGAATGCAAATGCATAACAGTAAGTGCTCCAGATGGTCTTTACGTAACCGATGATTACATAGTAACGCATAATAGCTGGCTGGGTTGGTTCTGGCTTACATGCATGTGTTTAAAGGCGCCAAACACACGGTGGTTTTGCGGTCGGGAAGAGCTTAAGAGATTGCGTACCACCACTTTAAAGACCTTCTTCAAGATGTGCAAGATGTACGGAATCGAGAATTACAAGTACAATGCACAGGATTATTACATTGAATTTGAGAATGGTTCAACGATAGAATTGCTTGAACTAAGTCAAAAACCGTCCGACCCCCTTTTTGAACGACTGGGAAGTTCAGAATTTACCGGAGGCTGGATAGAGGAGGCCGGCGAGGTGCCATTCGGGGCATTTGACGTGTTGAAAGCCAGGATAGGCAGGCACCTGAATGGCAAATATGGCATTGACGGCAAGATACTACTCACTTGTAACCCGTCAAAGAACTGGCTGTATGAGACTTTCTACCTACCTACAAAAACCGGAGAAATAGACAAAAGATATAAGTTTATTAAGTCTTTATACGATGATAATCCATTCAGAGAGGCAGATGCAGAAAAAAGATTAAATGATTTAGCAGACGAAACACAAAAAAGGAGGCTGAAATACGGAGACTGGGAGTTCAGTTCTGACCCTGCTGCTTTGGTTTCGTTTAAGGATTTGATCGCATGCACAAAGGTGGAGGCTGAAGAAGGCAAAAAATATATAGGTGCCGACATCGCCCGGATGGGTGATGATTCAACGGTTTTTGCAATGTTCAACGGAAATGCACTTACGGAATTATTTAAGCAGAAAGACACCGATACCATTCATACAGCTAAGGACTTGAAGTCTTTTGCGGTATCCCGTTTCGTTCCGGCTGAAAACGTAGGCATTGACACGGTTGGGCTTGGTGCTGGTGTTTATGATTATTTAAAAGAAATAAGATTCACCACTAAGGAAATAATATCTGGAAGCACCCCTACCAAAGATTATAAAGGCTACACGTTTAATAACCTGCGTAGCCAAATGTGGTGGGCATTTAGAGAATCGGTGTTAAACAAAGAAATTCGCATCGACATAGACGACCAGCAAATGATGACAGAGTTAACATCGCTGAGGTACGAGATACGAAACGACAAAGAAATTAAGGTAGAACCCAAGAAAAACCTTAAAAAGAGGCTTGGGCACTCCCCGGATAGGGCCGATGCGGTTGTATATGCAAACGCTATGCGAAAACAAATAGTTGGCACAAATGAGTTTTTTGTTGTATAATACTTAAAAAAGTAAGGTAATGAGTTTTGTAGGCAAAATTAAAAACTTCTTTTATGGGTCTAACATTGACAGCTTAGTATTAGCTGGCGGCTTCTCCTTCGGCACTGGCGACCGACAGAAGTATGTGCAGCAAGGGTACTTAATGAATCCCTATGTGTACAGCGCGGTTAACATCATCACCAATGCGGCCAAGCAGGTGCCTTTTAACGTGTATCGGGTAACCGACCAAAAAGCCTTTTCTAAATATAAAAGTCTCCCTGCCTATAGCAATAGTGGCTTATCGGCTAAGCAAGCCGTACTAAAAGAACGCAGCATGGAAGAGGTTGAAGGAACGGGTATTAACGAGGTTATGAAGTACCCGAACCCCAATCAAGGATGGGGAGAATGGTTCGAGGCCGCTATTGGTTACAAGCTGATAACAGGTGAAAGTTTCATACACGGTATAAAAACAGACAGTGGCAACAATGCCGGGGCTATACGCGAAATGTGGGTATTGCCTTCCCAGTTTGTGGAAATTAGTGCGACTAACGTAATTGAGCCCGTCATAACCGGATATGAGTTAAAAATATTCGAAGGATTGAAGCTGGAACCTGACGAGGTCATGCACTGGAAGTATTTCAACCCGTCTTACGATGGTACGAAGGAAGAAACATTGCACGGACTTTCACCACTAACGGCCGCATTCAGGGAAGCGTTGATTTCAAACGGCACTGGCGATTCTATCGGCAGCATCATGGACAATGCGGGGGCTTCTGGTGTATTGAGCCTGCAGGACGCCGGGGCTATGAATGAAGAGCAGGCAAAAAAGCTTAGAGACACTTACTACAAAAACTATACGGGCAAAAACCGTGGAAAGATCATCATTACCGCCGCTAACCTGAAATGGCAGGAGATAGGCATGAGCCCTAAGGATATGCAGGTTGTTGATATCCGAAAGATGTCAATGCGGGACATATACGCCGTGTATGGGCTTAAAAGCGAACTGGGGAATGATAGTGAAAACAGCACCTACAATAATGTGAGCGAAGCAAACAGGAGCCTGTACCTTAACAGGGTATTGCCCGAACTTGACACTATTAGAGATGAGCTTAACCGTTGGTTGGCAGATAGCTGGAATCAGGCGCGTGGCACGAACTACTATATTGACTACGATATTTCAGGCATTCCGGCCTTACAGGATGATATGAAATTATTAGTTGAATCTATCCAAAAAGCTTGGTGGACAACCGGAAATGAGAAGCGAATGTTTACTGGATTCGGTAAACGGGATGATATGGATAAGATATTTCTTCCTACGAACATTGTCCCTTATGAAGATGATATGTTGGATGAAGACGCAGCCAAACAGATATTAGCCAACTATGCTGAATCTACGAACGGAAATTGAAAAAGAACGGCATTTTAAGGCCATTGAGCAAGGCAGGGGCGGCTGGCAGCAGTTTACGTTTCAGGCGTTTAAAAAAGCGCTCTTTGATATGTTTAATAATGGGCAGGTAGACCAACAGCCATTAGTAGAAGCATACGAAAAGGTTTTTGGTACGGTTGGCACTGCTTTTGCTGAAAAGGTCATGGCAATGTTCAAACAAGGCGACCAACAAGCGCGGATTACCAAGCAGGCTGAACTGGCAATAGCTATACAACAGCAGCTAACCGCTTGGGTTGCTTTGAATATGATGGATATCATAGAGGCAGCCACCTTGGCAACGCAGCAGTCCATAGCTAAAAATATTAGAGAATTACAACAAAATCCTAAAATAAGTCCAGAACAATTTGAAAAATTGCTAAGAAAGCGTTATCGTACTATTGCAATAGCACGTGCAAGTACGTTTGCCAGAACCGAAACAATACGGGCCTCCAACAAGGGGCTTTTATTTGGAGCAGCAGCAACAGGCGTACCACTTCAAAAAGTTTGGGTAAGCGTAAGAGATTCAAGAACACGAGATGAAACATACAATCACATACGACCAGATGGGCAAGTTCGCGATCTTTCGCAGCCATTTGTTGTGTCTGGTGAATATTTGCAGTTTCCGGCGGGGCCGGCCGGCAGTCCTGGTAATACGGTTAATTGTAGGTGCACTATATCGTTTAACACATATTAAAAGCCATTAAATATGCGATTCTGTCAGCCTAAAGCCATATATAGCACATATAAATACTTGAAGAGAAAACAAGGCCAAAAAGTAGCAGATGAATATTTAAAATCAAGAATGAAGGCATGTACAAAATAAAAGACATTTCAGGATCCGTAAAAGATGTGGACACTAAAGGCCGCATCGTAACGGGGTACTTTGCACGTTATGGCAACGTAGACAGCGATAAGGATATGTTTAGAGAGGGCGTATTTAAAAAATCGATTACAGAAAGTGGTCCCTCTGGCATGAACCGAATTGCGCATCTATTGCAGCATGACCCAAACCGGCCTATTAACAAGCCTATGGTATTAGAAGAACGTAAAGATGGGTTGTATTTTGAGACGAAATTCCCTAATACCGATACCGCTAACGATACTTTGAAGCTATACCAAGAAGGATTTTATAATGAACATAGCGTCGGTTTCAACATTGGTAGAAGCACCAAGCACCCCGAAATGGATGATGTACAGTTGATTACCCAAGCCAAATTGTGGGAGGGTTCAACGGTTGTATGGGGTGCTAATGAACAGACGCCTTTCTTAGGTTTTAAGGCAAAGAATAAGAAGGACGCTATAAAAGAGAAGATGTCTACCATCGACACGTTACTTAGTAAGGCGAGTTTTACAGACGAAACATTTTACAAACTACAAATTCTAAACGAACAACTTAAATCACTGCTGGAAGCACCTAAGTCAACGCCGCCCAAAGAGGGCACCTTGCAGCCGCAGAACGTAGTAGATTTGTTTGATAACTATAAATTAAAAGCACATTTGTTATGAGCGAAATAATTGAAACAATGAAAAATGAACTTGAAGG
>Ga0079226_10003130_pt1 | contig 12746 bp, 5 predicted proteins | sample Poulit2014_FD_76345 | JGI IMG/M metagenome (GOLD analysis project Ga0079226, IMG submission 76345) | Agricultural soil microbial communities from Georgia to study Nitrogen management - Poultry litter 2014 | ecosystem: Environmental > Terrestrial > Soil > Agricultural land | place: USA: Georgia... | reverse complement strand
TCCGAATTCCATGCAATTACGGGGGTTACATGGCAGAGTTCACAGTGAAGCAGTAAATGTTCGGAGGCCTTGCATGGGTTCATCTATCAAGCACGATTCCGCTCGTCGGCTTCGTCTAGTGGGAGTCGACGACGACGGTGACGAGCTTGTCTTGTCCAACAGCGACGGTGACGAGTTCTATTTGCCGATCACCGATGCATTACGCAACGCTGCCATGCGACCAATTGGTCGCCCGTCAGCTAGCGCTGCCGACGAAGCCGCAGCTGAACTATCCCCACGTGAAATTCAAGCAAAGCTACGCGCCGGAGCTACGGTTGAAGAACTCGCGATCCACCACGATATGGATCGCGAACGGTTAGAAGTTTATGCAACTCCGATCGTGGCAGAACGCGATTGGATAGCACGCCAAGCCCAGGAGCTCGAAGTTGCAGCACCACAGCTGGGTAATCATGCCTATGAAGCTGTTTTCGGTGACGAGCCAGCCCTACTGGGTGATATGGTTGAGCATCAACTGACTGCGATGGGTCTGGAGCCTGACAGTCTCGAATGGGATGCGTGGCGAGATTCAGATTCGCCGCTATGGACAATTTCTGCCCAATTCTCCACGGAGGGCTTAGCAGATTCCTCCATAGGCGATCCTCCGCCAGCACTATGGACTTATAAGTTACAGTCCAAGCACTTAGAAAACGCTAATCGCTGGGCACAAGTACTCAGTGAATTTGGCCCGGCTGATTCACCGGTGGCGTCAACATCACCTCGAGGACGCTTATCTACAGTGACCGACACGCCATTTGACTTTGAATCTGACACAGCTTCATCAACTTCCGTGCCGCACGGTAAAAGCGAACCTCATGAGGAGCTTTTGGATGTTCTTCATGCCCGGCGCGGTCAGCGCCTTGGCGTTGACGAAGAATCCGATGATGAATTAGCCGCGATGATTACGCGGGATGAGCAACCCACCGCACCGTTAAGACCACAACTCGTTGTGTCACCAGACGCTGACGAGGACGACGAAACACAGTCCAGCGATGCTGTCTGGACTACTGAGATCGAGGTTGCTTGGTCTGATGATGAGGATCCAGTGGACTGGGATGGTCATGAGGTAGTCGCTGGAGAAGATCGTGCGCAGCACCAAGAAACTGATAGTTCTTCCGACCAACAGTTGGAAGGCCAAACAGACGCCTTCGACGATATGGCACATGAGGAAACGGGAGAAGCGTTGAAAAAAACCGAACAACCGAATCGCTCGCGACGCCGTCCAACCGTGCCCAGCTGGGACGAAATTATTTTCGGTACCCGCAAAGACACCTAACGGGCTTATGGACGTTTGAATACTAGCCACGGAACCCGTACTTCGGCAGAGGTTGGTGCACCATGGTGGCCCACCATAGCGAAGCTGTGGGCAGATGCCCGTCGACCATCGTAAAGTGCTACAGGTTCATGGCTTGAGATAATTAACTCGCCAATACGTGGGCGTATCCGTCCAGAAACCCTACCAAACCAGCCTGCTGAAACGGCTTGCTCCCGTGTGATTACCCACGCTCGATCGCCAAACCGTCTTTGCCAAGCACGGCGTGTTTGAGAGCGCTGGTTATCAGTAGCGTTCGGTTCAAAATGTAATTGGACCATGCGTGGCTCACCAGCAGTGTGGCCGATGTGAGCAATGAGCTCAGGGACTTGTGAATAGTCGATTCTGTCTTCCGGTCTGACCTCAATCATGCCATGATCGCCAGTTACCGCCGCTAGAGTATCTGCCGGCAGTTTGTTGGTCATTCGACGAATATTGGCATCGATTTCTTCCAGATTCTCTAACCAGGGATCTGATCCTGGCCCATGGGCGTGGCCTGCTTTATCCAGTTCGTTGACGTAGAGATAGACCAGTGCACCTGGTCGTTGGGCTTCCGCTGTTGCTTGAACAAAACGCTGGGTCAGTTCGTTTTGGCCAATAAATGTAGGCCCCTGTAGTGCAGCTCTTGTCAGAGCAGAGTTTTCAAAAGCCGACAGAGATACTGCAACGGGAGTAATGTCATGCTCACCGGTTTTACGTTGAGTATTTAAGGTTTGAAAAACCGTCGGATGTGGTTGCCACAGTTCCGGATCGGTTCGTTCATCCCACCCGCCCAGCTGGTTGACTACGACTTGTCGCAGCGGGTCGTAGACATCATAACCCACCAACCCGTGCTGTCCAACGTCTAGGCCGGTACCCAGTGATGACAACCCAGCGGCAGTAGTCGAGGGATAGACCGCCGACATTTCGGTCTGAGCTGTAGACTGGTTACTCAGTAGGCTGCGCATAAACGGGGCATGGGCAGCATAACGTTCAAGCTGTTCTAGACCCAGTCCGTCTACGAGCAACAACATGGCTGAAGTTGCTGCGGGCAATTGCAGCGTGTTCTGAAAATTCGCTCCCAAACTCGCCGCTAAAGACGGCAGGACATGCGTCAGATTTCTAGACTGACTATATCCAGACGGTACTGGGATGGTACTCATGCGTTATCCAATATAGCGTCGCGCAAGATTCGCCCGAATGTCAGCGCTTTATCTACTGCCTGCTGTCCGTCGGCTTTTCCAGCGATGCGTAATACGAGATCTTCGGCAATCCGTGTGCCAAGGTATCCATGGTCTGCTTCACAATGTTGGTCTTCACAGACATTCGGTACGAATTCCATGCGAGCTCCACCGGCCCAGCTAAGAACCAACGTTACTTCCGAAGGCGATTGACCTGGCTGATAGTCTTGGGGAGAATCATAACCCGTCGTAACGACGCATGAACTGATGCTGGACAACGGAACTAGCTCCGTTGCCACCGAGGCTCGTGGCGGTCCATCATCGAGCTCATCTTGTAGGTCATTGAGGTGAAGCGCCGCTAAAACATTCCCTTGAGCCAGCACAAGCACCGTGATGTGGCGGTGCAGGTCATCATAGCCGAAATGTGTTTCGACATGGACGTAATGGGACAGGATTTCACGTTCACCTAGCTGTTGGCCCATTACGTCGGCCACTAGTTGAGGATAGAATCCGGCACGTTCAATATCGATTGCCAAGTCGGTTGGTAGCACTGGATAGGGCATATTAGAAGTGTTGTCCTTTGTCACTAGTTATTCAACAACGCGCGCCGCGCCGAATCAGTACGTACAGCAGCATTAGCAACATAAATTTCGGCTTTTAATACGGTTACGGCATCAGGCGCAGCAAGCAACGGATTAAAACGCAAGCGCGCAACTTGCGGTAAATCATCCTTGAGTAATGAAACGCGGGCGAGCAAATCCTTTACGGCCTCAGTGTCAACTGCGGGAATATCGCCATAGCCAAAAAGCTTAGCCGAGGCACGCGGTGTCCGGATAAGACGTTCAAGGTCCTGATCGGATAATGGGGGCACCACATGCACCCAATCGTCTAATAATTCTACGGCATCTCCGGAAATACCAAAGGAGAGCACTGGTCCAACTAATGGATCTTCAACAGCAGCGGCGATACATCCTTGGCCGGTTGGGGCCATTGCTTGAATCTCGATGGACGGCGCACCGTAGGGAGCCAGTGTTTCACGCATAGATTCGATATTAGTTCGAAGTGCGTCTGGGGTCTCGATGTTTAATCGAACACCACCGAGGTCGAGTCGATGCCGAAGAACGGAGTTATCTGCCTTCAGCGCGACTGGATAACCAAATTCTTCAGCATATTCCAAAGCTTGCTTGGTAGTTTGAAAACGCCGCGACGGCAATACACGAATACCATAACAGCCCAATAATTGAGCGGTTTGGGCACGGGAGAGTTTTACCAGCTCAGTTCCACTGGCTTCTTGAACCCACTCAGCAACCAATTCTTCGGCTGAATATCGATCGATGTCATCATATTCGACTGCCACGCCCTGTTCGGCGTCACGCCAGGACCTATACTGGACCAATTGCGATAGTACTGAGACGGCACGTTCAGCAGAAGAAAATATCGGTAAGCCAGATTGAAGTGGACTAATAGTTTGTTGGTCGGTGTTCTCTACACCGCCAGTGCCACGCAGTTGACCACGTCCAACAATCGATGTTGGACTAAACGCTTCCTCCAACACAGCAGTAAACGATGCCAGGATAGTAATCTCACTGTCACCTGCAGCGTCATGAATCGCTAGACCAAGTTGGGTTGCATCACCTTTATCTTGGTGCAATCCAGGCTGTATTAATACGATGATCGCATCGGCTTGACCAGAATCAATAGTGTTTCGAATCGTTTCGGTCACGGCTTGCATGGCGTGTTGTCCGGTGAGACCGGTACCAAGTGATCCAATATCTTGAACATCCACAACTTCAAGTCCAGCGCTGCGAGCGTTTTCAACTGTTAAACGATTGATTGCTGGCGCATTGCCAATAACGCTGAGGCGTGGACCACGCGGCACTGGCTGACAAGCCAAAACCTGTAAGATATCCATTAGCTCGGTATAACTATCCGTTTCAATGGCACCGGCTTGACGGAGCATCGACGGAACAGTACCGTGCGGCGCTTCTGTTGTTCGTGTGGCATGTCCTGGTGGAATACGTCTGCCCATCCCGTGTGATCGGGAAACGACCACAGGTTTATTGCGTGCTAGCCTACGGACGATGCGCGAGAACTTTCTTGGGTTGCCAAATGATTCTAAATACAACCCCACCGCGCTGGTACTCGGGTCGTCTTCCAAGTACTGCATTGCATCGTTACCCGAGACATCAGCCCGATTGCCTGCATTGATTACGGACGATACCCCTATACCACGTTGTTGCGCAGCAGTAAATAGCATGGCGCCAATCGGAGCGGACTGCGAAAACAGACCTACTGAGCCTCTGGGCGCCAAACTCGGTGCTACCGATGCGTTAAGACTAATTTGAGGATCTGTATTGATGATGCCCGCCGAGGCTGGCCCAATAACTCGCATCCCTTGACGACGTGCAACCTGTACAAGCCGACGCTGTTGGGCCAGACCCTCTTCCCCATCGAAGCCGTCAGTAACGATCAGCAGTCCCTTGACTGAGTGGTCTGCACAGTCTTGGACAACCGCTGGAATCTGATCATAAGGTACCGCGATGATCGCAAGATCAATTTGTTGAGGCACTTCAGATAGAGATCCACGAGAGATCATTCCTGCGATCTCTATGGCTTCTTTATTGATTCCGTATACAGGATTGGGATAACCGCCTTCGATAATGTTTTCGAGTAGGGCAAAACCAATCGAACCCCAATGACGTGACGCTCCTATGACGGCGATAGATCGTGGACGCAGAAGTTCCGCAACTGATTGAGCTTCTGCACGGTGTTCCCTTGATTCCATGACATCTCGAACCTTGGCAGTTGGATCGATGGGAAATTCTACGACCACGACGCCATCTTCAAAAGATCGTGAGGTTTCAAATCCGGCGGCCTGAAAAACGGTGAGCATTTTACGGTTTTCGGGCAAAACCTCAGCTGTGAAGCTTCGGATACCGTTTTCTCTAGCGGCTGCTGCCAAATGCTCCATGAAGATTGACCCCAGACCGCGTCCTTGGTGAGCATCAGCAATATTGAATGCGACCTCAGCTTCTGTAGAGTCCCCTAGACGGTCGTAGCGGCCAATACCCATCAACTCATCACCCAGTAAAATCACAAAAGCCACCCGGTCGACATAGTCAACTACAGTGAAACGCTCGAGCTCTTTGGCTGAAAGCTGTGATTTATAAGTAAAGTAACGAAAGTAGATAGAATCTTGGGACTGGCCCTCGTGCATTTTCTGCAGTGCTTCGGCGTCGTCTGGAGAAACCGGGCGTAACCGTGCGGTAGCACCGTCGCGTAAAAGCACATCAGCTTCCCAATGTGCCGGATATGGACGCTTGGTTTTCTGTTCAGCCATATAATTATCTTAAGCTACATTCGGGCTATGAGAACCACGTGACAGGAAAGGTCAGATGTCTAAACGTTCCAAGCAGAGGTCTGCTAATGCCAATGCCGCACTTGTGCCGCTGACAGAGCAGAACATTGTCGACATTGATGTCGCCTCCGAGATGGAGCATTCTTTCTTGGAGTATGCTTACTCGGTAATTTATACCCGTGCCCTCCCCGATGCGCGAGACGGACTAAAACCTGTCCAACGACGAATCTTATACATGATGGACCAGATGGGACTGACCCCGGAAAAGGGGCATGTCAAATCGGCGCGTGTAGTAGGCGAAGTGATGGGAAAGCTCCACCCGCACGGTGATTCTGCTATTTATGACGCCATGGTGCGATTAGCACAGGATTTCAACCTACGCTTGCCTTTGGTTGATGGCCACGGAAACTTTGGCTCTGTCGACGATGGGCCTGCGGCTTCACGCTACACTGAAGCAAAAATGTCACCGGCTGCTGTGGCCATGACGGACAATCTGAACGAAGATACCGTTGACTTCGAGCCCAATTATGATAATCAGATGCAACAACCAGCAGTATTGCCAGCTGCTTTTCCCAATCTCTTAGTGAATGGTGCCGCTGGGATCGCAGTAGGGATGGCTACTAACATGGCACCCCACAACCTTGGCGAAGTTATTGCTGCAGCCCGACACCTGCTGGTGGATCCTGAGGCTGATACAAAGGCTCTGATGAAATTCGTACCCGGACCAGATCTTCCATCAGGTGCACGCATCGTCGGGCTTGATGGCATTAAAGAAGCCTACGAAACCGGTCGGGGCCGTTTTACGATGCGTGCCACCGTTAATATTGAACAAGTATCAGCGCGTCGTACGGGTCTAGTTATCACGGAGCTGCCCTATGGTGTGGGGCCAGAGCGCGTCATCGATCGGCTCAAAACCGCAGTAAATTCCAAGAAAGTCACCGGCATTGCCGATGTTATGGATCTTACTGACCGCAATAACGGCCTCAGACTCGTTATCGAATTAAAATCTGGTTTCAATCCCCAAGCTGTACTCGCCCAGCTTTATAAGCACACTCCACTGGAAGAAAACTTCGGCATCAACAATGTAGCTTTAGTTGATGGTCAGCCTCAGACCATGGGGCTCAAAGAGCTCCTCGAAGTGTATGTAGAACATCGCTTGACCGTTGTTCGACGGCGCACTGCACACCGGTTGGGCAAACGCAAAGATAGATTGCATCTGGTGGAAGGGCTGCTATTGGCCCTTGTTGATATCGATGAGGTCATTGAGATCATTCGCAGCTCTGATGACGCCGCAGCAGCACGTAGCCGACTCATGCTTGTATTCGATCTCACTGAGATACAAGCCAACCACATTTTAGAGCTGCGTTTACGCCAACTTACAAAGTTCTCCAGGTTAGACCTGGAAACCGAACGCGATGAGCTCATCGCAGCTATTGAAGAGCTTGAAGCTATCCTGCAGTCAGACAGCAAATTGCGAAATACAGTATCGAATGAACTGTCTGCCATAGTGGAACAATTTAGTGATAAACGCCGGACTCAGCTTGTAAAATCAGAGGAGCTAGCCCCCACCGTCACTGCGTCGTCTTCGAAAGCAGAACGCGCTGCTGCCGCATCAGCCCTTTTAGTACCAGATGAACCCTGCTGGGTAGTGCTATCGGCTTCAGGACGCCTGCTGCGCACGAAGGATCGCACCCCCTTGAAAACTCCAGGACGACGGCGGCGCCATGACGTGTATACCGCAGTAGTAGCCACCAGTGCACGAGGTGAGGTCGGCGCTCTGACTGACACCGGACGCCTCATTCGACTCAACGCCGTTGACATTCCCTCACTCACCGAATCTAGTGCCGAACCCACTATGTCTGATGGTGTTAAAGCTGCCGAGTTTGTCACCCTACAACGCAGCGAAAAACTGATCACCATCGTCCCGCTAAATCAAATACTGGCTTTGGGGACACTAAATGGCATCATTAAACGGGTACGTCCTGACGACTGGCCCCTGAATCAAGACGAGTTTGACGCGATCACCCTCAAAGATGGCGATAAAGTAGTTGGCGCCGGTGTTGCCGCCACCAATAATGACCAACTGGTATTTATTACCGCTACCGGGCAACTGTTACGCTTTGATGCTGAGCTGGTGCGGCCTCAGGGACGCGCTGGCAGTGGTATTGCCGGCATTAAACTTGTTGATCAAGACCACGTTCTGTCATTTACCGTTGCTGCAGCGGGACAACTGGATGATGCTGTAGTGGTGACATTCACCAGGACTGATGATGAAGCGCCGACAGCTAAGGTAACTCAGTTGACTGAGTTTGCGCCCAAAGGTCGCAACACCCAAGGTTTGCGAGCGCACCGCATGTTGCGTGGCGAAACGGGCTTAGCGTTGGCATGGGCCGGTGTAGAACCCTTGGCTTCTACGGCCGGAGGGGTCTCGCGTGCCTTGCCGCAAGAGTTCTCTGAACGGGATGCTTCCGGCATTATGCTCGACTCTTCTGTCGGTGTGATTGGGACGGCAGCGTCTCCACAACTTCCCACACCAGAACAAGATGCAGAGCAAGACTGATCAAAGCTGGACCGGCGTCCCGACCTCGGCGAACCGATGGTCATGAGTGACCATCACTGTGATCTTATCGTCCAGTGCAGTTTTGAGATCTGCAATAAGCTGAGCTGCTTCATCTGCTCCCAGGTGGGCGGTGGGTTCATCGAGAAGGACCACTTGGGCATTGGCCAATAGCGCTCGAGCTACGGCTACCCGCTGACGTTGACCCCCAGAAATAAAGTGACCCGACGGGCCGAGCCGAGTATCAAGCCCGTTGGGCGTATGGGCCAACCAGTCGGATAGTCCTACTGTGTCAAGAACTGAAAGCAATTCCTCTTCACTAGGTCGATGTTGCAGATCCCGGGCTAACGTTAGATTGCCGCGTAGGGTGGAGTCGAATAGATATGCTTCCTGGGGACACCAGGCCACATGTTGCAATGCTTCTGCAGCGTTATCATTTGGCGCCGTCAATGTGTAGTTACCAGATTGTGGTCGCAAAAACCCCAATAACACTGCCAACAGTGTTGATTTACCCGATCCTGATGGCCCGGTGACCACCACAAAATCCCCTCTTGCTGCATGCAACGAAACTTCCTCAAGCGCAACCGGGCCTTTGGCATCGTAGGACACCCTTACATTGTGCAGATCAATTGCCTCAATAGCATCATCGCGAGTGTTTTGGAGGGTAATCCAGTCAGTTGGCTGCAAATCCGAGTTTTTTAGGAGAGGAAGCAGTTTACTTAACTGGTGGTTTAATGTGCGTGCTTCATGGGTTGCTTGGCTGAAGAGACCAAATGGCTCGGCCATCGCTAACATCAACATGACCACCAACGCTGTATTGGGTGCCGAAATGCCATGACTGAGGGCTACCCACATGGTTTGTACTGCAGCCCAGCCAGCAATTAAGGTGGTCAGTCCCTCCCCTAACCCAGCTGCAATGGCGTGGCGTTTTAATGGTGCGCTGTTCTTCAGATCGTTTGTCGCAAAATCATCTGCTGCCTGACAGCTCATCCCATTAGCTGCCATATCCGCTGCTGACATAAACAGTTTAGAGGTCGTCGCCACTAGCGCTGTGCGGTGGTCTGCCAGAACCGTACTTGTCCGGGCATCTATGACACGCACCAACAACGGCACCAAGATGAAGGCCGCAATCCCGGCCACCGCAGCAGGCCACCATGAGCCTGGAGCCATAAAAGCTACAATGCCGGTGGCCGTTGCCCAAGTAATAATCGCCGCGGGAATGGGAACAATCACGCGAGGAACCGCATCGCGCAGCTGATCAATGTCAGAGATTAGCACCGATAAGGCACCGCCAGATCGGGTGAGACGATTCCATTGGGTTGCTTGCGATCCGAGAGCATCCCAGACTCGCAAACGGATTTTATTTGCCCAGGACAACACCGCTTCGTGGACAGCAAGCCGCTCAGCGTAACGAAATACAGCACGCCCTGTGCCAAAGAACCGCACGGCAACAATAACCGCTAGCAGGTACAAAATCGGCGGTTCGTAGGCAGCCTGTACGATCAGCCAACCAGATAAAGCAGACAACAAGCCCGCTGCCAACAAGGCTGCCACTGACCATCCGATTCCGGCCCACAACCTGCCCTGCCGTAGAGGCATGATCTGTAACCAGTTGGCAACCCCAACCTGATCCGTCTGCGAGGTAGAGCCGGGCGCGGGCTCAGGCTCCACTGGTTCAGGTACTGTGATGGTGCCCGGGGTATCGTCAGGCAGCGGTACAACAAACGAATTACCGATGAGCTGATCGGCATCAGCATGTATAGCTGCATCGTGGGACGCCACAAGCAACATCAGATTCAGCTGTGCCCCATTGGGTAGGGTGCCTGCAGCTAACTGTCGGATTACCCAGCGGATCAGACTGGCTGAGGTAGCGTCCAAATGCGCGGTGGGTTCGTCAAGCACAACCAACCATGCTTGTTCATTGGAACTGGTCGCAGCTGCAGCCATGAGCCGAGCCAAAACACGCGCGAAACCAAGACGACGGCGTTCTCCGGGTGAAAGGTCATCAATGTGTCGCGATCGGGTGCTGGGAAGACCTGCTGACCGTAGTGCTGTTTCTACTAGAGATGTCGCCTCAGGGATGGTTTCAGTATTGAGGCCAGCTCCAGTACCCCGTATAACCTGGGTCAGTTCTTCTCCAACTGAATTTGCTGCGAATGCTGGATGCTGACTTAGGTACGTTGTTGGCCGGCCTACTAAACCAGTGACGCTACCGGAAAAGGATGCTTCGGTGTCGCCTAGCAAACCTGATATTGCGCTCAACACCGTAGACTTTCCAGTACCAGAAGCATCTCCCAACACCGTATACTGTCCGGGGGCCATCCGCAGTGAATAACTTTCGACAACAGGGTCAAGTACCTCAACGTTATATCGCGGTAGATACGACTCGTCAGTCACCACCGATTGTTTATTCCGTTGAGCTTCCGCAAATTGCTGCGGTGTCAAGTACTCTGGCCCCGTATAAGTCGGATCAGCGATTTCATGTAGTGCCTTATAGGAAATCGTGACGTCGTTGAGTTCTACGACGTCATTCTGGGTCCTACCAGTATCTAAGATGACTGCCATCGGTTTCGGTTCTGGTTGGTTGATCTGAGCGCGAGCACGTTTCAATGCATCCATACCATCTTCAGAGGCGTGAAATGCCGAGCCAATATCACGAAAAGGTAGGTAAACTTCTGCGGCTAACGTTAACACCATAAGACCGATGTATAGTTCCATAGAGCCATTTACTAACCTGACTCCGATAACCACTGCAATGATCGCTACAGATAGTGAAGCCAACAGCTCCAGAGCTAGCCCGGACATAAATGCTGCCTTGAGCGTGTTCATCGTGGTGCGCTGGTAGTCATCTGAAACCCGTTGTAACGACTTACGTTGTATCCCTGCACGACGAAGTCCTACTAACACCGGTAGCCCCCGTGCTAATTCCAGCAGGTGGTGCGACAATTTATTCAGGCCACTGGCTGCTTCGTCCACCCGATGTTCAGTAAAGCGGCCGATAAGTATCATAAAAAGCGGAATTAGTGGAATGGTCAAAACTAAAATCACCGCACTGATCCAGTCATGCAACAAGATCCAACCGCCCAGACCAGCGGGGATAATCAGTGCTGAGACTAATGCCGGCAAAAACTCTGTATAGTAATCATCCAACCCATCGAGACCTTTAGACGCCAAGACCGTATCTTGTCCGGCACGATCAGCATGGGCACCGGCTGATGCGAGACGATGACGTACCAGCTGCTCGCGCAATTGCTCTTTTTCTCCGAGCGCTGCCCGCCTCGCAAATACCTGTTGGCCCCATGCTGCCCCACCGCGAAGTAGTGCCCCACAAAAGCCGTACGCTAGGGTGACAATAAATTGATCACTCGTCGTAAACTCCACCAGGGCATCTATAAGCCCGGGTGCAGTACGCGGAGAATTAAACAATAAATGTAATAATTGTGCAGCATCAGAAGCAGGCAGCGATGCCGCCAGCTGACTGATACCACGAGCCAATGAAACGGCAATAAGGATCCAGCCAGTAAGCTTGATCAGCGCCAAAACGCCGAGCCCAACAAGGGCTCGGCGCCCGGCTTTGGAGGTCGGCAGCTCAGGTATCAGACCGGCGTCACCACGGCTGCTTCAGGGATGTGTTGTTCGCCAATCCGGTGGCGGAACGTCCGATAACTCCACACACTGTAGATCAGCACAATGGGCAAAAATATAGCGGTCACCACCGCCATAATGGTAAGCGTATACGCCGATGATGAGGCTGACTCGATTGTCAGGTTATATGCTGCATCAATAGTGGATGGCAAAACGTTCGGGTATAACGCCATAAAAATAGATCCGACACCAAACAAGATAAATATCACCATGCCGGTGAAGGTAAGCCCCTCTTGGCGGCGCTTTGCGCACACCCAGGAAAAGATGAGCCCGATAACGGCTAGTGCCAACGTTATTGACGCACTGATCTTTGGATAATGCGTGGTCACCATGATTGCCCAAATGGCTGCTGGTAGCACATAGAGTGGTAGGAAACGGCGCAACTGCTGGTTGCCTGCTTCACGGGGGGCGCCAAGAGTTTTCAAGGACAAGAATGCCCAACCTTGTGCAAGTGAGATACCGACTACGGCTAGCCCTCCTAGCACGGCCCATCCGTTAAACCACGTGAACGGTCCACCTTCCCGATCACCGTTATCGTCCACCGGCAAACCAGTAGTGGTTAGCGCAACCATAGCCCCGATACAAAAGGCACCCACAAAAGCGCCTCCTGCCATCATCCAGATCCAAATATTGCGCGCTGACTGGCTGTGAGATTTTCCGCTGTATTCAATAGACACC
>Ga0079226_10003129_pt1 | contig 12748 bp, 13 predicted proteins | sample Poulit2014_FD_76345 | JGI IMG/M metagenome (GOLD analysis project Ga0079226, IMG submission 76345) | Agricultural soil microbial communities from Georgia to study Nitrogen management - Poultry litter 2014 | ecosystem: Environmental > Terrestrial > Soil > Agricultural land | place: USA: Georgia... | reverse complement strand
CTCTCTTTTTTTTCTCGAATGCTTTATCAAACAATAAATAGTTCATAGTCCTGACCGCCAAAAAAAAAAACCAAGTTATAAAGTTTAAGATCAAAAGTATCATGAACACTTATAATTTCACTATTTAACTTTACGTTTATCTTTTCAGCTATATATTTAAGCATCAGTATATTGCCATTGTCGCCATAGGTGTTCAATAAATTTCCGTATAGATGAGCTAATGTCAGCTGATATTCAGGCATGGTCCATTCCTCCTTGAAGATAGCCCTTTTCTGCTAATTTCTTGCGTAACTGCAAAACAGCGGTATAGGTGGCTAAAATATAAACGTGTTCAGTTGGTAAATTTTTAATTGCTTGAATGACTTCATCAAGAGATTTTATTTCCTGTATTTTTTCTTCTTTGATTCCAGCAACCTTGAAGCGTAAAGTCATGTCCTCATGACGATCTCCACCTGCAATAACCTGAGGTATGTCCATAGAGCTAAATGCTTCGTGGTTGCCATCCCAGATCCAGCTGACATCAATACCGTCTGCATAATTTGCATTGAGTAGTGATACTAGTGAAAATGAATAAGGAGATAAGCCGATCATATCAATGACTTGATTAAGTCCCACTGGGTTTTTTACTAATACCAGCGTACATTTTTTACCTTCAATATTGATTACTTCTTGTCGCCCAAAAACTTTTTCATCGTAGGCTAAGCCTTTACGGATTTTTTCTGGGGCTAAACCATAATACTCAGCTACTGCTGTTGCAGCTAAGGCGTTGTAAATATTATACATGCCTCCTACTTCGATCGCATAGTCCTGTTCATCAATCGTAAATTCAGCAGCAGTATTCGTCATCTGTTTCAGCTGGGTTAATTTATAGTCTAAAACTGGACGCTTAAAGTCACAATTTGGGCAATAGTATTTACCTAGATTTGCGTAAGTATTCATTTTGTAGTGAAGGATGTGCTGACATTGAGGACATAAAATACCATCAGTATTGTAATGAGCCAGCTGTTCTCGGTCATTTTTATGATCAAAGCCGTAGTATTTGCGCGGGTTTACTGTAGGCAGTGAATTAAAAATAGGGGAATCGCCATTGGCTAGAATTGTTGCTTTAGGGGCCTTGGCTGCACCGTCTACAATTAACTGATAAGTTGTATAAATCTCGCCGTAACGATCCATCTGATCACGGAAAATATTAGTAAAAACGAATAGTTCTGGTTTAATGTATTCAGTTACTTTACTTAAACTAGCCTCATCAATTTCAAGTACTGCAAATTTTTTTTGTTCTTTGTCAGATTTGGCTCCAAGAAAGGTAGAAACAATTCCCTGTACCATGTTTGCCCCCGTTGGATTGGTTAGTACATGCTCAAATTCTTGTTGTAATATTTTAACAGTTAAAGCAGTAGTTAAAGTTTTGCCGTTTGTGCCAGTCACAACGACCACTTTGTAATCCTCTGCCAGATGGTCTAGGATGTTCGGGTCGATTTTTAAGGCTAGTTTACCAGGTAAGCTTGATCCTCCCTTAGTAAATGTTTTTAAAAACCACTGTGAAGTTTTCCCTACAAAAGTTGCAAACTGACTTTGAATTCCCATGTTAAACCTCCATCGTAAAAACTAAATTCAGTTAATCTTACCATATATGAAAGTAAGTTTGAATTCTTTTACTAGTTCTTTAATAATTTGTTGTAATTTAGTGTACTGATTTTTACCTAGGTAAAAATCTCTACTAGAAAGGGTGTATTTACTAAAATCTTTTCATTTTATTCCTTATAAGTGTCGTTTTAACTGCGCTTAATTTTTCAGCTCTGTATTTTTTGAGCGGATAAATTTTGAGTTTAAGATAAATCATATTGATAATAAACAAAAAATACTGGAAGTTGACCGAGACTATTTAGCCGATGATCACTTTTTCTGTAGGATAGCGATAACCCAAATCACGAGTTCCTTTAGGTACGAACAAGAGTAAAGTATACAGCATACCAATTCGTCCGATGAACATTAAGATGGCAATTACTAGTTTTCCAATACTAGTTAAATCTGCAGTGATTCCTAGGGAAAGTCCAGTTGTTCCAAAAGCAGAAGCTACCTCCATGATAATTGACATGAGGGGAGCATTTTCTACAGCAGTTAGAAAAATTACGCTGACAAAACACATAATGAAAGAAAGTATGAAGACAACAATTGACTTACGGACATCTTCATCATCGATTTTACGGTCAAAAATATTGATGTGACTTTCACTTTTCAAGAAAGAATAGAGGTACAAACCGATGATCATAATAGTCGTTGTCCTTACGCCTCCACCTACAGAACTGGGGCTACAGCCAATAAACATCAAAGTAGAAAAGACGATCAAAGTCGTTGTCTGAAAATCATTTAAATCATGTATTTGCATACCTGCATTACGAGTTGTAATTGAGTAAAAGAAACTGTTGATGATCTGTTCAAAAGAATCCATACCAGCAAACAAATGATTTTTTTCTAATAGAAAAATTACTAAAGCACCGCCGACAAATAAAATGGCAGACGAAAGCACTGCGATTTTTGTAAAGAGTGAGAAACGGAAGTGTAGACGATTTTTACGGGAGCTGTAATGAAAGCCGATCCATTCTCTGACATCCATAATTACCGGAAAACCAATTCCGCCAATAAAAATCAGCAGCATAATAATGATCAAAAACAGATAGTCCTGAGAATAAGGGAAGATAGATTGGCCAGTCACGTCAAAACCAGAATTGGTAACGGCTGAGATAGCTTCGTAAAAGCCATAGTAAATCGCATCTTTCCAATACATATAATAATTTTTAAATTTAAAATAAAAAGTAAAAAAAACACCACTAATAATCTGTAGTGCCAAGATAATCGTAAAAGTCGTTCGAATTAAACGGACAATGCCGCTCAAACGAGGCTGATTCATATCGGTCATGATCAATTGACGTTGTTTTAAAGTAATTTTACGTTTCGAGATGATAAAGAAAAAAGTAGAAATCATCATGATTCCTAAACCGCCAACTTGAAAGAGTACTTCTAAAAGAATAATCCCTCTTTCATTGAAGATCTCATTAATAGGAAATGTTGTTAGACCAGTTACGCTAATAGTGCTGACGGCCATAAAAAACATATCAATAAAAGCTACATGCGAATTAGGTTGACGGAAAAAGGGCAAATAAAATAAAATAAGCGCAAGTAAAGTCATTAAAATATAATATAATACAATGATTTGTACAGAAGAAAGTTTATGCCAAAATAAGAATTTTCCTCTTCGTAGGATCCGCTTTGCATCAAATTTTGCCTGCATTTTTTTAATCTCCTATCAGCGTCTTAATATTATTCATAGTATAACAAAATACCTCTGGATACAACTACAAGGATCTGTGGTATAATGAGACGGAAATACAGTAAATTGTGATTAGAGGAGTCGTTAAATATTGAAAAATTTTATAAAAAATTGGGGTTCATTTTTTTTGACTCTGTTGATTTTCTGGCTGTTATGGGCCTTTGTAGTGACTCCTGTTTCGGTTAAGGGACATTCAATGGATCCCACATTAGCAGATGGTCAAAAAATGATTACTTATAAGTTAGCGAAAATCAATCGTTTTGATATCGTAACCACCAAGGAACCAGATGATTTAAAAAAATTAGCCGTTAAACGTGTGATTGGACTACCAGGTGATATCGTAGAAATGCAAGATGACCAGTTAACTATCAATGAAGAGAAAATCGATGAATCATATTTGACGGAGTATAAAAATAAATTTACCAATGACCGTCTGCAGGATGAGTATGCTTATAATACTGCTTATCAATCGCTGGCTAAAGATTCTCAGACTTTTACGAATACTTTTACTTATGAAGTTCCCGAAGGTAAATACCTATTATTGGGTGATAATCGATTGATTTCTAAAGATAGCAGGATTTTCGGTTTTGTTGATAAGGATTTAATTCAAGGAGAAGTGATTTTTCGTTATTGGCCTTTTAGTGAGATAGCTGTTCTTCATAATGGAAAATAAGGTGAATGAATGTGAGTAAGAAAAGGCTAAAAATTTTATATGATGAAAAGCATTATTATTTCACAGCAATGACCACCAAAGAAACTTGGATATTAAACGAAACGCTAGGTTTTTCTCCTTTAGAAAATCTAGTTGTTAGTATTGGCAGTTGTTGTGCTTATGTTTATGATACTGTCTTAACTAACTCAGCCGTTTTACATAAATTTGAAAAAGTCGAAATGGACTACGGACAGCTTGGCAGGAAAAAAACAGATCCGCTGCAGTGGGTGGAAATTCATTTTTATCTGCAAATGGAAGAAAAGTTTCAAGACAAGGCTTTACGGTGTCTGACTTTAGTCCAGCCTAATTGCCCGGTTGTTCAGTCACTAAAAGCAGATATAAGCATTAAAGAACACGTTCACTTTATTTAAAACAGCAGTCGTTTTCTAAACTTTTTAGAAAGCGGCTTTTATTAGCTTTAGGGAGGTTAAAAATGTTGAAATTAACAGATGTTCTGGCAGAGAAATTTGGCTTTGACACTTTTCGTCGAGGTCAGGAAGAAATTATCCAGAAAATATTACAAAAGGAAAATGTTTTGGGAATCATGCCTACGGGTGGAGGAAAGTCAATTTGTTATCAATTACCGGCGCTTTTATTAGAAGGTTTGACGGTAGTTGTTTCTCCTTTGATTTCTTTAATGAAAGATCAGGTGGATAGTCTCAATGATATGGGAATAGCAGCAACTTATATCAATAGTTCCTTGTCTTATGGCGAAATTGACCGACGGCTGGACTTGTGCCGAAAAAAACAGGTGAAATTATTATATATAGCACCCGAACGTCTAGAGTCAGATGAGTTTACTGCTTTATTGGAAAAAGTTGATGTCGAGCTGTTAGCGATCGATGAGGCCCATTGTATTTCTCAATGGGGGCATGATTTTCGTCCGAGTTATTTGAAATTGGCCGATGTTTTGTACCTTTTTAATAAGCGTCCGACGGTAGTTGCGCTGACGGCCACGGCTACTCCAACAGTTGCCCAAGATATTTGTGACTTATTGGAAATTCCGTCTGACAATCAGATCACAACTGGCTTTTCCCGTGAAAATTTAGCTTTTCAAGTGATTAAAGGGCAAAAAGATACTTATCTTTTACAGTACTTGAAAATGAATAAGGGCCAGTCAGGAATTATTTATGCAACTACGCGTAAGGAAGTTGAGCGGATCTACCATTTAATTAGACATGCTGGCTTTTCTTCAGGCCTTTACCATGGTGGCATGCAAAAAGAAGAACGAGCTAAAAACCAAGAAGATTTTCTTTTTGATCGTATTCAGGTAATGGTTGCGACCAACGCATTTGGCATGGGCATCAACAAAAGCAATGTACGTTTTGTCATTCATGCACAAATTCCAGGTAATATCGAATCGTATTATCAAGAAGCTGGACGAGCGGGACGTGATGGATTGCCCAGTGATGCTATTTTGTTATATGCCCCGCGCGATTTACAGATCCAGCATTTTTTTATCGAGCAATCAACATCTAGTATTGACTATCAACAAAATGAGTATGACAAATTACGGCAAATGAATCAATATGCCCATACACAAGGATGCCTACAAGCCTATATTTTACGTTATTTTGGGGAAAAGGGACATCCTTGTGGTAAATGCAGCAATTGCTTAGATGATCGTGAAGTGGCAGATATTACGGTTGATGCACAGAAAATTTTATCTTGTGTGAAACGTATGAATGAACGTTTTGGCAAAACTCAAGTGACCAAAGTCTTGACCGGATCGCAGAATCAGCAAATTAAAAATTGGCAGCTAGATGAGTTGTCAACCTATGGTCTGATGAAAGACTGGACACAAAAAGAAGTAACTGATCTGATTGATTATCTGACGGCTGAGCGATATCTAAGTCTGACAAAAGGAGAATTTCCTAAATTACAAGTTGGTCAAGAAGGGATTCAAGTTTTACTGGGGAAGACGAAAGTATATCGTAAGCAAGCCCAAATTAAACAATTAGTGGTGGATGATGAATTATTTGAAAAACTTCGACTACTACGACTGAAATTGGCTCAAGAGCAAAATATGCCACCGTACATTGTTTTTTCAGATAAAACTTTACAAGAACTGGCGCAAAAAAAGCCGCAGAATGCTTTTGAGTTCCTGCAGATCAAAGGAGTCGGACAAAATAAATTAGATAAGTATGGCGAACCTTTTCTTGAGTTATTAAAAAAGAATTAGCACTCTTTTGTATAGAGTGCTAATTCTTTGACCTTTTTTTTAGAAGGAGATACAATATAATTGTAAGGAAGTTCAAGGACTTCCCAAATTGAATAAAGAAATCAATTAAAGAAGTTGCCAGTTCTTTAATTGAAGGTTTACATGAAAGGAAGTAATTACTATGGCAAACTTAATTTCTAGAAATAATGATTTGATGGACATGGGAGATCGTTTCTTTGACAATTTCTTCTCTGGCTTTATGGGGAAAGATCATTTTCAAGTCGACATTAAAGAAAACGATGATAACTATGAAGTTAAGGCGGATTTACCGGGATTTACTAAAGATGATTTAAATGTTACTTATGACGACAATATCTTAACTATTGCAGCTAGTCGTAATGATAGTGTAGAAGATAAGGACGAAGAAGGAAATTTCTTACGCCGTGAACGCAGCAGCAGTTCTTATCGTCGACAATTCATGCTTAAGGGAATTGACGAAGATAAAATTGATGCTTCCTTTAAAGATGGCGTGTTGAATTTGACCTTACCTAAAGCAACGGACCAAATAGATCATGGTAAGCAAATCACTATTAATTAATCAGCGATAAAATTTGAAGAAAAGTCAGTTGGGCATTGTAGCTCAGCTGACTTTTTTCTATATGAGCTTTTATTTCTTTTTTAATGTCTTTTATCTTATCAATAAATACCTGGGAAATTTGCCGTTATTTGGGAAAAGTATGTAATTCAGTCGTAGTAGTCCAACTTGTTTGAGAACCATAGCAAATATTTTTTTGTTTTGTTATACTTTCAGCAGTAATCGTTTTCAAATAATAAAAAGGAAGTGAGTAATATGATGCAAAAGGTTCAACGCTTTGGCGGTGCAATGATTACACCGGTTCTTTTGCTGGCTTTTAACGGGATCATGTTAGCTATTGCGACTGTATTCCAGAATCCTGATATCATGGGTTCAATTGCTGCAGATGGAACTTTTTGGAAAAATATCTGGGGCGTTATAGAAAATGGTGGCTGGACAGTCTTCAATAATATGGAGTTGCTCTTTGTCATTGGTTTGCCAATCGGTCTTGCAAAAAAAGCGAGCGGTCGTGCGGTTATGGAATCATTCGTCATTTATATGACTTGGAATACTTATTTAAATGCTATTTTAAAAACCTGGAATTTCGGGGTTGATCTTAGCGATACCAATGCGATTGGCATCAAAGCGATTGGCGGTGTCGCAACACTTGATACAAGCATCATTGGATCTATTCTAATTTCTGCTGTTGCCATCTATCTGCACAATCGCTTTTACGATACGGCATTACCCGAATGGCTAGGCGTTTTTTCAGGTTCTTCTTTTGTTGTTATTCTTGGCTTCTTTGCTGTCTTACCGTTAGCATTTCTGACGGCTTGGGTATGGCCGCCAATTCAAAATGCGATTTCGCAATTGCAAGGCTTCATGGCTTCAAGTGGAACACCGGGGATTGGTATCTATGTTTTCTTGGAACGGATCCTGATCCCAACGGGCCTGCATCATTTTATTTATCAGCCTTTCGATATTGGGCCAGCTGTTGTACAAGGCGGTACGATCAGTTATTGGTTTGAACATTTATCAGAAATTGCTAATTCTACGGGAACATTAAGAGAAGCATTTCCAGGTGCAGCCTTCAACTTCCAAAATGTCTCTAAAGTATTTGCACCAATTGGAATTGGTACTGCTTTTGTCGCAACAGCCAAACCAGAAAACCGTAAGAAGACGATTGCTTTAGTTGTTCCGACTGCTTTAACAGCGATTTTATCGGGAATTACTGAACCTTTTGAATTTACATTCCTATTTTTGGCGCCGCAACTCTTTGCACTGCACGCAGTTTTGGCCGCATTATTAAGTATGACGATTTATGCTCTAGGTGTCTCTGCGGTTATTGGGGGTGGATTGATTGCTAATTTATCACAGTTTGTTTTACCAATGTGGGCCAATCATAAAGACGCAGTATTCATTTTCTTTGGTGTTGGTTTAGTATTTTCAGTGATTTATTTTATTATTTTCCGTTGGGCGATCCTTAAATTTAATATTAAAACACCTGGTCGTGAGGATACAGGTGAAGTGAAGATGTATAGTAAAAAAGACTACAAAGAAAAGAAAGCCAATGGGAAAACAAGCGCTGAGGCAAGTTCCAAAGTAAGAGAAAACAGTAATCCTAATGCGCAAAAAGCCAGTCATTTTTTGGAAGGATTAGGCGGTTCACAGAATATTACTGATGTTACTAACTGTGCCACACGTTTACGAGTATAAGTTGCTGATGAAGAAAAAGTCTTAGATGATGATTTCTTTAAAGCAGGGGGGGCTCACGGCATTGTGCGTAATGGCAAAGCTTTCCAGGTGATCGTTGGATTAGATGTACCTAAAGTTAGAGATTTCTTTGAAGAAATAGTAGAAGATGAAAATAAAAATTATGAAGGAGAAGAGTAAATTATGGCTTTAAAAAAACAATCAATTGTAGTTGCAGGTGGCGGTAGCACCTTTACCCCGGGAATTGTTCTGATGTTATTAGAAAACCTAGATAAGTTTCCGATTCGACAGTTGAAATTTTATGACAATGATCCTGAACGACAAAAACATATCGCAGATGCAACTGAAATTATCTTAAAAGAACGGGCTCCGGAAATTAAATTTGTGGCGACATCAGATCCCAAAGAAGCTTTTACCGATGTTGATTTTGTGATGGCTCACATTCGGGTCGGCAAATATGCCATGCGTGAAAAAGATGAAAAAATTCCTTTGAAATATGGAGTCATCGGTCAAGAAACATGTGGACCAGGCGGTATGGCTTACGGGATGCGCTCAATTGGCGGAGTTTTAGAAATCCTAGACTATATGGAAAAATACTCGCCTGATGCCTGGATGCTAAACTACTCGAATCCTGCTGCAATTGTCGCTGAAGCAACCCGCCGTTTGCGTCCGGATAGTCAGATTATCAATATTTGTGATATGCCAGTGGGGATCGAACATCGTATGGCGGAAGTTTTAGGTTTAGCTTCGCGTAAAGATATGACCGTACGTTATTATGGCTTAAATCACTTTGGCTGGTGGACAGATATCCGCGATAAGGATGGTAAAGATTTGATGCCTGAGTTGATCGACTGGGTGAAAGAGCACGGCTATGTCACGCCAGCTGAGCTTGAAGGTCAAGGCACTGAAGAAGTAGAACCTAGCTGGGCCTATACTTTTGGTAAAGCTAAAGAAGTTCAATGGTTAGATCCAGACACTTTACCTAATACTTATTTGAAATACTATTTCTATCCGCAAGACGAAGCAGCTCACAGTGATCCTAAACATACACGGGCAAATGAAGTAATGGAAAATCGAGAAAAAAATGTCTTTAGTGAATGTGATCGTATTTCAAATATTAAAACAGCTGCCGATGCTAAATTAGTAGCCGATGATCATGCTAGCTATATTGTTGATTTAGCTCGTGCTATTGCTTATAATACACGGGATCGGATGCTTCTGATCGTGCCTAATCACGGCGCAATCGAAAACTTCGATTCTGAGGGAATGGTCGAAATTCCTTGTATCGTTGGTTCACAGGGCGCGGAACCGCTTGTTCAAGGCTCTATTCCACGCTTCCAGAAAGGCTTGATGGAACAACAAGTGGCTGTCGAAAAATTAGTAGTGGAAGCTTGGATCGAAGGCTCTTATCAAAAGTTGTGGCAAGCAATTACTCTTTCACGGATTGTTCCAAATGCTCGAGTAGCTAAGCAAATCTTAGATGATTTGATTGAAGCGAATAAAGATTTCTGGCCAGAATTGAAATAATCGTAAAAACTCCTTTGCTGATCTGGCAAAGGAGTTTTTTTAAAAGAACCCTTTTTATAAAAATTTCTTGTAAAATATTAGTTATGGTATACTATGAGAAATAAACAGGAGGGTGCATAGTGAAATTAGCTGCTATAATCAACGAACATTATGAGAATTTAAATGAAAATGATCAACATATTGCAAAGTATATTTTAGAACATGAAAAAGAATGTCAGAAATTGTCAATTGTCCAATTAGCTCAAGCTACCTTAACTTCAAAATCATCAGTCTTACGATTTACCCAGAAATTAGGTTTTTCTGGCTATAGTGAGTTTAAATACAGTTTAAAGCAAAGTCAAAATATCATTAATACAGCTCAATCTTTTGTGGATATGCAACAAGATGATTTTGAGCAGACCATAAAGATTTTTAAACAGCAGAATCTGCAACCGATTTTAAGAAGTTTTGATACAGCAAAAGCCATCTATTGTTATGGTACAGGCTGGGGTCAAAGGGATGTATTGGAAAATTTTATTCGCAGTATGATTTCTATGGAACGCTTTCCGATTCATTTAAAGTCACAAAAGGAATTGAATATTGCTTTACAACAGACAATTTGCAAAGAAGATCTGATGATTATTTTGTCATTAAGCGGTGAAAACAAACCTACTAAAAATATTTTAAAGACAATCAAGATGAAAAATGTCCCGCTATTGTCTATTACTCGTATGGGGACGAACCCGCTAGCCTCAAGTGCAACTTATAATCTTTATTTTCAGGCTACTGAGATTGGTGAAAAAGATAACGAAATTTTTAGTATGTTGTCTCTATTTCAAATTATGGATTTATTTTACCGTTCTTATGTAGATTATAAAAGATAGTGTTTGTTAAATATAATGTAGTACATAAAGATATAATTAACGCTTTTTTCTCGGTTAGGACTGTAAAAAGAAGCTATTTTCAAGTATACTTTTAGAGGAAGTATATGGAGGATGAAGTGATGGCTCAACTGTTTTTTAAATATGGTGCGATGAATAGTGGAAAATCAATTGAAATTTTAAAAGTTGCGCATAATTATGAAGAACAAAATAAACCTGTTTTATTAATGACTAGCGGCTTGGATACACGAGCTGGCCGGGGAAAGATTGCTAGCCGGATTGGACTAGAAGAAAAAGCTTCAGCAATTTTGGCGGATACCAATGTTTATGAACTTATTTTAAAATTAGAATTTACTCCAGCTTGTGTTTTGATTGATGAATCACAATTTCTACAAAAGCACCATGTCCTGGAACTTACTCAGGTGGTAGATGAACTACATATTCCTGTTATGGCATTTGGTCTAAAAAATGATTTTCGTAATGAACTTTTTGAAGGCTCTAAGTATTTATTATTATATGCAGATAAAATAGAAGAGATGAAGACAATCTGTTGGTTTTGCCATAAAAAGGCTATTATGAATCTGCATTTTGTAGATGGACAGCCTGTTTATAAAGGTCAGCAAGTTCAGATTGGTGGCAATGAGGCTTATTATCCGGTTTGTCGTCATCATTATTTTCACCCAGAATTAAAATAAAAGGAGAATGTTTGGTGTATTACGATCAATTACAAAAAATAGAAGACCGTTATTTGGAATTAGGAGAATTAATGAGTGATCCAGAAGTGATTGCGGACACTCATCGTTTTATGAATCTATCTAAAGAAGAGGCAGATCTGCGAGAAACGGTAGAAGTTTATCGAGAATATAAGAAAGTAGAAAAAGGCATTCAGGAAGATGAAGAACTGCTGAATGAACAAGATCAGGAAGTTGTCGAGCTGGCTAAAGAAGAATTGAGTGAACTAAAAGAAAAAAAAGAAGAACTAGAAGCAAAAATCAAGTTGTTGTTACTACCTAAAGATCCTAATGATAATAAAAATATTATTATGGAAATCAGAGGAGCAGCAGGCGGCGATGAAGCGGCATTGTTTGCGGGTGATTTATTTAATATGTACCAGCACTACGCCGAATCACAAGGTTGGAAACTTGAAGTGATGGATGCTAATATTACAGGCATCGGTGGTTATAAAGAAGTGATCATGATGATCACAGGAGACAAAGTATATTCAAAATTAAAATATGAAAGTGGAGCTCATAGAGTACAGCGAGTACCTGAAACAGAGTCTCAAGGACGAGTTCACACCTCTACAGCGACAGTAGTTGTCATGCCAGAGGCGGAAGAAGTGGAATTAGAAATTGAAGATAAAGATATAAAAACAGATATTTATCATGCTTCAGGTGCGGGCGGACAACATGTTAATAAGACTGCATCCGCTGTTCGGCTAACGCATTTACCTACAGGGATCGTTGTTGCTATGCAAGACGAACGTTCACAAATTAAAAACCGGGAAAAAGCCATGAAAGTTTTGCGTGCACGTGTCTATGATAAAATTCAACAAGAGGCCCAAAGTAAGTATGATGCCAATCGTAAATCAGCAGTGGGAACTGGAGATCGCTCTGAGCGGATCCGAACGTATAACTTTCCGCAAAATCGAGTGACTGACCATCGAATCGGTTTGACCATTCAACGCTTAGATAAAATTCTAGGCGGAGATTTAGATGAAATTATCGATGCTTTAATTTTATATGACCAAACTTCTAAATTGGAAGAGATGCAAAATGAGTAAAAAAACTTATCGGGAAGTCCTTTCATGGGCTTCTTCTTTTTTAGAAAAACATGGAAAAGAAAGTCATGCGATACTTTATGTTTTTCT
>Ga0079226_10003128_pt1 | contig 12749 bp, 9 predicted proteins | sample Poulit2014_FD_76345 | JGI IMG/M metagenome (GOLD analysis project Ga0079226, IMG submission 76345) | Agricultural soil microbial communities from Georgia to study Nitrogen management - Poultry litter 2014 | ecosystem: Environmental > Terrestrial > Soil > Agricultural land | place: USA: Georgia... | reverse complement strand
TGGAAAAGCATCAAAGCGACTTCAAAAAATGAAAGTCGGAGATACGGTTGAAATCAAAGTTGGTATGGATAAAAAATGGCAAGACTCAGAATTTATGCTTGCTGGTGGTCCACAGCTAGTTAAGAATGGAAAAGTCAATGTATCTATGAATACTAATAGTTGGTTAGCAAACAAAACTTTTACATCTCGAACAGCTGTGGGAGTTGATAAATCCCGTAAAAAAGTGTTTTTTGTCACAGTGGATACAAGTATCAGTGATGGAATGACGATAAATGAGTTAGCCAAACTTATGAAGGACTTAGGAGCGGATGCTGCTCTTAACTTAGATGGTGGAGGGTCCACAACGATGGTTGTTCGGCCAAAAGGCGGTGGATCATTAAAAGTCGCCAATAAACTGCAAGATGGATCTGAACGCGGTGTATCTGGAATCTTGATGGCCGCAGATACAGAACCGGAGCGAATCTTTTCTGATGTCAGCTATCGAAACGATCATTTTGAAGGTATTAACTGGCTTAAAGAAAATGTAGTTAAGGGATATCCTAATAACACATATGGTATCTATGAACAACTTACGAGAGAACAAGCTGCAGTTATGTTTACGAATACGATGGGACTTGAAAAAACAGATCCATCTGTAGCAGCAAAATTATTTGATGATATCGATGTCTCGAAAACTTATGTTGAATTTATTGGTGCAGTCGCACAGGAAGGAATTTATAAAGGAGAAGATGGAAAGTTTCTTCCATATGATAAGATGACAAGGCAACAAATGGCAACAACGATTGTCAATGCGTTTGGATTAGAAGAAACAGATAATCATGTGGATGTTAATTTAGATAATGTCAGTGAAGATCACCAAAAGAATGTACAAATATTGGCTGACCTTGGAATTACCAATGCTTTAGATGATTTTCGTGCTTATGAAACTGTTACTAGAGGGCAGTTCGCAACGTTTCTGCATAAAGCAAGTCAAGTTCAATAGAAACGACGAAAAGTTCCTTACGAATTGGATGATTCGTAAGGAGCTTTTTACTTTTTAAGAGCATACTAGTCTAGTAGTCTGCCATCACTATAAATAGGTATTTCTGATTATTTAAAATACGGGGGCTATCTAATATAATTTATGTATACAAAATAAAGACGACATCAATAAGCATTGTATGGAAAGGAGGTTCATTCAATGAGGAGAGTGAGGAGGAAAATAAGACTAACTTTCTTGATATGTCTTATCATGACGATAACGCTATCAACTGTTGTTGTGGCTGATAGCCAGAACGGATTTAGTGATATTACAGAAGACAGTCCACACTATGAGGCGATTATGGCGCTTAGTCAAGATGGGATTATTAACGGTTATGCGGATGGAACCTTTAAGCAATGGGAAACAGTTACTCGGTCACAGGCAGCAGTTATTTTGTACAATACGCTTAATATGCGGACGTTAACGAATTTGGATGACATTCTAAATCAATATGATGATATTGATCGTGAAAGTCGCTATGCCAATGAAATTGCAGCTGTCACGTATGCTGGTATTTTTAAAGGGAATCAAGGCAAATTCAGACCATACGAACCGCTATCACGTCAACAAATGGCTTCTATTTTAGTGAATGCCTTTGATTTATCAGATGAAGAGATTACGGAAGACGTTGACATTTTTTTAGACAATGTAAGCGATTCTCATAAAGACAGTGTGCAAACTATAGCTAATCTCGGAATTACGAACCGTCTAGATGATTACCGTCCAAGAGAGAATACGTCACGTGGTGCATTTGCTACAATGCTTCATCTTGTCATCACTTTCATTGAGGATGAGAGCGAGCATGAAGAAAAAATCGGAAAAGCGAAAAAGAAGCTACCAAATCCTTTATTAGCTAATGGCGATGAGATAAGTGTTCAAAACAGTGAAACGGCATTGGGAAATTTAATAGCGGATAGTATGCTTGCAAGTGCGTTGAAAGAATATGAAAATGCCGTTATTGCACTACAGTATAGTGGAGATATTGAAACTGGAATGGATAAAGGTCCGATTACGACAGGAGATGTACTAGCTGTCTTGCCATCAGAAAAAAGTCTTGTGAGCATGGAGCTTTCGGGTGAGGAAATTTTGAAAGTTCTTGAAGAGAGTGTGAGTCAAGTTCCTAAAGAAAGTCCTGGATTTTTACAGGTGGCAGGAATGCAATTTGAATTTGATAGTTCCGAGAAACCCGGCGAACGTATAGAGAAGGTGAATGTGAAAAAAGGAGATGTCTATTTTGAGTTAGACACAGATGCTAATTATACGGTGGTAACGGATAGCGAGACTGCAAGTGGCATGAACGGGTTTGAGGTGCTTGCCCAGGTTGAAAAAAATTCTATCGGGATATCTAACGTAGAGAGTTTACATCAAATGATTAAGCAGTTGGGCGCAGTTGATTATGACGTGGAAGGCAGAATTGTAAATCTAGCGGAACCCAGTGATTCCTATCAATAAATAAGAATAAGGAAAGGGCTTGCTTGAAACGTAGATGTGATCTGTTTTAAGTCAGCCCTTTTTATTATACGAGGGCTTCCATGGCGGTTTTTTCCATCAAATTCAATGAAGTTACCGAGAGAGGCTCAGTCACGGTAGACTATTTCATCAAATGCGCGAAAGTTTGCCGAGAGAGGCTCAGTCACGGTAGACTATCTCATCAAACGCGAAAAAGCCTACCGAGAGATATCTCACAAAAGCTTTCCATCTTTAAAATCATCAAATTTAGTTGAAAGTTGGCTTTTTACTATATTTTCATGTCCGAATCCATTGAAACACCGAGATAGTCTTCATCGTATTTCTTCCACCTGAATCAAACAAAAAACTGACATAAAGCCACACTAGGTGACTCTTTGTCAGCTTATCCCAGCTTTATTTTTCATTCTCTCCTAATGCTTGAACAATTCGTCGGTATATAGTCGATAGTGTTGAGGCAGAAGTTTGATACGTTTCTGCTACGGTAGCTTGCTTTACTTCTGAATCGTTTAGGATTCCTTTTTGTATATAATAATCCATTGCTGCAGCATATGGCTCTATTTTCTTAATGGTTGGTTTTTCCATTTCACAAAACGTATGCCAATGGAAGATGCTTTCGGTAATAATTCTATCACTTATCCCACGTTCAGATAGATGTTCAGTTAAAAGGTGGGCAACCTCTTCGTGAATTGTATCATTCCACTCTGTTTCAATCGATTCACTGCTCAGTGCCTCTGCTAAAAGAGTCGGAAATGTTTTACTCAAGCCCTCTTTTTCACCTTTATATTTTTGTAAAAGTTCGGTGTAATAGTTTTTATCCCGCTCATACAGTTTCACCATTGTAAGTAAAAAGTTATGATGCTCTATAAAAGGAATAACAATTCCTATAAGTAAACTGCCTTCCACAAAATCATCCTTATTTTGAAACGGAATAAAAAACGTTTCATCCTCTCCTAATTCTTTAACAGCCATGAATTGTTTTTTGGGAGAGTCAATAGAGATGATTTCATAGATCGACGGTTTAGCATGAAGCCATCTTACAAATAAATCTCTTGCGTGAGGGCTCAATTTCTTTTGGGTCGAATGGTAAAATCTTTTTAGTATTGTTTCGTTATTTTTTAAACATGGGACAGAAGACATAATCCATGGAGTTAGTCCGGTATGATAAATTTCTTTTGTTTCATCATCCAAATTAGAAGAGAAAGTTTTTTCAAACCGTTTAAACTGCTCCTCTATTTTATTTTGATATGAGGTGGTAGCAAAAGAAATAAGATCTTGATGTAAACGGTAGAGTTCGTTATTCACAGCATTTAATTTAGCTTTATTGGCATCTTGACGTCCATGGCATTTTTTATATTTCTTTCCACTACCACATGGGCAAGGATCATTTCGTCTTATCTTACTACTCATTATCCAGGCTCCTTATTATTCAGATAATATATTTACCATTATCAATATAAACGCTTTATCTTGCAAGTGTAAAGGGGACTTTTACCAAATAATTTAATGAAGGACTGTTTTTTTGAAAGTTCTCGACCTCGTATTTTTTCTAGTATAATAACCTTTTAAGTGTTAAAATAACATATTGGGCAAAGTTCATACATAAAATATCTATTTTAGCATAAGTTGGAGGTTTAAAAGTGAAAAACAGAATATTATCCTTGTTATTTTCTGTTATTTTATTGGGAAGTATGTTTGGACTTGTTGCTTGTGAAAGCTCGGAAAACGGTGAAGAAAATTCTCCATCACAAGAAGACCAAACAGAAGAAGTAGAAAAGAAAAGTGAAGATCAAACCGGAAATTTGGATATTAAAAATAATGTTACAACGGTAGAACGTATTCAAAACTTAGAAGATATTGCGATGACATTTTATTTAGGCAATGAGGAGCTGGAAGCAGCAGAAGAGCTATTCCCAGGTATTGATCCGGAAAATAAGTATGATGTTATGGAAGAAGCATTTCGACAAGCAAGCATAATTGATCCTTATGACCTTGATTTAAAATACGCTTTAGCATCCCTGCAAATTTTAAAGAAGGACATACCTGAAGCATTAAATAAATATGAAGAGATATTGAATTTTGATAAAAATCATTTTGAAGCACAATTGATGCATGCAGTGTATTCAAAGCTAGAAAATGATCAAGAAAGTTTTGAAGCTGGAATCAAAAGAATAGAAACAATAGATAGTAAAAAGGCTGGGGACTATAAAGAAAAGATTCATTTCGTTGATGAAATGAAGGATTTAACGTTTGAGACAGAAATTCCTAATAACCTTTCAGAGAATAACCATGTATTTATCGTTCTAGGCTATGCTTTATCTGATGAAGGAGAAATACAAGAGCCCCTTGAAGAGAGGCTAAAAGTAGCAGAAAAAGCTGCAAAGACTTATCCTGATTCAAAAATTATTGTCACAGGCGGAGTACCTAAACAAGGCATTACAGAAGCGGAGGTTATGTTTGATTGGCTTGTAGAAAATGGAATTGATGAGGAACGTATCATAAAAGAAAATATGGCTACAGATACTATAGAGAATGCACTATTTTCGATGGATATTGTGGATAGAGAAGAACTAGAGGATGTAACCCTTATAACGAGTGCCACACATATGCGTAGAGCATTGACATTATTTTACGAAGCAAATCAAATGATAAATAATAAGAATGAAGTGGATCGAGATTTCTCACACATTGTTTACTTTGACTATGAAGATGATGAGGAAACGGAAATGACAGAAGCGGAGGAACTCGTTATTTATCGTGACTTAATGAGAACGTCTGGAATATGGCAATTCCCTGGACTAGCAAGATAGTTCAGAAGCTATATATAAACGAAATGAATGTTGTAAAAGGATGGACAACAAGATGAAAATAGGAGTTGTAGGTAATTACGGTAATAATAATCAGGGGGATGAAGCGATTCTAGAAGGGGTACTTATCCAGTTAGAGAAAGCTTACCCTGTGAAAAGAAAAGATATTTTAGTTTTTACAAATAGTCCGGAGCAAACAAAAGAAAAATTCGGTGTACAAGTGAGAAAGCTTTATTATAAAAAAAGTACGGCGCCGACCACCTTGGTTGCAACTGTTTTAAAGCATCGTCCGGTTATCCGTGAACTTGATTTATTAATTATTGGTGGCGGCGGTATTTTAATGGATCTGTATGTCCATAGCCTCGTTCTTTTTGGTATGTACGGTAAAATAGCACAATATACAAAAACGCCTTATGTAATCTATGGAGCGGGAGCAGGACCGATACAAACGCTTAAAGGAAAGATTATTTTACGTTCACTCGTCAACCATGCGGAGATGGTAACTGTTCGTGATGAGGCTTCTAAAAACGTTTTACAATCCATTGGAGTCAAACGTGAGATAATCGCCATAGCAGATCCTGCTTTCTATCTAACTCCTCCTTTAATGGAGAAAAAGGAAGAGCCACGGAAAACAATTCATATTGGGGTTACGGCTGTCCCTTATTATCATGCAAATTATTGGCCTAGTGAAGATAGAAAGAAGTATAACAATTATGTAACAGGTATGGCTAGGAATTTAGAGCGCCTTCTGGATAAGGATCCTCGTATTCGGGTTACCTTTTTTTCCACCAAACATCCTCAAGATACTGCAGTTTCAAAAGATATCGTAAAACAGATGCAAAATAAAAATCGATGCATGGTGTATGATGAGCGCCTTGATCAACAAGAAATTCTTGAGAAGATTGGTGAACAGGATTTAATCATTGGAACAAGGCTTCATTCGCTAATTTTAGCGTTAGTTGCTTGTAAACCAATTATTGCGGTGGCTTACCATCATAAGGTGGAAGATTTTATGAAAGAGAATCACTCTCAGGACTGCTTGCTATCCATTGGTAGTTTGCATCAAAAGGATTCCCTTTTTACAAAAATTTACGAACAAATGGCTGTTGATTGGGAAGAAACATTAAGCCGTTTCGAAAAAATCACACAGAACAAAACGAAAAGTCTCCCACAAGGGATGGACTTACTACAAGAAAAAGTTCACTTGAAGTGAAAGCAAACCATTAAATCCTTTATTTCAAAAAGGAAAAATGTCACTGTGCAGCGAATGAAAGAAAGTAGGCTTATACCATGAAATCACGTTTTTTCAAAATAGTAGGTACGATTACAATTATTAATATCGTTGCACGATTGTTTGGTTTTGCGCGGGAAGTGATTATTGGATATCAATACGGGACGACCTATCGGGCGGATAGTATTATTAGTGCGTTTACGTTACCGAACTTCTTATATATTGTATTAGGTGGTGCGGTAACGACCGCATTTATTTCTGTTTATAGTAAATTAGACTCCAAAAGACGAGTGGAATTCGGCCAAACGATTTTTTCATATCTATTTATTATTATTGGTATTGTCACTTGCTTGTTTTTAATGTTTCCGGAGTTTTGGATGGGGCTTATTTTTTCAGGCATGTCTGCAGAAGCTCTATCGCTTACGAGCAAGTTATTTATATGGACAGCACCGTCTACGTTGTTCTTAGTTTTATCAATTGGATTAAGCGGGCTTCATAATGTACATGAAAACTATCATGTGAGCACCTTTTCAACATTTATATTTAATGGAGTTTACTTATTTATTGGAGTGGGTTTGACTCCTTTATTGATGGAATACTCCTATGCTTTAGGTGCAACGGCAGGTTCTGTCTTCATGTTTAGTTTGTTGATTTACTATATAAAAAAGCAGCAATTACTGCCACTAAAATTTAAAATTGTTCGCATGCCTGAGAACAAACGGTTTTTAAAGTTGATCATTCCGCTATTGTTTGGAGGAGCGACGATTCAGTTTTATTTTCTTATTCAGCGAATGTATGCATCAGAATTAGCGGATGGTGCTATTGCTGCGATAAATTATTCTTCTAAAATGACACAATTCCCGCAAGCAGTTTTAATGACGAGTGTAACGACAATTATTTACCCAATGTTAACGAAAGCGGCTGGGGAAGGGAATTTTTCGAAGATATCTCGCGCCTATCAGCAAGGTTTTCGGATGTTAACGTTAATTTTAATTCCAGCTAGTGTGTTTGTTTTTATGTATGCTCAGGAGATTATTACATTTATTTTCCAATATGGTAATTTCAGTGTAGAATCGACGGATGCTACATATCCTCTACTACAAGTGTTCTCTTTAGCTATTATAAGCTTAGCGATGAATACGTATATAACGCGATTTTTTTACGCCTTGGAAAATACGTTACTGCCGACTATCCTGAATGTGCTTTCTGTATTTGGGATTAACATTTTGGTTATCTCGCTCTTTCTAGATGAGTGGGGGAGCCTGGCGATAGCTTTGGGTACAGTAATTAGTGCATTCGTTAATATGTTTTTATTAATCTTTTTCGCAAAAGTAAACCTGAAACTAGTTGTTTCTAAGTGGGCATATATCTTTAAATTGGCCGTATTTATTCTAATCGTAATCGCTATTTTATGGCTAACAACACTTGTACCATTCGGTATATTCTTCTCATTAATAACAGGAGGGCTCGTAACATTAGGGTTAATCTTAGGCGGATTGCGTGTGATTAAGTAAAGGTAATATAGTGATAAGTTTTTTCGTATATAAATTTGTTATTATATGTGATGAAGTGTATTCGGGGTGCGGACAACGTGAAGAAGCAACAATAGTTAAGAGTCCTCTTTTTAAATAGGACTATATCTGTTAGACTTACCAATATTAACACATTAAAGGAATGGAACTATGAAACAAGAAACGAATCAATATACATATGAATCGATTTATATTCCGATATTATTTGTATTACTTTTAGTAAATACATTATATCGTTCTGAATATGAGAGTTTGTTTACACTTGGTGAGGTAAGTACAAGCATAATGTTTGCAGGTATGTTTGTTTATCTCATCAAAAGCTGGATGGACCGAACAACTTTTGATGTATCTTTAAATAAAATTTATTTATCCTTTATTCTTTTCATTATCGCTTTTTCTATAAGCTTTTTCACCAGCGAGTATATGGATGGGATAAAATTTATCAACTTACTATTGTTGTTTGCGTTTATCCTCGGTTCTATTCGTATGAAATGGCGTCCAATTCATTTTAAAATAGCAGGTTATGTATTCAGTGCGGCAATCATCGTATTTTTCATTCATTGGATCATCTCGGGTTTTCCAATGAGCGGATTTAAAAGTATTTTCCGTAATGAGAATTACTTAGGCGTTCTAATGTTTTGTATGCTTTATTTTAATATTTTGTCGATAAAATTTGGAGAAAACAAAGAGCGTATATTATTTATCGTTGTTACACTAATGAATTTACTTTTGATTTTAACGACGAGTGCACGATCGGTTCTGTTAGGCATTATTATGATAGTTGTTTCGTGGATCGTATTAAAATCATTCCGAAAACATTTTCGTAAACTTTTTTATATCGTGATGATTGGAAATCTATTGTTTGTCGGAGTCTATGTTGGTATAAAGAACACTTTTATTGGCAAAATGTTAAATGATTTAAGTGTATCTATTTTTAATAAAAATTTATTTTCAGGAAGAAATGATATTTGGGCAAGTGTCATTAAAGTTATTGTAGAAAAACCTTGGTTTGGTCATGGTGCTGGAATTCGTGCCTTCGAAATCGCAGCAACCGAAAAAACGGCTCATAATATGTATTTGCAACTTTTACTTGAAGTGGGTGTTCTAGGATTTATTTTGTTTGTTCTATTATTGATTAGTATTTGGTATGTTTTAAATAAACGTTTGCATTATTTTGTGACAAAATGGTCAGCGTGTTTCATGTTGGGGATTCTTGTTTATAACTCCTTTGAATTGACATTGTTTCAAAACAACTATTCCATTGCTGCTTTCCAGTGGCTAATTATGACAATAGGTATTAGTTTTACAACAGATGATAAAAGCAATGACTTGTCACTACCTTAATAAAATATCGCTACGGAAAAACACTGCGCTTTCCTTGGGCGGCTGATGAGCCTCCTCGTGCTTTCGCACTGCGGGGTCTCATCTAGGCCTCTGCTCCCACAGGAGTCTCCGTGTTTTTCCTTCGCTAGTATTGTGCTTACCTAATTTCTACCGTTGTTGTTATTAGTTTATATCTTCTATTAGGATTAAATGAAAAAGTCTTTTATTAAATAATGTTAATTTACCTTAAAGTAATATTTTTAAATAGCTTTACATGGTATAATGAGGGGTAGGTAAGATTAAATACACGGTAGATGTATTTAAAGAAAGGATAGGACGATATGACGTATCGAACAAGACTGGTTCTGCTTATTATTATGGATTCTATTATCGTCGGTACAGCTATTTTTATAGCAGCATGGATGGCCTACCCATTTGAATCAAAAATCGGCAGGTCAGCATTAATTATTAGCGCTGTAGCTCTCCTGTTCTTTTATTATTTATTTGCTATCACGTATAATTTATATAAGAAAGTATGGGCATATGCAAGTGTTGGTGAATTAATTGTTATCGTTAAGTCAGTCACTTTTTCAATTATTGCTACGATGGTAGTTCAATTTTTTGTCAGTGACTTTCAAATATATAAACGAGCTCTGTTGATTACATGGATGTTACTCATTCTTTTAATCGGAGGATCGCGTTTTATTTGGCGAATTTTTAGAGACAGTTATATCAATAAAATGGGAAATAAAAAAAGAACCTTGATTGTCGGCGCAGGTGCAGCTGGTGCCATGATTGCCAGACAATTGAAAGTACAAAATAATCCAGATCTTTATCCGGTGGGTTTTATTGATGACAGTTTATCCATGCAAAAGATGCAATTGTATAATTTGCCAGTACTTGGGAAATCGGAAGATATTGGGATGGTTGTGTATAATCATTCCATCGAGCATATTATTGTTGCAATACCATCTTTGTCCCATGAACGATTAAATGAAATCATTTCCATATGTCATCAGACAATGGTAAAGACGCAAATATTGCCAAAAGTAGAAGATTTATTTACAGGAAAAGTTACAGTCTCGCAATTAAAAGATGTTGAAATTGAGGACTTGCTTGGAAGAGAGCCCGTTGAACTAGATAATCATGCTATTAAGAAAGATATTTCAGATAAAACAATCATGGTAACGGGAGCTGGAGGTTCTATAGGTTCAGAGCTCTGTCGTCAATTAATGAAATTTAACCCTGAGAAACTAATTTTAGTAGGTCATGGCGAATACAGCATTTACCGTATTGACATGGAACTAAAAGAAATTTGTGAAGAAATGGATGTTTCTATTATTCCTGTAATTGGGGATATTCGTGATAAAAATCGTATGTTTGAGATTGTAGAAATGTACCAACCGGCCATTATTTATCATGCAGCAGCACATAAACATGTACCACTCATGGAATTTAATCCCCATGAAGCTGTGAAAAACAATGTCCTTGGTACAAAAAACGTAGCTGAAGCAGCGATAACCTTTGGTGTAGGTACCTTCGTTCTAGTATCTTCAGACAAAGCTGTGAATCCAACAAGTGTGATGGGAGCAACGAAACGAGCTGCTGAAATGGTTATTCAAAATTTGAGTAAATATTCCAATACCATATTTACCGCCGTCCGATTTGGAAATGTGTTAGGAAGTAGAGGAAGTGTCATCCCATTGTTTAAAAAACAAATTGATCAAGGAGGACCTGTCACTGTGACAGATCCAGAGATGACACGATATTTTATGACTATTCCTGAAGCTTCTCGTCTAGTTATTCAAGCGGGGACGTTAGCTAAAGGCGGCGAAATATTTGTGTTAGATATGGGTGAACCTGTTAAAATAATTGACTTAGCAAGAAATTTAATTAAATTGTCAGGCTATACTGAAGAAGAAATACCAATCAAATGTATTGGGACAAGACCAGGAGAAAAAATGTATGAAGAACTAATGAGTGAACAAGAAATTTTACCTGGTCAAGTTTATGAAAAAATATATGTAGGTAAAACAATTGATACAGATGAAATCTCTCTTAGGGGTTTTTTAAAACAATTTGACGAGTTTTCGAATGAAAGATTGAAGGATGAATTAATGAAGGTCATTCATGGTTCGAAGTCATTCGTTAATTCCAGACATGAATAAAGGCTTATCTGTTTTATGGGAAGGTGAAGTTGGTGAAAATTTGTTTTTTATCCGCTGCTTCGGTGATTCATACCGTACGCTGGGTGAACGGGATGGTAGAGCTAGGTCATGAAGTCCATTTAATTACAATGCACGAAGAAGAAGCAGATAAAATCGATCAGAGGGTGACAATCCATCGTTTGAAAATTCCTGCTCCCTTTGGATATTACTTAAACGTATTGGAAGCAAAAAAATTACTTAAAGCCCTTCAACCTGATTTATTACATGTTCACTATGCAAGTGGTTACGGCACACTGGCGAGACTTGTTAATTTCACACCAACTCTCCTTTCTGTATGGGGGACAGATGTTTATATTTTTCCTTATGAAAGTAAGCAAAAAGAAAGTATCCTTAGAAAAAATTTAAAAAAAGCGGACTTCATTACTTCTACGAGTTATGATATGAAAAGTCAAACACAAAAATTTACATCTAAACAAATTGAAGTAGTTCCTTTTGGAATTGATACAACTATTTTTCGCCCAACAGAAAAAAAAGATGAAGAAACGATTGTCATTGGTACAGTAAAAAAACTTGAACATGTTTATGGAATTGATATATTAATAAAAACGACAGCTTTTTTAATAAGCTATTTACGGGAACATGGGCATGATGACTTGGCAAAAAGGGTAAGACTTCAAATTGTCGGTAAAGGCCCACAACTGAAAGAACTAAAGGATTTAACAAAAGAATATCAGATTGAATCAATTACAGAGTTTATAGGGGCCGTTCCAAATGAAGAGGTTCCCAATTATTTAAATCAAATAGATGTTTTTACAGCATTTAGCCGGAGTGAAAGTTTCGGTGTAGCTGTATTAGAGGCTTCTGCATGTGAAATCCCTGTTGTTGTCAGTAATGTTGGAGGCTTACCAGAAATAGTGCAAAATGGAGAAACAGGATTTAGCATCCCACTTGAACATATGGATGAAATCGTTGAAAAGTTAGCAAAGCTAGTAATCCATCGCAAGAAAAGAGTACAAATGGGTAAAAATGGACGCTTATTTGTAAAGCAGCATTATATGTGGGAAAAGAATGTATTGCATATGGAAAAAATATATAATAAATTAGTTAATAACGAACTGCTGAAGTAAATGAGGATGATTAGAATGAAAATTTATGAACAATTAGATAAAGAGTGGGATTTTTTAGCTCCTCATGCGAATA
>Ga0079226_10003127_pt1 | contig 12750 bp, 13 predicted proteins | sample Poulit2014_FD_76345 | JGI IMG/M metagenome (GOLD analysis project Ga0079226, IMG submission 76345) | Agricultural soil microbial communities from Georgia to study Nitrogen management - Poultry litter 2014 | ecosystem: Environmental > Terrestrial > Soil > Agricultural land | place: USA: Georgia... | reverse complement strand
ATCATGTAAACCAAATTCGTAAACGAGGCTTTTCAACTGATGCCGAAGAGATGGTAGAAGGTCTAACTTGTTATGCGGCTCCAATTAAAAACCACTTTGGGGAGGTGATTGCTGCGGTAAGTATTTCGGGTGCAACCACGAGAATGGTGAAGAATAAGGATGCAATTGTTAGGAAACTATTAAAAGCTACAAGCGATATAACAAATACTTTTAATAAAGTCCCTCAATCTTCAATATCTACAATAATGTAATGATTAATATATAAGGGAGGAATTTCAGAACACTTAACAAGTTCTGAGAGCAAGATATGAAAATTATAGATATGAAAGTAGAACAATATGTACAAATGGGCAAGTCGGACATGGCTTTCAGTGGGCATGAAGTAGTCATCGTTAAAATTCAAACAGACAGAGATGTAGAGGGGATAGGTTTTTTAAGCACACCTGTTTATCCGCATGGTATCACGAGTGACATTGCTGTTAGATTATTAAAGAGAAATATAAGAAATATAATTTTGAATGAAAACCCACTTCATATAGAAAAACTATGGTGGAAAATGTTTGATGCTCCCTGGAGGTTAGGGATGAGAGGGATGATTCGAGATTGTATAGCGGCAGTTGATTTTGCACTATGGGATATAAAATCTAAATTATTAAATATCCCTCTTGCTGATATATTTGGATACCGCAGAGATAAAATTTTGACTTATGCCAATGTTGGTCATCAGCTTCCACCCGATGAGTTAGCAGAAAAAGCAGCAGAGTATGTTAATGAAGGACATACGGCTGTTAAGATACGAGGCGGTCTATCAGCGGTATCATTGGCAGAAGCGAATAAAAGGGTACATGCTGTGAGAGAAGCAATTGGAGAAGATGTCAAATTAATGGTAGATGTAAATGGATCGTGGGATGCTGAAATAGCAATTCAGCAGCTGAAAGCATGGGAAAAATATAATATTTATTGGCTTGAAGAGCCGGTACCACCTGAGGATGTAAGCGGTTATGAAAGAGTTCAAAAATATGCTGGAAATACTTATATAGCTGGCGGAGAACAAAATACAGGGCTAACCGAATTTAAACAATTTATAGACAAAAAAGTAATAGATATTATTCAGCCCAATGCAATGGCTACCGGTGGTATTACTGATTGGCTGAGAATATATAACTACGCCACTGCGAACAGTATTCCTATCTCACCATGGAACTTACAGCAAATCCATATTCATTTGGCTGCCGGTCATCCAAATGTTAAGTGGGTGGAATATTTTTCACACGATCGTGAGTATTTCCAGGATAATTTAATTAAAGGACCTGCATTAAAAGAAACAAAAGGAGATGATGGAGTATATTTATTAACACCAGATACAGTAGGAATAGGTATAGAGCTTGACGAAGAATTGGCTGAGCAAACGCTTGTTAAAGAAGAATAAAGATATAACATCACAAATGATTGAAAGTAGGTAGTTTATGCAGGCATTTACCCAAATTTAATTAATGAGGAGGACAAATTATGTACGGTGGAAAGTTCTTAGTAGCTTTGCTGGGTCTATTCCTATTAATTTTCTCTGTCGCTTGTTCTAATGAAGATGCAACTACTGAAGAGACTTCGGCAGCTGGTGCTTCGAATGTGAGTTTGGATGGGGACATTGAGTTCGTCGTCCCTGCTAGTGCAGGTGGGGGAAGTGATATAAATGCGAGAATGGTTTCGCAAATTATGGGTGAGAACAATATGGTCGATGAAAATATTATGGTGGTGAATAAGCCAGGTGGAAGTACAGCTGTTGGAAATTCGTACACTTATAATAAAGAAGGATCTAACAATACAATAATGACATGGAATTCAAGCCAAATAATTAGCCCTCTCATTAATAATAATGATGTAACTATCGATGATCTAACTCCCTTAGGGACTCTTGTATTGGACAGTTATCTGTTTGTTGTCGGAGGTGACAGTAAGTATGAGACATTCGATGAGATTGTAGAAGCATCAAGGGAAAATCCCGATTCAATCACAATTGGAGGAACAGGTCAGGGTACAGAACTTCATATACTCAGTCATCTTATTAACAAATATGGAGATGCTAATTTTCAGTATATATCTTTTGATAGTGGGGGAGAAGCTCTTTCTTCTTTGCTAGGTGGACACATTGATAGCATACTTTCAAATCCAGGTGAGGTGCAGTCACAGATTGATGCTGGGGATGTCAAGGCCTTAGCTACATCTTCTGCTGAACGTCTAGAAGGTTCATTAGAGGATATACCTACATTTGATGAACAAGGTTATTCTGATATTGAAATTACTTCATTTCGTGGTTACGTAGGACCTCCTGGCTTATCAGAAGAAGACATTCAATTTTGGGAAGACATATTATTACAAGTTCATGAATCTGAAATGTGGCAACAGGATTATATAGAGAGTAACCAATTGCATTCCGAGTACTTGAATGCTGAAGAGAGTAAACTATTGTATGAAGAAGTGTTGGAACAATATACAGAGGCTTCTGAGGAAATGGAAATTACCGAATAATTGTTAAAGTAGCAGAAGTCCATCACTTTACTTTTGCTACTTTAACAAGAATTTACCAAAACGAAGAGGGGGAATAGCATGTCAAGGGTACTCGCAATTGGTTTGTTCGTTTTTGCTGTATATTGTATCTACCAAGGATTTTTTAATTATGGTTTTTGGGAAAATAATACTCCGGGCGGAGGTTTTCTCCCTGCTATTGGTGGAATGATTTTAGCAATTAGCAGTTTGAGTGTAATAATAGTGAATAATAGTAAGCACATTCCTATTACAAAAAATGTAATACTTGCTATTTTAGCAAGTATATTAATGGTTTTTTTAATAGAATATCTAGGAATGATTTTGATATTGGCATTATTTATGATCCTTTGGCTAAAGATGGTTGAAAATTATTCAATAATGAGATCAGTAATGTATGGTGGTGCTACTACATTAGTTATTTTCTTGGTTTTTAAAGTTGTACTTAATGTTCCTCTTCCAGAAGGGATCCTAGGAATTTAAAATAGAGAGGGTGAGTTAGTTGGAAATCGTTCAGTTACTTTTACAAGGCTTTACGGAAGCAATTTCAATGCAAAATCTTTTAGCAGCGATTATAGGTGCTGTACTGGGGATAATTATTGGCGCTGTACCTGGACTGGGCTCTGCTTTAGGAGTTGCTTTGTTGTTACCGATAACCTTTAGCATGAGTCCTGTTACAGGAATTATAATGCTTGCAGCAGTTTATTATGGAAGTATGTACGGTGGTGCGTACAGTGCCATATTAATAAATATACCAGGAGATGCTCCGGCGATAACGACTGCTTTAGATGGCTATCCTATGACTAGAAAGGGGAAAGCTGGAAAGGCATTGTTTACTGCTAATATATCTTCGTTCATTGGTGGAACCATTGGTATTATAGTACTTACTTTTCTAGGTCCTTTACTTGCTGATTTTGGGTTGGGATTTGGCCCATCTGAAATGGCATTACTCATCTTATTTGCACTTTGTTCAGTGGGATGGATATTGGGAGAAAGCCCCTCTAAAGGTATTGCTGCTACAATCTTTGGAGTTCTTCTAGCTACATTCGGTGTGGATATTATGAGCGGGCAAGCTAGATTCTCTTTTGGTTCGGAAAATTTACTAAGTGGTTTGGAGTTAGTCCCATTGGTAATAGGGATGTTTGGTTTTAGTCAAGTTTTAGAAATGAGTAGACAAAAACTTAAAAAAGTTAGCGGTACAAAAGTAACGTTAAAAGAAAGTATACCTAATAAAACAGATATAAAAAGAATATTACCGACAAGTCTACGATCGAGTGTTTTAGGAAGTTTCCTAGGAATATTGCCGGGCGCAGGAGCCACAACTGGTGGTTTGTTATCTTATGTATTAGAAAAAAAGGTAGGAAAAAATAGAAAAGAAATGGGGAAAGGAGCACCTGAAGGGGTTGTTGCTGCAGAGTCTGGTAATAATGCGACTTCAGTAGGTTCTTTTGTGCCTTTACTCTCATTAGGATTACCTGGTTCAGGTACGACAGCAATTTTATTAGGAGGGCTTATTATGTGGGGGTTAGATCCTGGGCCTTTGTTATTTCAAACAAATCCCGATTTTGTTTGGGGATTAATTTCCTCTATGTACGTTGGGAATATCATAAGTCTGATAGCGGGATTAGCTCTGATTCCAATACTAATGAAGGTTATTCAAATACCAACTTCTCTTATGGTGCCTATTATTACGGCAATTTGTATAGTAGGGTCTTATAGTGTTAACAATAATATGTTTGACGTATGGGTGATGTTATTTGCTGGGGTAATATCATTTCTGCTTCAATCGAACAATTATCCAATCGCTCCTTTGTTATTAGCATTTGTTCTAACACCACGATTAGAAATGTCTACACTGCAAGCTTTAAATATATCGAATGGAAACTTTAGCATATTTATTTCCAGTCCAATCTCAATAACAATATTGTCATTAATCATACTTTTTATACTAGTTCCAATAATTTTTCGTATATTTAAAATAAACGGAAAAATAAAGATTTAGGTAATATTAAATTTACTTAATCATGGAGGCGAAATCATGAAAAAAATATCAATCATCGGAGCAGCTGGTACACTTGGGTCCAGTTGTGCTATGACAGTATTAATGAACCGGTATGCTCAAGAACTATGCCTGATCGATGTAAATGGAAAGTTGCTCGATAATCATATCATGGACTTGGAAAACGCCTTTCCAGACCAGCAGATGTATCGGGGAGAATATAAAGATTTAGCGGGAAGCCACATTGTTATTATCACAGCGGGTGTGCCGAACCGTAATGATGAAACATCAAGAAACGCGTATTTAGCAGATAATCTTAAAATTTTTGAAACCATAGGAAGTAATATTGCAAGATACTCTCCGGAAACGATTGTTGTCACAGCTTCCAATCCAGTCGATTTATTAAACTATTATTTATATACAAACTTTAATTTTCAACGTTCCCAATTAATCGGTTATACCTTAAATGATTCTTATCGATTTGCTTGGGCTATTAACAAAACATTGAACCGTCATGATGCTCTTTTCAGCCCTGTGATCGGGGAACATGGAGAAACACAAGTCCCTTTATTTTCACAAGTCAAAAAGAATAATAAAAGAATTGAATTTACTTCTGAACAAATTGAACAAATAAAGGAAGATATTCAGAGTTGGTTCGTGACATTTAACCGGTTGAATGTTCCGAGAACGACGGGGTGGACGACAGCTGTAGGCGTTAGTCATTTAATTAAAGCGCTTGGAAAAAAAGAAAAAACACTTCTTACCGGATCAGTTATTTTGGATGGAGAGTTTGAGCAAGATAACCTAAGTATCGGCGTACCGATCGAAGTCAATCAAAATGGTATGCAGCATATTGTCGAATGGAAATTGTCTGAAGCGGAGAGTGAGGCGTTTAACCAATCAATCCGGAAGGTAAAAACAGTCATAGAAGAGAATCACTCGGTTTTTCAATAATAAATAGTGCCCAAGAAATGAACATTAAGTTCACTATTCGAACTTTTTTTAAAGAATTATACAGAATATTCAAATTAGGAGGACTAATATGAAGGATTACAGCAATGAATTGATTCGTGTCATGGGTGACGATGGAGGAATTCTCGAAGGAGCCAGTGTCGATTTAGCCGATCAGGAACTTATAGATATGTATGAAAAGATGCTATTTGCAAGAGTGTTTGATGAGCGGGCTTTTCGTTTACAGAGGCAAGGGAGAATTGGAACGTATCCTCCCTATAAGGGGCAGGAAGCGGCTCAGGTGGGAGCTGCTGTTCATTTGGAAGATGGAGACTGGTTATTTCCATATGGAAGAGATTTAGCGGCATGTTTTGCTTTTGGAAAGGATTTAAAAAATGCTTTTCTTTATACAATGGGCCATAAAAATGGAAGTAAAGAAGAAGCGAATATTTTTCCGTTGGCCATTATGATTCCACCACAAATTCCTCAGGCCGTTGGAGCTGCGTGGGCGAGTAAACTGAAAGGAGAAGACCGGGTGGCTTTGGCGACAATTGGGGATGGGGGTACTTCTAAAGGGGATTTTCATGAAGGTTTGAATATGGCAGCGGTGTATAAAGCGCCAGCAATATTTCTTTGTCAAAATAATCAATGGGCGATCAGTGTTCCTTATGAACAACAAACAGCATCGGAGACGATAGCACAAAAAGCGGTTGCTTATGGAATGAAAGGTGTTCGCGTTGATGGGAACGATATCCTTGCCGTTCATCAAGTAACAAAGGGGGCGGTGGAGCGAGCAAGGAAGGGAGAAGGTCCAACATTGATTGAAGCCGTAACGTACCGAATCGGTCCTCACACAACGTCAGATGATCCAACACGATACAGACAAGATGGAGAGACAAAAGAGTGGGAACAGCGTGATCCGCTCGTATTATATAAGAAATATCTAGTTAAGAAAGGACTATGGTCGGAGACAAAGGAAGCTCAAAAAGAAGAAGAAATAAAGGAACTGATTAATACGGCGATAGTTGCTGCAGAAAAAGAGGCGGAAACCACTTTGGCGGATGTGTTTGAACATGTCTACGCAACGAAAACAGATGATTTAATCAGAGAACAGGAACAAGTACGAAATTCTACAGTTCATAACTAGGAGGGATACAATGCGAAATAAAACAATTGTTCAGGCGATTAATGAAACCTTAGATCAGGCGATGGCACAAGATCCTTCCGTCATGATGCTTGGGTTAGATATTGGAAAAAATGGTGGGGTTTTTCGTGTTTCGGATAAATTGCAGGAAAAGCATGGAGAAAACAGAGTAGTAGACACTCCCATTGCAGAATCTGGAACAGTGGGCGCTGCGATTGGGTTGGCGGTAAACGGAATGAAGCCAATTGTTGAAATGCAATTCATGGGTTTTATTTACTCAGCGATGGACCAGATATGCTCCCAGGCGGCGAGGATGCGATTTCGGTCAGAAGGACGATTTACTGTACCAATGGTAATACGCGGGCCCTATGGCGGTGGCGTGAATGCTCTTGAACTGCATACAGATAGTTATGAAGCGTTTTTTGCGCATACTCCTGGATTGAAAGTCGTTATTCCGAGCAATCCATATGATGCAAAAGGACTTTTACTTTCAGCGATAAAAGAACCGGATCCCGTCATATTCTTTGAGCCAATGAAAATTTATCGGTCAATTAAACAGGAAGTACCGGACGAAATGTATGAAATTCCCATTGGTGAAGCAAACGTCACCGTAGAAGGAGAGGATCTGACGATTATCAGCTGGGGAGCAATGATGCCAATCGCTTTAAAAACAGCAGAAGAATTAAAGAGGGAGCGGGGATTGTCTATTGAAGTGATTGATATTCGCTCTCTTGCCCCTCTGGATATCGAAACAATTTCAAAATCTGTTAAAAAGACAGGAAGAGCAGTCGTTATGCATGAAGCCGTCCGGAATGGAGGGTTCGGCAGTGAAATTGCGACACGAATTATGGAAGAGGCCTTTCTGTACTTGGAAAGTCCGATTGAAAGAGTAACTGGATTTAATACACCCTATCCATTTTCACAAGTCGAAAATGAATGGCTGCCTAATAAAGAAAGGCTAATTACAGCAATTGACAGAGTCCTTACATTTTAATTTGAACGGAGGGATTTCATGACTTATGAATTTAAATTGCCAGATGTTGGAGAAGGCATAGCGGAAGGTGAAATTGTATCATGGTTGGTGGAAAAAGGGCAAAAGGTGCAAGAAGAAGATCCAATTTTAGAGGTACAGACAGATAAAGCTCTCGTTGAAATTACGTCCCCCGTTACGGGAACGGTTCAAGAAATTCACTTTGCTGAAGGTGAAGTCGTTGAAGTAGATTCGGTTATGATTACATTTGAAACAAATGGTGAAGTGGCACAACACCTAAGTAAAGAGAAGGACAAGGTACCCCTTGAGCCCGAAATCGAATCGAGAACCAATCCAAATACATTGGGTAACAATAAGGGAAATGCTCCCTCTAGAAAACGAGCGATTGCGACGCCATCGGTCCGAAGAATGGCGAGAGAAATGGACATTGATTTACTGCAAGTAGCGGGCAGCGGAAAAAACGGAAGAGTGTTGAAAAAAGATCTGCATAATCACTCAGAAGGTTCAAAGGAAAGTAAATTGCAGGAGGCAAGTGCTACCCTTGACACCAAAGTGCAACACCAACCTTCCGTGCAGGAGAAGAAAGACAAGAAGGAAGAGAGAATTCCATTAAAAGGCCTCAGACGCAGTATTTCTAAAAAAATGACAGTTTCCAAATCAACGGCGGCGCACTCTACGATTTTAGAAGAAGTAGATGTTTCTAAATTGGTCGTTTTAAGAAAAGAACTAAATGAATTAGCAAAAGAAGATGGAAAGCGCTTAACGTACATGCCGATGATTATTAAAGCCGTCCTGCCAGCTTTAAAGGAATTTCCTTATCTTAATTCTTCTATGGATGATGAACGAGAGGAAATTGTACTTAAGTATAATTACAATATTGGAGTCGCCACGGATACAGAGAAAGGGTTGCTGGTCCCTGTGATTAAAGATGCGGATTCCAAAAGCATGGTTTCTTTAGCGAGTGAGATTTCCGAGTTATCAGAAAAGGCACGGAATCAAAAACTGACGTTGGAGGACATGAGCGATGGAACTTTTACGATTACAAATATCGGTGCCACAGGCGTTGGTTTGTTTGGCACTCCGGTAATCAATCACCCGGAGGCAGCGATTCTTGGCGTTCATCGAATCCATAAAAAGCCTGTCGTGGGAGACGATGAAAAAATAGAAATTCGGGATATGATGGGAATGAGTCTAAGTTTTGATCATCGAATTATTGATGGAGCGATGGCATCCTACTTCTTGAAAAAAGTGATTGGATTGATAGAGGAACCCAAGCGCTTATATATGGAAATGAGTTAAGGAAACACAAAGAAAACTTACGGGATCCTATGTTAATAAGGGTTACCTTTTAGTTGAGGAGGGATAAAGAATGAAAATTGCAATTGCCGGCTCAGGAGCGATGGGCAGTCGCTTTGGCTATATGCTGCACCAGTCTGGAAACGATGTCTTGCTCGTTGATAAATGGGATGAACACATTCACGAGATAAATTGTCATGGGCTTACAGTCATCAATGAAGAAGGAAGAAAAATAAGTAAGGTGAAAGCAACTCGGCCGGAAGAAACAACAAAGAAAGTCGAATTATTAATTGTATTTACGAAAGCAATGGATACGGATTCGATGCTTTCCAGCTGTAAAAAGATAATTGGAGAAAAGACGAGGGTACTTACTTTGCAGAATGGGCTTGGCAATATAGAAACTTTAGAAAAGTATGTAACCCAAGATCGTGTGCTTGCCGGTGTAACAACATTTGGTACAGAATTGATAGGACCGGGAAAAATTCAGGCGCTAGGCTCCGGTGCGGTTCAGATTACACAGGCTGATGGAAAGATAACTGAAGAAGTACAACAAATTGCTGCGATTATGAATGATGCCGAAATGAATGCAGAGGTATCAGCAAATGCACTGACGAGTATATGGAATAAAGTAGCTTTTAATTGTGTACTTAATACAGTTTGTACGTTAATGAACGATACTGTCAGTGCAGTTGGTAATTATAGCCAAGTCAACGAAGTGATTGAAGCGATTATAGAGGAAATTATTTTAGTTGCTGAAAAAGAAGAGATTAGGTTGAATAAAGAAGAAATTACAAACATGATTACAGAAGTATTTGATCCTCGTATGTCCGGGAATCATTTACCATCCATGGTGCAAGATATGGAAAATGGAAGAAAGACGGAAATAGACTATCTTAACGGGGCAATTGTCAGCAAAGGGGAGCAACACGACATTCCGGTTCCTATTAACCGAATGATCACGCATTTCATTAAGATGATGGAAGAAATAAGAGATAAAAAGAGAATAGAAAACGTCTAAATTGAAATGAGGCGAGGAATAGAAGCCCTGTTTCCGCCCCCTGGCGCTTGAAGGCGTTAGGGGACAAACCTCTCGATGTACATCATATTACTCGTTTGCTCGATAGAAGAAGATTCGTAGTTTTGAGCAAAAGAGCTGCGATGTGCAGGATGTTAGAAGATTGTTCAGTTCGAATGAACGAAGTAAGGCATGATTGAAATAATCAAACATCACAAAAAATACTGTAGAGCATGTACATTGCTTATGCACAAATAGAAATGAGGCTCGATGATCTTGACTCGCTTCATCATGGCAGGAGTGACGTACGGGATGATCGATACGTTAGAATATGAAAACATTTGTGATTTGCAATATGCAAGGGTTGGCGACTAATTGGACAGTCGCCAATTTTTATGCTGGGATGAATGGATATCGGATTTCGTGTTTGCGCTTTCAGAAAGTTTGTCAAAATAAGATACGTGATCCTACGACGAACAATATCCGTTATACGGAGGTTCAATTTGATCGTACGTTTGACTCCCTCCCTTGAAATTCGGTGGAAAGGAATGAAAACGCAGTTGAACTCGTTTTAAGTAAAAAGAATTTCCACAGCATTTAAATAACAGTTGATTTTTTGAAGTTCGTATATTATGATAACTTATAACCTTAAAACCAACTAAACATATCGGGATAATGAAAAGAGGAAATGATAGTGGCGGAAAACGAGTTTATCCAAGTTAAAAATATAACGAAAAGTTTTCAGAATAAAGGAAAGTCCCATCTTGTACTGAGGAATATTAATATTGACATCTATAAGGGCGAAACGGTGGCAATTCTTGGCCAAAGTGGATGTGGGAAAAGCACATTACTTAATATAATTGGCGGTTTTGAACCAGCGAGTGGGGGACAAATCTTTTTAGATGGGGAAGAAGTGACAAAGCCGAGCAGAAAAAGTGTGATGTTATTTCAAAATTATGGTTTGCTGCCATGGCGTTCTGTATTGAAAAACGTCGAACTGGGGCTTGAAAATAGTAATCTATCATTCAGTGAGCGGCAAGACCGTTCGGTGAAATATTTAAAGTTAGTTGGATTAGAAGATAAAGTAGATTACTTTCCGAGACAGTTGTCTGGGGGAATGCAGCAACGTGTGGCCATTGCCAGAGCCTTGGCAATTGAACCTGATTTACTTTTGATGGATGAGCCGTTCGGTGCTTTGGATACGTTCAATCGTTATTATTTGCAGGATGAGTTATTAAAAATACAAAGTAGAGAAAAAACTACAATACTTCTTGTTACGCATGATATTGAGGAAGCCATATTTTTATCAGACCGGATTATTGTCATGGGGAAAGACCCTGGTCATGTTCAACGGGAGATTGCGATTCAAGAATATAAACCAAGAAATCGAAGTGGGGATGCGTTTCAATACTACCGAAAAATCATATTTGATGAATTCCATTTGAACCACGAATCCCCACCCATCGAATTTAACATTTGATTTTGAAAAGGGGGCGGAAAAGTGAACAAGATCTCTGGTGGATTACTCACGCTGGCTATTTTATTTGTTTTAACCGGTTGTGGGAGTACAACAAGTGGGGAAGGTGAAGAAAAAACAACAATAAAAATAGGCTATTTGCCAATCACACATGCCGTTCCTTTATATATGCAAGAGGAAATGGTCAATGAAAGCAATGCGAATTATGAAATTGAACTCATTAAGTTCCCGTCCTGGATAGATTTAATAGATGCTTTAAACACTGGAAATATTGATGGAGCTTCCGCTTTAGTTACCGTTGCTATGAAGTCCAGAGAGTTGGGGATTGATTTGAAAGCCGTGGCACTTGGACATCGGGACGGGAATGTTTTAGTTGCATCCAATAAAATTGAAACCGTTGAGGATCTACAAGGGGAAAATTTCGCCATACCGCATAAATTTTCAACCCATAATGTGTTGCTTTATGAAATGCTGGTAAGAGAGGGGATGGAGTATACGGATATAAACCCAATTGAAATGACTCCGGCAGAAATGCCAGCAGCACTCGCTAGTGGACAAATTGCGGGATATGTTGTGGCCGAACCATTCGGTGCACAATCCGTTGTTATGGAGAATGCACATGTGTTGTATCAATCCGAAGATCTTTGGCAAAATTCCATTGATTGTGCTTTAGTTCTGCGTGGGGATTTTATCGAAGAAAACAAAGAACTGACACAAAAGTTTGTAGATAGTTATGTGCGTGCGGGAGAAATGGCTGACGCGAAAGACTCGCATGTCCATGAAGTGACAAATGAATATCTGGAGATGGATGAAGAGGTGTTGGACCTGTCATTAGAATGGATTTCTTATGATGATTTAAAAATAGATGAAAAAGCATATAACGAACTGACGAATTATTTGATTGAAATGGAATTACTGGAGGTCCCACCTGCATATGAGGACTTTGTGGACCATTCATTTATAGACGAAGCGATGTGATGAAATGAAAATATGGAACAAAACGAAGAACATTTTTATAGCAGTCATTCTTGTTCTTGCCATTTGGCAATTTGTTATTTTGATAACGGATATTGAAAAAGCGTTATTCCCTTCGCCGTTGATGGTTTTAGAGGCAATGATTTCGATGATTGCCGATGGGTCCCTTTGGAAACATTTACAAGTAAGTTTAGGCAGGTTTTTTGTGGGTTATGTGTCTGCTGCTGTTTCAGCAATTTTGCTCGGACTCATTTTAGGACGGCTGACAAAGGTGTGGGAAATCGTTGATCCGATTGTACAGTTGCTGCGCCCGGTTGCGCCGATTGCCTGGGCTCCATTTATCGTCCTTATTTTTGGAATT
>Ga0079226_10003126_pt1 | contig 12750 bp, 9 predicted proteins | sample Poulit2014_FD_76345 | JGI IMG/M metagenome (GOLD analysis project Ga0079226, IMG submission 76345) | Agricultural soil microbial communities from Georgia to study Nitrogen management - Poultry litter 2014 | ecosystem: Environmental > Terrestrial > Soil > Agricultural land | place: USA: Georgia... | reverse complement strand
GCAACGCCAGCGCTTCGGTGAGCGTCGACTTACCGGCATCCGGGTGGCTGATCACCGCGAAAGTACGTCTCCGTGCCGCCTCCGTCGCCGCGTCGGCATGCTCGCTCAACTTGGGAAAACCTCACTCTCGGAACTACTCCCAGGATAACTGTTCCGAGGCTGCGCTACCGCTGCCCTGCGATCCGTACGCCAACCGTGCGCGATAACCCCTCCGGCGGTGTGCGGGGCCGCCGCACCTCCGCCACCAGGTGCCGGTGCGCGTGATTTTGCGGTTCACTCTTCACTCGTGGCGCCATCCGTGTTTCAATAAAGTAGAACTTGTTTCAATTTTTATTTGGCGAACAGGCGAATACGGAGGTCATCGTGGCAGATGAGGCCGACTACATCGTAGTAGGAGCTGGCAGCGCAGGCTGCATCGTCGCCAACCGGCTGGCCGAGACGGGCGCCCGGGTGATCCTGGTGGAAGCCGGCGGTAGCGACCGCTCCCCACTGGTACAACGCCCCGGGATGATCACCGCGATGCACTCGGTGCCACAGCTGAAGAAGCGCTTCGACTGGAACTACTACACGGTGCCACAACAGAACGCCGTGCAGCGCCAGATCCCCACGATGCGCGGCAAGCTGCTCGGTGGCTCCAGCTCGGTCAACGGGATGATCTTCGTTCGCGGCAACCGCGCCGACTACGACAACTGGGCAGCCGACGGCTGCACCGGTTGGAGCTACGACGAGGTACTTCCCAGCTTCAAACGCATGGAGGATTGGGAGGGCGGCAGCAGCGAGCTGCGCGGCAGCGGGGGCCCCATCGCCGTCACCAGACAACGTAACCTCCCGCCGCCGTCGCGCGCACTCAACGAGGCGATCAGCGACTTCTTCGACGTGGACAACAACGTCGACTACAACGGCGCCACCCAGACCGGGGTGAGCCCACTGCAGATGAGCGCACGCGACGGGAAACGCTACAACACCTCCCGGGCGTACCTGACGAACCGACCGAACCCGAACCTGCACACCCTGACCAAGGCCACCGTCTCGCGTGTCGTGATCGAGAACGGCACGGCCACCGGCGTCGAGGTACTGGACGGCAACAGCACCAGGACCCTCCGTGCCCGTCAGGAGGTCGTACTCTCCAGCGGAGTGATCGGCTCACCGCAGCTACTGATGCTGTCCGGTGTGGGCCCCGCGACGAACCTTCGCGGCCTGGGAATCGGAGTACAGTCCGATCTGCCGGTCGGCAAGAACCTGCACGACCACCTGTTCGTGCCGATGACGTTCCTCGCCCCCGAGGCGGGAAACAAGGGCACGGCCTCGTACTTCATGGCAGGAATGGCCAGCGAAATGATCCGCGGCGGCACCTGGGTCGCCCGTACAGCGTTCGACTCGGTGGGCTTCGTCCCGACCGGCCAAGCCGGCGACTACCCGGACATGCAGCTGCACACCATGCCGTGGGCGTATCCGTCCCCCAACCAGGACGCACCGGTCCGACACTCGGTGGACACCCGACCAGCGATGACGATCATGCCCACGTTGATCCACCCGAAGAGCCGCGGCGAACTACGACTGACCTCCGCCGACCCCCGTACCTCGCCGATGATCGACCCCGCCTACCTCTCGGACCCCGCCGACACGCGGTTCCTGCTGGACGGCATCCGGATGACGCGTGAGCTGATGCGGAACAAGTACGTGGCGGACTTTCTGGACGGTGAGCTGCACCCGGGGCCGGAAACCTTCGACGATGCCGAGTTGGCCCGGCAGCTACCGAACCGGGTCCACAGCGTCTACCACCCGGTGGGTACCTGCCGGATGGGCGCGGACGATCGCTCCGTCGTCGACCCGCAGTTGCGGGTACACGGCGTGGACGGTCTACGGGTCGCCGACGCGTCGATCATCCCGGAGATCACCAGCGGCAACACGAACGCTCCAGCCATGATGATCGGCGAACGGTGTGCCGAACTGATGACGTCGTAGCTCGCCGCGACGCGTCACAAGCGCCGCACAGCACAAGCACCGCACAGCACAAGCGCCGCACAGAGCCACTCGTCGTGTCGACGTCGGATCCCACGGCGGATACGACGTCGACACGAGGCCGATACACCACGGCGAATCTCACGAATCGTCCGCACCGGACTCTTCGGTCTGGCGGTCGAGGCTGACCTCGCCGGCGTTCTCGACGTCATCGACGGCCTTCCAAAAGCCGTGTCTGACTGCGCGTTTGGCCTCCTCGTTCTCCCACGTATCGACGCCGATACGTTCCGCGTACCGCAGCAGATCACCGTCGACGTGCCGAGGGATCTGCGGACGATCCGCGGCCAACGCACTGTGCTGGGCGCTCCGGACCCGTTGCGACCACCGAGTGCCGTAGACGTAGCCGACCTCGTACGGTTCGCCGACCACAGTGGTCGCATCGTCCTCGTTGTCACGCCATTCCTGCGCCCTGCTGGTGATTTCGTGCAACCGCGGGAACTGCATGTTGCCCCCGCCACCGATTCCGGGCGCCGGCATCGCCGGGGGCGGTCCCGGCCGGGTGGGCATGTCCATCGGGCTGGGACGTGTCACCGTCACGGAACCCTGTGTGCCCCGGTACGGCGATGTCTCCCATGTCGGTTGGTCACCGTCAGTGCTGCTGGACACGCCGATGTACTGGGAAATCCAGTCCCTGGTCAGGACGTATCTACGATCCACGGCCGCGATGAGCTCCGGCGACTGGTTGAACGCCGGAGTCGCCGCCTCCACCGCCCACAGATGGATACGCACACCGTAGGCCTGGGCCTCTTCGACGGCTCGGCGAAGGTCCTCGTCGCCGGTAAGCAGAACCACGTCGGTGACGGCGCGGTGCCGCGCGAGCGAGGTCAGATCCGCGTGCAGGTCGGCGTCGACACCCTTCTGCTCGATACGCCCGTCGTCCCGGGTGGCGAGCTTGCCCAACCGCACCTTCACATCGGGCAGCACACGGAGGGTGCGGTGTGCGGGAGTGGGCTGACGTTCCCGCGCCGCGTCACACCAGTAGATTCGCAACACGGGCAACTCCGACTGGTCCTCTGCGAGCTGTTTGACAGCGTCGACCATCGCCGAATAGTCCGGACGTAACTGATTGCGTCCCTCACTGCCACCCGTCAGTAGAGTGCTGGCCGCACCGAGCAGATATCCGGCGTCGACGAGCACGGCACAACGATCCATCATTGTCTCCATTGCTGTGGTGTTAGAGCTATCGCTCCCAGCCTAGAGTCACCACGTACCGGTGGTGCGGACGTGGTCACAACGACGAAAAAGGGATCTCACGGGCTTCAATCCGTCACGGGTCGGATCGCGACGGCGCAACCGCACACACTGGTCTCAGCCCGGCGGGAACAACTCGGGCAACCATCCGGGGACCCCCGATTCCCGGCACTGTCGGCACTGTCGCGGTGCGACAGCGGTCTGTGCCTCACCGTCGAACACGGCGAGTGCGGGCGAGTGCACCTGTCCGCGGCCGCGGCAGTTGGGGCACATCATCATGCCCGGTGATCTGCTCGGCCCTGCCTCACTGGGCACTGGCACTCCGCCTTCCGGTCGCTCCGATTCGCACCACTGCACGCCGCGTCCACCGCCGGGTTGGTCGGGCTGCTCCGGCGAGTCGTCGACTGTTCCACGTCCGAGAATACGCGCCTGCTGTGCCCACTCGCCCCACGGTGTGAGGCCGTCCGTGGCTGTCACGAGGCGCCCGGTTCGAGACACACATTCGGTGGCGTTTGTGCCCGATTTCGCCACACGATCGTGGGAATTCCCCATGTTGAGGTTTACTGCCGCACGCACACTGCCGATAACTCAAATACCCGGACTGCTCCGCAGTCCGATCGGCGCGGAACACACGGAAAGGGGGTCAGTTGACCACAGTAGAACGTGCCCCACAGCACCATCGGGACCATCGGGACCATCGGGACCTCGCGGAACGCTCCGACAGTGAACCGAACCCGATCGTCATGGACACCACGGCCACGGACGATTCGGAGTTCGAACCGACCATCGTCCGTGGTCGTGAATAGCGCACCCCATCCGGATGCGACGTGCGCCGTAATCAGGCTCACCATCGACGCAAACCTGCACTCCGTGCAATTATTACTGGTGCAGTGAATCAAATACTCGCTGTGACCGGCAATAGCACGGAAGGAGCGAACAGTGTCGGGGATAGTCGGATGGACTGATTACGACCGGGACCTACGCGACCAGGGCAGCGTACTGCGCGCCATGGTGGGAGCCCAGGCCGGACGCGGTCCCGATGCCGAGAGCATATGGCTCGACAACCACGTCGCCCTGGGACACCGAGGACTGGCGGTGTTCCGTGACACGAACGGAAAACAGCCCGTCAGCGTACAGGTGGACGGACGCGACGCAACGGCCGTCACCGGCGACGGCAACATCGACAACCACGACGAACTCCGCAAGGAACTCGCGACGCGCGGGCACCACTTCGTGGGGAACACCGACGCCGAACTCGTGGGCCGCTCCTACCTCGAATGGGGCACGGAGTTCGCGGAACACCTGCAGGGCCACTACGCGTGGGCCGTGTGGGACTGCATCCAGGAACGGTTGATACTGCTGCGCGATCGCATGGGAGTGAAACCGCTCTACTACACCGAAACACCACGAGGCCTGGTGTTCGGCTCCGAACCCAAAGCCATCTTCACCCACCCGCTGGTCGAGCCCGTGATCGACGCGGACGGGCTGCGTGAGGCACTCGGTTTCGTCAACAACCCCGGAAACACCGGGTACCGGGACCTGTTCGAGGTGCCCGCCGGATGCCTCCTGCTGCTCTACCGCCAGGGACTGGGGCAGCAACGATACTGGCAACTCGAAGCCCGGGAACACACCGACGACGTCGACACCACGATCGCGACCGTGCGGCGTCTGTTGAGTCGAAGCGTCGACCGGAAGTTGGCCGCGGATGCGCCACTCGGCAGTCTGCTCTCCGGCGGACTGGACTCGTCGATCGTGACCGCGCTCGCGGCGCAGCGATTCGATGCCGAAGGGCGCGAACCGCTGCGCTCGTTCTCCGTCGACTTCGCCGGATACGCCGAGAACTTCGCTGCCGACGAGCTCCGGGACACTCCCGACACACCATTCGTGCGCGCCGCTGCCGAGCACCTCAACGTGTCACACACCGACATCGTCCTGTCGAACAATCAGGTGATCGACCCGCTCGTACGTTCCCAGGCCACCAGAGCGTTCGACTTCCCAGCGGGCGGCGACATGTTCACCTCGCTGTACCTGTTGGTGAGCGCACTACGGGAACACGCGACCGTGGCACTGTGCGGCGAATCGGCCGACGAGATTTTCGGCGGCTACGCGTGGTTCCACAACGAGGCGGCCTGGGCGGACACGTTCCCCTGGCTGGCCGCCGCCATTTCGGGGCCGAGCTTCAGTGGTGAGACACTGTTCGACAACACGCTGCTACGCCAGTTGGACATTGCCACCTACCAGTCGGACAGTTACCGCGCCGCACTCGCGGAGGTCCCACACAACGGCAGCGCGGATACCACCGAGCAGCGGATGCGCGAAATCAACTATCTGCATCTCACTCGGCTGGCACCGATGCTCGCGCACCGGCAGGACCGCATGTCCGCGGTACACGGTGTCGAAATGCGCTTGCCGATCTGCGACCCGGAGCTCGTGCAGTACGTTTTCAACACGCCGTGGTCGATGAAGACGTTCGACGGCAGAGAGAAAAGTCTACTGCGAGCGGCCACCAGTGATCTGATACCGGAATCGATCGCCAACCGCGTGAAGAGTCCGTACCCGGCCACCCAGGACCCCAATTACGAACGGGCCCTCCAGGGCCAGTTCGACGCTCTGCTCACCGACGGCACATCGCCGGTGTTGTCGCTGCTGGACATCGACAAGGCCAAGGCGTTGCCCCATCCGGACAGCGCGGGTTCCGGCGCCTCGCACCGGCGCGAGATCGAGATCGTTCTCAGCCTCCACGACTGGCTGGCGACCAGCGGCGCACGACTGGCACTGGACCGCTGACCCCGCGTGGGCAGGAAATCCTGCCCACGCTGTGGCGGTTTCACACCTCCGGGCCGGGACCGTGGCGGACGCCCGTCACGCCGCCCCGGGCCGGAGGTCCGCGGCGTCGATGCCGATCGCCTGCAGCATCGTGTTGAGCTTCGCGGCGGTCTCCGCGAACTCCCCGTCGGGATCCGATCCCGGAACGATCCCGGCCCCCGCGAACAGCCGCAATTCCCGGCTGCCCACTTCGGCGCACCGGAGAGTGATCGCCCATTCGCCGTCACCGGTCTCGTCGCACCAGCCGACCACGCCGCTGTAGAAACCACGGTCGAACGGTTCGATCTCCCCGATCAGGTCGCGGGCAGTCCTCATGGGGACCCCACAGATGGCGGGCGTCGGATGCAACGCGGTGGCCAGCGTCAGCGAGGACGTCCGCGGGTCGGCCAGGCGGCCGGTCACCCGCGTGGACAGGTGCCACATCGTCGCCGTCTTCGTCAGCGACGGGGTCGATTCGACATCGACGGTCGTGCAGTACGGCCGAAGGGCTTCCTCCACGGCCCGCACGACCAGCTGATGCTCGTTCGCGTCCTTGGCCGATTCCCGGAGTCGCCGTGCCCGTTCCCGATCGAGCGCAGCATCGGCACTGCGGGGCAGTGATCCGGCCAACGGGTTCGCCGTCACGGTTGTGCCGGTGCGCCGGACCAGCAACTCGGGGCTGGCTCCCACCAACGTCCGATCGGTCGTGGTGCTGTCCTCACCCGGGCCGGTAGGCAGGTCCACGGCGAACACGTACGCCGTCGGATCGTTGTGTGCGAGACTGCGCACGAGCCGGGGCACGTCCACCGGTTCCGACAGTCGTACTCGCAACGTGCGTGCGAGCACGACCTTCGCGAGGTCACGAGTGCCGAACCGGTCGAGGGCGTAGCGCACACCGGTGTTGTACCTCTCGCGATCGGGCCACGACTCGACATGCGCTGCCCGCACCGTACCGGGCCCGACCGTGCCGCCCCCGGAGCCTGCCAGAGACTGTGACCATCGCACTCGTTCCGGCACCACGAGGCGCGGCGTGTCCTCAACACGGAAGGGGACCGCGCCGACCAGCATCGGCTGCGCCTGTCCGGCTTCGCGTGCCCGCCGTAACGCCGACTCGGCCCGTTCGGGCAGGCTCGCCGGGCTTCCCGTGGCGTCCTGACCCGCAGCCGCTACCGGGGGAACCCCGGTAGCGGCTCCGTGGGTGAGCAGTGTCTGTCGGGGGGTGGAGAGCAGGAACGACGAGCCCCGCTGGTACTCGGCGAGCGCGTCGCCAGTTCCAGTGTTCGCTCCCATGCTCCTCATGATGTCCCACAACGCTCGTACGGTGAGCATCGGGATGGCGATCATCACGCGGAGTGACAGCAGCAGAACTCCCCGCGCCTGCAGGCTCGCGAACGTGCGGGCGTGGGGCACTCAACTGTAGTACACCCCGATCCGATTGCCGTCGATCTCGTGCACGTCGATGTCGATGTCGAAGACCTCTCGCAGTGCGGAGGTCTCGACGAGTTCGGACGGTTTCCCCTGGTCCACCAGGTAGCCGTCCCGCAACGCCACGATCTGGTCGGAGTACACGGAAGCGAAGTTGATGTCGTGCAGCACCAACACCACCGTCTTGTCGAGTCGGTCGGCCGCATCCCGCAGGAGACGCATCATCCCGACCGAGTGCTTCATGTCCATGTTGTTCAGTGGCTCGTCGAGCAGCACGTAGTCGGTGTCCTGGCACAGCACCATCGCCACGAACGCGCGCTGCCGCTGCCCGCCCGAGAGCTGGTCGAGGAACCTGTTGCCCAGTTCACCGAGGTCCAGATACTCGATCGCGCGATCCACCTGCTCGTGGTCACTGGCGGTGAGTCTGCCACCGCTGTAGGGGTACCGGCCGAACCCCACAAGGTCACGCACGGTCAGCCGCATACCGATCTGGTTCTCCTGGCGGAGGATCGTGAGGTGTTTGGCCAACTTGTTGCTCTTGGTGCGGGCCACGTCCATGCCATGGACCCGGATCCGGCCGCTGTCGATGGGCAACAGCCGCCCGATCATCGACAACAGTGTCGATTTCCCGGCCCCGTTCGGGCCGATCAACGAGGTGATCCCGTTCGCCGGAATCGTCAACGACACGTCGTGCAGCACATTGGTGGTGCCGTATGCTTTGCTGACGTTCGTGATCTCGATCATGTCCGGGCTCCTCTGATCAGCAGCACGATGAGGGTGATTCCCCCGAGAAACTCGATGATGACGTTGATGGTTGTTCCCAGTGAGAACACGTGCTCCAGAATGGCCTGCCCCCCGACGAGGGAACACACTCCCAACAGCGCCGCCATCGGCAGGGTCCAACGGTGCCGTTCCTTACCGGCGATCAGGTAGGCGGCGTTCGCCAGCACCAGCCCGAACAGCGTCACCGGGCCGACCAGCGCCGTGGAGACCGACACCAGCACAGCCACGATCACCAACAGTTGGGCGACGCTGCGTCGGTAATCCACCCCGAGGCTGATGGCACTCTCCTTACCGAGCGCCAGCACGTCGAGGGTGTCCAGGAACCGCGATCCCCACACGCTCACCGCCAGCACGACCACGGCCGACACGATCAACAACGTCGGATCCACGCCGGTGAAGTCGGCGAAGAACGCATCCTGCAGCACGACGAACTCGTTCGGCGACATGAGTCGTTGCAGGAACGACGAAACACTCTGGAAGAACACGCCGAGCACGACGCCGGCCAGCACCAGCAGGTGGAGATTACGCCGCTTTCCCAGGAACAACCAGCGGTACAACAGCGCGCTGGCCAGCACCATGACCAGCGTCTCGCCCACGAACCGTGTCGATTCGCCGAGCGCTGCCAACCCGCTCATGCCGAGTACGACGACCAGCAGGGTCTGGATCAACAGATAGAGCGCGTCGAACCCCATGATCGAGGGTGTGAGGATGCGGTTGTGAGTGATCGTCTGGAACAGCACGGTCGACGCCCCGATCGAGTATCCGACCAGCGTCAGCGTGGCCAGTGTGACCGCGCGACGCGGCAGAACGAAGTCCCAGCCGCCGGGCACGCCGAGGGTCAGGTACCCGATGATCGCCAGTACCGTCACCCCGGTGACGATCAACAGTCTGCGGCGCGGATCGGGGCCTGCCGATGCCGCTTCCCGCTCCCGGAGCGTGGTTTCAGTCCGCATGGTCAGCACTCCGTAGCAGCAGGAACAGGAAAAGTGCGCTTCCGACCACACCGACCACGGCTCCGATCGGAATTTCGTACGGGTACCGCACCAGCCGCCCCACCAGATCGCAGGCGAGTACGAAGCCGGCTCCGAGTATCGCCACCCACGGAATCGTGCGGCGGAGATTGTCCCCCACGAGCAACGCTGCGATGTTCGGCACCACCAGCCCCAGGAACGGGATCGATCCGACCGTGACCACCACGATCGCGGTGACCAGCGAGACGATCGTCAGTCCGAGCGTCATGACACGCCCGTGGCTCATCCCGAGTGTGGCGCTGACTTCCGAGCCCATCCCCGCCACGGTGAAGCGGTCCGCCGCGAAGTAGGCGAGGGCCGTGAGACCCAGCACGACCCAGAGGAGTTCGTAACGGCCCTGCAGCACTCCGGAGAAGTCGCCGAGCATCCACGTTCCCAGGGTCTGCAGCAGGTCGTGACGGTAGGCGAAGAACGTGGTGATCGAGGCCACCACGCCACCGAGCATCAGACCGATCAACGGGACGATCAACGACGATCGCGTTTTGATCGACCGAAGAATGCCCAGAAAGACGGCGGTTCCCACGAGCGCGAATCCCGAGGCGACGAGCATCTTCAGCAGCAACGTCGCTCCCGGCGCGAACAGTGTCACGATCAGCAGACCGAGTGAGGCGAACTCGACGGTGCCGGCTGTGGACGGTTCGACGAACCGGTTACGGGAGAGCATCTGCATGAGCAGACCGGCAACACTGATCGACATCCCGGAGAGAATGATCGCCAGCGTGCGGGGGACTCTGCTGACCATCAGCAGCATCGCCTCGTGTTGCTGCTCGCCGGCCTCGAACAGATCCAGCGGCCCCAGGTCACCGACACCGACGAACAGGCTGACCACCGCGAGAACGAGGACACCGAAGCCCGCCAGCAAGAGGGCGGGCCCGTGCCGTGGAGCCCGCCGGGCCGCGATCTGTGTGGCTCGCGACTCCGACGGAGAGTCCCGCGTCTCAGTCAAGAGCCGATCCGACTTCCGAGACCATCTTGGTCACGGTGTTCAACCCACCGTTGACGATGTACCAACGCGTCGGGTTCAGATACACCACCTGGTCCTGTTGCCATGCCGTCGTGTTGTGCACGAGTTCGTTGTCGAGTACTTCCCGGGCAGCGGCGCCGTCCTCCTCGTCGATTGCGGCGTCCCTGTCGATCACGAACAACCAGTCGGGGTCCTTCTTGCCGATGTACTCGAACGACACGGCTTCGCCGTGGGTGTCCGCATCGATGTTCTCGTCGGCCGGCTGCATCCCGAGGACATCGTGAATCATCCCGAACCGCGACCCCGGCCCGTATGCACTGACCTTGCCCCCCGTGGTCAACACGGTCAGGGCCGTACCCGCGTCGGCGGCGTCCGCTCGGGTCTCCGAGATCGCCTTGTCGAGGTCGCGCAGTTCGTTGTCGACCTTGTCCGATTTATCGAAGATACGGCCGAGCGTGCGGGTCTGTTCCTTGAAACTGCTCAGGAACTCTGACGAGTCCAGCGTGAGGTCCACGGTTGGCGCGATGTCGCTGAGGGAGTCGTAGGCATCCGACGACCGTCCCGCAACGATGATCAGATCCGGGTCGGCGGCATTGACCGCCTCCAGGTCGGGTTCGAACAGGGTCCCGGCGTCGGCGTAGTCGTCCGACTCGTACTGGGACAGGTACTCCGGCAGCGTTTCCTTCGGTACCCCGGCGACGTCCACGCCGAGCTCCGTCATCGTGTCCAGGGTTCCCATGTCGAAGGTGACGACCTTCTCCGGCTCAACGGGGACCTGTGTTTTCCCCTGGGCATGTTGAACCGTGACGGTTTCCCCTGATTCGGACGCTTCCGTCGACCCCGTCGTACAGCCGCCGAGTGTGACCACCACGGCGGCGAGACCACCGGCCACCAGCCGAGTTCGCAGTGCGGATCCCACGACCACTCCTTTGAAGCTTAGCCAAACCTAACGAAAGTAAACCTAACCTTATCTTCAGTCGGTGTCAGCGGCAGCGGCTCAACAGTGACGTAACTCAAACTCGTCACAGTGTGTATGAGGTAATCACGCAACACACGCGAGTCGAGGTAGCAGCACGATCGTGGTGGCTACACCCATGCCGACGGCGCGGCCGATTCCTGCTAGTCGTGGACCGGATCGGCGTCGACGGGGTCGGCCGCGGAGTCGGCGGGATCTTCCTGGGCACCGACAGAGTCGCCTTGGGCACCGACGGAGTCGCCTTGGGCACCGACAGAGTCGCCTTGAGTGTCGACGGAGGTGTCTTGAGTGTCGACGGAGTCGTTTTCGGCTTCGACGAGCTGGCCGGTCTTACGTTTCAACCACAACGAGGCAGCGAGTCCGACCAGTACGGCTGCGAGCAAACCGAGCCAGGAGAATCGGGACAACCACTTCTCGGCCGCGATGCCGAGGAAATAGATGATGCATGTGGTTCCGGCGGCCCAGGCCACCCCGCCGGTGATGTTCGCCATGAGGAACTTCGGGTACGGCATCTTCAACGACCCGGCCAGCGGTCCGGCGAAGATCCGCAACAACGCGATGAACCGCCCGAAGAACACCGCCCACACGCCGTACCTGGTGAACACGCGTTCCGCGAACGCAACGTACTTGGGTCCGAAATGCTTCGGGAAACGCCTGCCGAGCCAGTTGAACAGGGGCTCTCCGAAACGGTGACCGATCGCGAAACCGATCGAGTCGCCCGCGACGGCGCCGGCAGTGGCACACAACGCCACCCATACCGGGGAGATCCCCAACGCATCGTTCGAGGACAACAGCGCGGCAGAGACCAACGTGATCTCCCCCGGGAACGGGATCCCGAGGCTCTCAACCATGATCACAACCGTGACGGTCAGATACACCGCGAGCGGCGGAATCGACTGCAGCAGCTGATCGATCAACGGCTGTTCCCTGCCTAGCCTGCCTAACGGTGCCGATTTCTCCCGCGCCAACCGGCACCACGCACGGTCCGGATCACGCCATGACGATCTTAACGCAGCAACACGGACAGCAACGTCCGAACGGTCTCGTGACACGCAAGCCCGACACGGGTCGGCTGGAGGTCCACACGGTAGGTGCAGATTCCACTCCGGGGAACGCCGCTCGGGCCGGTAGGAGTGGACCGTCTGCCGCAGTTACGTTGCGACGGTACCGCGCAGCGGCGGAACCCGCGGTCAACGACCCGACAGGGCCGGCCGCGTACCCAAGGCCGCGTAAGGTGACGAGCGAAAACTGATGACCGCCCCACCGGACAGTAAAAATCCCAGGCCGTTGACCTGGGATGTTGGTGCGCCCGTAGGGATTCGAACCCCAAACCTTCTGATCCGTAGTCAGACGCTCTATCCGTTGAGCTACGGGCGCGTGTTCAGTTGTTCTGCCAGAACCCTAGCAGGCGTGTCCGGAAGTCCGGACACTGGCGGAGGCTCCGGGATTTGAACCCGGGTGGGGGGATGCCCCAACCGCATTAGCAGTGCGGCGCCTTAGACCGCTCGGCCAAGCCTCCCCGGTCGGTGACCGTGCTGGTACAGCGTACACAT
>Ga0079226_10003124_pt1 | contig 12754 bp, 10 predicted proteins | sample Poulit2014_FD_76345 | JGI IMG/M metagenome (GOLD analysis project Ga0079226, IMG submission 76345) | Agricultural soil microbial communities from Georgia to study Nitrogen management - Poultry litter 2014 | ecosystem: Environmental > Terrestrial > Soil > Agricultural land | place: USA: Georgia... | reverse complement strand
CACCGATAAATAGCAAACACTTACCAAAAAGCTCTTTAACGTAGATAAATTCCTTTGACTTTAAACGGATAGAGATACGTCTTTTGTGAAGCGGCTAAATGAACGAGCGGTTCTTTGTTACGTAAAATAATAGAATATAGTCCTTGAAAATTAATTGAGTAATCAGATGTTTGCAACTGACAAGGCGAATAATCAATAAACGCTTGAATAATTCGTTTTCCTTTAATTCCGTAAATATGATAACGCTCGGTTAGCCAATAAGCTAAAGAATCCCGAATAGTATAATGCAAGTTAGATGATGGTTTAACGTCCATATAAAGTGAGTTTCATTAGACTGCTTAGATAACGTTAATAAACAAGACAGCGGTCTTCTCTTGACTATACGTCCCAACTTTTATTATTAATCATAGGTGAGTCGGTATTTACTCTTATTGAAAAATAATTTATTAGAAAATTCAATAGATGTCTATACGAATATAGTTAATGCCATCGATTTTATGGGAAAAGATATAGCATTTTAGTTTAAGCAAGTTTATCTAAAACTTTTTAATATTGATAAGAAATTTTAAAGTTTTGTATAAATTATACACATATTAGAAGTAAAATTTATAGTTATACCACTTCTTGTTTATGAAAAGGGAGTACTTTACTGAAATTAATCCATCATAAATTACTAAGAAAACAAAGTTTATATAACCTTCTAGAACCTAAACTTTTAATGATATTAGATTGTTTAAATTCATTTAATATTATGATTTTATATTATAAATAAGATTAAAAATATGTTTATGGATAGTATCTTTTGAATTTGTAAGGGTTTTATAATTTTATAAATAAAAATTAAATAGTTAGTTAAGAAGAGATGTGTTGATCTTAGAATATAAAAAATAAGTTATAATTAGTTTTTACATTTTATTACATGATAATGCATGATAATAGCTTTATATACCTCAATTAGCGATTTTTAAGAAAAAGAATATAGTGTTAACATATTATGTAAGCGTTTAGGAGATAGGTTTTATTTGAAAATATTTATTCTCAAAATATGAATAAAGAGAGGAGTTTTATAATGATTAATTTTAATACCTATTTTTTCAAATTTTAAAAACCGTCTGGACGGTTTAGTGTCCTACATATCTTTATAAATTTTAGTATAAAAAATAAATTAAAGGAGTAAATAATTTGAAAAAAATTAATGTGGAGCATAAGATTTTTTGGCCAGTTATAATTGTTCTTATGGCATTATTAGTACCTATTGGATTGAATCCTTCAGAAGCAGAAAATGTCGTAGGAGATATACTAGGTTTTATAACTAAAAATTTTGGTTGGATATATGTGATTTTTCCAGTGTTAATTATTGCTTTTTTCACTTGGTTAGCTTTTGGAAAATTTGGGAGCATTAAATTAGGTGATCCAGGAGATAAACCAGAGTTTTCAAACTTCAGTTGGTTCGCTATGATATTTACTGCAGGTATAGGTGGTGAAATTATGTATCAATCCATCATAGAGCCTATTACATTTTTAAATGAACCTCCTTTTGGAGTGGAGTCTGGTTCATTAAGTGCTGCAGAATGGGCTATTCCATTTGACTTGTTTCTTTGGGGAATCTTAGCTTGGGCTATTTATGCATTACCTGCTATCCCAATGGGTTATGCTCTTCATGTAAAAAAAGTACCAAATTTCAGGCTAAGTGAAGCTTGTAGACCTGTACTAGGAAAACATACAGATGGTTTATTAGGTAAACTTGTCGATATTATAATGATGTTTGGTTTAATTGGAGTAGTAGGAACAAGTATAGGACTTGTAGCACCAATGATTGCTCGATTTTTTGGAGAGTTGTTCAACATACCAGTGACAATGGGATTATTTGTGATGGTAATAGCGCTATGGACACTGATTTTTGGTGTGAGTGTATATAAAGGACTTGAAAAAGGTATTAAAAGATTATCAGATTTTAATATAATTCTTGTGGCTGCAATAACTATTTTTGTGTTTTTAGTAGGTCCTAAACTTTTCATGTTAGATAATACAATTCAATCTATAGGGCAGATGTTCAATAATTTCTTTGATATGACTTTAAATTTAGGTTCAATCAATAATGAATCTTTTCCACAAGATTGGACGGTATTTTACTGGGCATGGTGGATTGGTTATGCATCATTAATAGGAATGTTTACAGCTAGAATATCTAAAGGAAGAACAATAAGGCAGGTGATTCTTATTCAATGCTTAGTTGGGCCAGTAGGGACTTGGATTTTCTTTGGTGTTTTTGGAAATTACGCATTAAATCTAGAATTATCTAACATACTTTCTGTTGGATCAATATTAGAAAATAGTGGACAAACAGAGGCAATAATGGCCGTTATTAACACATTACCTTTTAGTATGATTTTAATACCATTACTTATAATAGCTTATTTAGTATTTTCTGCAACTACATTTGATTCAGCCTCATTAATTTTAGCATCTGTTGCAAGTAAAAAGCTAGATAAAGCTGGTCATCCGCCGCGTTATCAAAGATTGTTTTGGGCACTAATACTTGGAATAGTTGGTATAACTGTTATTGCTATAGGAGGATTAGAAGCAGTTCAATTATCTTCCGTTATTATAGGTGTTCCTATGATTTTAGTATTTACTTTAATGACAATTTCGTTTATAAAATCTGTAAGAAAAGATTTTAGTGTAAAAAAATCTGAGATAAATTTAGTAAGACGATCAAACATTACTGAAGAAGATAAAGAAGGTATATGATTTTTTGAAATTACTGATAATTACAAAAATGAATTTGACATTAAACCGTCCAGACGGTACACTAAATTTGAATTAATAAAATCATAAATATCAACAAGTAAATTTATAGGTAAAATTGTTTTTATGATTAATAAATAAAGGAGGACATTTTTATGGAAAAGAAAAAACCATTTGTATTAGGCATTGATGCCGGAGGTACAATGACTGATACTATTCTTGTAGATGAGCAAGGCAATTTTGCTATCGGTAAAGCACCAACAACGCCAGGTTATGAGGCGGAAGGATTTGTAGAATCTGCACATGATGCTACAAATATTTGGGGATTAGATACTCAAAAAACTTTTGAAGAACTACAAATTGTTCTCTATTCAGGAACAGGAATGTTAAACACTTTACTCTCACGAACAGGTCAAAAGTTAGGATTACTAATAACTAAAGGAATGGAAGACGCTGTTTTAATGGGTAGAGGAATGCAATCATGGGCAGGATATTCTTATGAAGATCGTTTACATGCCGTTACTCATGAACATCCAGATCCACTATTACCCATAAATCGAGTCCGTGGAGTAACAGAAAGAGTTGATCAATTTGGAAAAGTAATTATTCCAGCTTATGAACATGAGATAGTAGATGGCGTTAACGATTTAATAAATCAAGGAATAGAAGCATTGTGTATTTGTACTTTATATTCTCATGTTAATCCTGAACACGAATTAAAAATAGGAAAGATTACTGAAGAAATATTTAAAAAGCATGATATAGATATGCCTATTTATCATAGTCATCAAGTTCGTCCAGTGGTGCGCGAACAATCACGATTAAACAGTACACTAATTGAAGCATATGCAACAGCAAAAGGTCGTGAACAATTATTAAATATTGATAAAGCTGCTAAACAAGAAGGATTTAATCATGGTGTGCAAACAGTATTATCCTATGGTGGCCTTGCCAATATGAATTACCCACGACTTCATGAAACAATGATTTCAGGCCCAGTTGGGGGCATATTAGGAGCGAAACATGTTGGTGAATTAATTGGTACAGATTCTGTCATCGTTAGTGATATGGGAGGTACAAGCTTTGATATAGGAGCTATTACCAAAGGAAATATTCCCATTGATAATGAACCTACTTTAGATCGTTTTAAATTAAATCTACCAACAATTGCTATGGATACAATTGGTGCTGGCGCTGGTACCATTATCAAAGTCGATCCGTTTACAAACAAGGTAAGTTTAGGGCCAGAGAGTGCAGGGTCAGAACCAGGCCCAGTAGCTTTAGACAGAGGTGGTACGGAGCCAACAATAGGTGATTGTGATGCAATTATGGGGCGTCTTAATCCAGATTACTTTTTAGGTGGTAAAGTTAAACTTAATATAGAAAAATCAAAAAGAGTATTAAAAGAAAAAGTAGCAGATCCTTTAGGAATAGATGTTTATGAAGCAGCTGAGGGAATGGTGAATTTATTAGAATTAGAAGCAAGATCTTCAATTGAATCGATTATTTCTACAAGAGGAGTCGATCCAAGTGAGTATCATTTAATGGCTTATGGAGGGTCTGGTCCACTTCATATGGCAGAATATAGTCGTAATTTAGGTTTTAAAGGAATCATGACATTTCCTTTTGCTGCAGCTTTTTCAGCTTTTGGATGTACAACTGCAGACTACCTACATCGTTATAGTCAATCAGTACAAATTATGATTGATCCAAAAGCAAAAGAAGCTACTAAAGATCAAATACGCAATCAGATTAATAAAATTTGGGACGAATTAAATACAGAAGCACGTGAAGAGTTTAGTGCTGAAGGACATGATGAAGCTGATGTTATTTTTGAACCATTTGCAATGATGAGATATACAGGTCAGTTAGAAGATGTTGAGGTTCCAGCACCAACATTAAAATTAGAAACTGATAAAGATTTAGATAAATTAACAGAAGCGTTTGAAACATTATATCAAACAATGAACCGTAGTGTGTCTCAGCATGGAGAAATTGGGTTTACAATTATGGAGTTGGGATTAACAGCATTTGTTGAAAAAGTAAAACCTAACTTAGTCAAGAGATCTTTACAAGATGAAACACCAAAGCCTGAAGCATCTAAAGGAACAAGACCAATGTATTACAATCGTCAATGGCATGAAGCAAATATTTGGGAAATGGATTACTTAGAACCTGGTAATGTTTTAAAAGGACCAGCTATTGTTGAACATCCCGCTACAACATTGGTTATACCAAAAGGTGATCATATTTATTTAGATGAATGGACAATCTTACATTATATACATGGTGACGAAAACTAATAAATTTTAAAAAAATTGTGTTCAAATTAAAGAAGGAGGATCTAAATGAGTAATAAACCAGAAACAAATATGGCAACGCTTAAAGAACAATTACTTGAATCTGATCGTTTATTGAAAGATACAGGACATTATGCAGGTATAAAAGAATTAAAAAATCGTGCAGAAGATCCTATGCGTTATGAAAGTTTGCATACAAATCTTAGATCAATTGCAGTGGAAGCTCGTGAAATGGCTAGACGTATATCAGCATCACCAGGTGTAAGAGAAGTTGGAGAGATGGTCGTAGCATTATATACACCAGAAGGAGATGCAATAAGTCTTTCAACCGGAATTATGGTTCACGTACACACAATGAGTCGTTTTATTAAATGGATGATTCAAAATGGATATGAAGAAGATCCAGGCATTCGCCCAGGAGATATCTTCGCTAATAATGATGCCTTTATAGGGACAGTACACGTACCAGATGTAATAGATGTTATGCCTATTTATTATGAAGATGAACTAATTGGATGGGTAGGAGCAGTTGCTCATGAATTAGAAGTTGGCGGTATTACTCCAGGAGGAGATGTATACTTAGCACAAGAACGTTTTACAGAAGGACTAATCGTGTCAGCAGAAAAAGTAGGGGAGAATGACAATCTAAGAAGAGATTACCTTATTCGTGTAGAACGAAATGTACGCATGCCAATTTATTGGATACTTGATCAAAAAGCTAAAGTGGCATCATGTTTAGAAATGCGTGAAAAAGTAACGGAATTAATTGATGAAGTTGGACTAGATTACTATAAACGCACAACAAGAGAGTTTATTGAAGAGGGACGTCGTTCGCAATTATCTCAAGTGCAAGATTTAATGGTTCCTGGTCGCTATAGAGGGAATACTTTTTATGGACATATCACTGAAGGTAAACCAGGTATTTTACCATTAGGTCAAGATGAAAATTTATTGTATTCTATACCACTTGAGTTAGATGTAAATAAAAACGGAAGATTACACTTAGATTTTGAAGGTACTGGATCTTGGGGTTACCATTCTATGAATTGTACTCCAGCAGGTATGGATGGTGGCTTGTTTGTTGCTTTAACACAAAGTATGAATTATGAAGGAAAAGTTAACGATGGGGCTTGGATGGCTACTGAAATGAATCTTCCTGAAGGTACATGGACCAATCCAGATAGTCATCTTGCAGCTACTGCAACTTCTTGGTCACTTTTGCTACCTGCATTTGGTATCTTTCAACGATTAATTAGTCGTGGCTTTATCAGTCGAGGATTTAAAGAAGAAGCATTTATAGGTCAAGTAAATAGCCCAATGATTGAAATGGGTGGTCAAAGTCAATACGATGATGAATTTGGTATGGCTTTATTTGAATGTGCTGCAGCAGGTAGCGGAGCACTCGGTATGAAAGATGGAATTGATACTGGATATGTGGGATGGAATCCTGAATCTGATATGGGGAACATAGAAATTTGGGAACAAGGAATACCAATGCTTTATTTAGGGCGTAGTATTTCAGCTAATACTGGAGGTGCAGGACGTTATAGAGGGGGTACAGCTTTTTCATCTATGTGGCTAGTACATAATACAGATAGATTAACGATTGCTACCTCTGAACACTCGAGTCGTGTGTTTGATAACGCTGGTATGTGTGGAGGTTATCCAGCGCCAACAGCTCATCCGCATTATGCTGCAAGAAACACTAATATAAAACAATTAATTGAAGAAGAAAAACCACTTCCACACTCTATTGGAAATGATCCAAATAAAACAGATTTAGAAAAATATGTTGAGGGTGATCTCGAATATGTCGAAGGTCCATATATTGATCAACCATTTGAATCTGGTGATTTATTTGCTCATACGTACAATGGTGGTGGTGGATATGGAGATCCTATTGAACGAGATCCATTAGAAATTGCACGAGATGTAGAAAATGGTTATGTAACCTTAGAACTTGCAAGTGAAACACATGCTGTCGTACTTAATTATGAAGAAGGAACAAACACATGTAATGTTGACATGGAAGCAACAGAAAAGCGTCGCGATGAAGTTAAGAAATTACGCTTAAATAAAGCAATTCCTGTAAAAGATTGGATTGAATCAGAACGTGAGAGAGTTATAGAAAAAGATTTTGCTCCAGAAGTTTTAAGCATGTATAAGGATACATTAAATATATCTCAAAAATTTGCTAAAGAATTTAAAGAGTTTTGGAATCTTTCTGAAGATTTTACAATGTAAGACCTGCGGTAGTATGTCAAGAAAAAATTAAAGAATGATTAGGTTATCAAGATACAATCTGCTAAAAAAGCCAACACTAAACTAATCCAGTAACTATATGGTAATTACTGGAATTTAATTAAAGGATTTAGAAGCTAGTTATGCTTCATGTATTCGCGCTCCCTTCGGCGCGTAAATTTGGTTGCTGCGTAGTAGCGCATCCACCAAACGAACAAATTTTCTTGCAGTTAAGACGAGGGCTCTTTTATGTTGATGCTTGGGTACTTCTTGATGCTTTTTTGCGTAATACTCACTGTATTCAGGAATCTGCCTTCTTATCGAGTTGGCGGCTTCAACGAGATAATATCGGAGATATTGATTTCCAGAACGCGATAAAGATGTATCGTCAGCTGTAAAACGACCTGATTGATGTTTGCGCCAATACAGACCTGCATATTTGGCAATCTTGGCTTCATTTTCAAAGCGTTCAATCTGCCCGATTTCAGCAATTATGCCTGCGGCAAATACAGGACCAATACCAGGCACAGTCTGTAGTGTTTGTGGCACACCTTTCATAATGCGCTCGATTGCTTGATCAAGAGCTTTGATTTGCTTCTCAAATGTGCGAATTAATATGATAGACGTACCAAGTATTGTGTCGATCGAGTCTTCAACGACTTTGTCTAAGCGATAAGAAGATCGGACAGCTTTTTGAATGGATTTAGCAACATATTCCGGATCTGGAAATCTGTTTCTACCTTTCACCCGCAAATAATCAGCCAAATCTTCTAAAGGCATATTAGACAATTCGTCCAAGCTATAATTTTCAAGAAAAAGGTCCAACATTGCCTTACCGAACACGGAAGACTCAACTTCTTCCGTGAACGTATTACATTTATAGCTTAAATACTGAAGGAAACGTTGCTTTTCCTGACTGATCTGACGAACAGTATGATAACGAGCACGTGTCAATTGTTGAAGCGCAACGTATTGTTCTTCCTTAACCACGGACATTGGCAAACGGCCAAAGCGAAGATAATCAGCAATAACAAAAGCGTCGATTTCATCCGTTTTATCCATGTCGCTATAACTTTTCTTGAAGTTGGCAATTTGTTTTGGATTCATGACTAAGACATGTCCACCGAGATCACGAAGTGATTGATCATTGTGTAAAAACATTGCTGGATGAAAACTATAGACACTAGTCGATTCAAGCCCGATTCGTAATTCATTGATTGATTCGTTTTGAACAGTTTCTAAGATGGTATCTCTTAACTGTGTGGCACCTGGTAAATCATTTACGATAGTGAAGGCATTTAACTGATCGCCTTCACTATTTAAAAAGCAAACCTTGATATCAAAAGAACTAACATCTAAACCAACAAATAATTTCATGGGATAAACACTCCTTTCGATTTAGAATCATTGGAACGTTAGTGCTTGGATGCTCTGAGATATCCCTAGTGTCAACGTCGATCAGCAGCCTCGTTTATGAGTACTCATCTTGAATCGAATGCCGCCCTAGAGCTACTAACATCTAGGTTCGAAAATCAAGAGGTACAGCCTGCGTGTTTGAAGGTCAAACGCACACTGGGAAACAGTCTTACTAATGCGGTTTTCTCCGCAAGGAGGATAAGAATTGTCCCAAATGATCCTAAAATCATTATCTAGGAATATCACAGAACATCCAAGCTATTTACAGAAAACAGATCAGTAATTAAGGAAGTGGTAGGCTGGAAAAATAAGGCCTAAACATAATATACGAGGAGGAATAAAAATGAAGAGCTATGATAAAGAAACAATTCGAGATTTAATTGATGGAAAATTACCTTGGCAAACAACTAAATCTATTATGAGTCAATACAAAGATGAAGATCGTTTTTTAAAGTATTTAGATATACTTCAAGAAAGAGTAAATTTCAAAGACCAAATCTTATTACCTATAGGAGAACATTTATATATTGTGGCTAAAGAAGAAAAACCAAAAGGTAAACGTATAGTTAAATGCGGATGCGGGCATGAATTTGGTCATTATACAGAAAACTGGAAATTAAATTCAGTAATTAACGTTAGAAATGACGAGGCACAAATTTCAGAGATTTATCCAGGCCGTCTTGGTTATGATTCTGATTGGATGGAACTTCGAGAATTTATCTGTCCAAGTTGTGCTACATTATTAGAAGTAGAAGCCACAGCTCCTGGTTATCCAATAGTTTTTGATTTTTTACCATATCTAGAAACTTATTATAACGAATGGTTAGGAAAAGAACTACCGCCTGAAACATTATAAGAATCAGTAAAAACGGCTTTAGTTCTATATATAAAACTAAAGCCGTTTAATTTTTAATTATTCACTGAGTAAAATAAAAGTTTTAATTTAAATATAACATTAAGAAATTAATATTATTCATATGGTAAGATTGAATATGAAATTATATGAAAGGGGATTTTTAATGTCTGTATTTGAAACACGCACTAAAATTCTTGAGGCAGCCTCTTATATTATTCAATCTGATGGAATATTATCATTCACACTGGAAAAAGTAGCAAAACAAGCTGGAATTAGTAAAGGTGGTTTATTATATCATTATCCTTCTAAAGAAGCTTTAGTCTCTGGTATGGTTAAATATCTTAAACAAAATTATACAAAAAGTATTGAAGAAAATGCTAATCAAGATACAATGCAAAAAGGCCGCTGGACACGTTCATTTATTAAAGGCTCATTTGAAAAAAACAATCCTGATAAATATATGAACGCGGGATTAATGGCAGCAGCATCTGTTAATCGAGACTTGCTCAAACCTATTCAAGATGCTTATGAGCACTGGCAAGATTGTATTAATAATGATCAAATTGATCCGATTAACTCTACAATCTTAAGATTGGCTGTAGATGGACTTTGGCTTTCAGAAATATTTGATTTAGCACCATTAGACGAAGAAAAGCACCAGGAAGTTTTAGAACGACTTATTGAACTGACAAAAAAATGAATAATTATTTTATTCAAAGAAAGGGGAAATAAATATGTCTAACAAATTAATTATTACTAGTGCTGTAACTGGTGCTGGAGATACGACAACTAAAAGCGATCATGTACCAATAACACCAAAAGAAATTGCAGATTCAGCAATTGAATCAGCTAAAGCAGGGGCAGCAATTGCTCATATTCATGTGCGTGATCCAAAAACTGGTAAAATGAGTTTTGAATTAGAACTATATCGTGAAGTAGTTGAGCGTATTCGTGAGTCAGACACGGATGTAATTATTAATTTAACTGCTGGTGGAGGTGGTGATTGGACACCTAGTGAAAATAACCCAGCACAAGGTGGGCCTGGAACCTTTATTCAAACACCTGAAGAACGTCATGAAGCATCTGAAGTTTTAAAACCTGAAATGTGTACGATTGATGTAGGTAGTATTAATTTCGGTGACATGCTTTATGTTAATCCTGAGAATTGGATAAGAGAACATGCTCAACTAATAAAGGACAGTGGCGTTAAGCCAGAAATTGAATGTTTTGACACTGGTTATCTTCGAATTGCTAATCAATTAGTAGAAGAAGGATTATTTGAAGGTGATCCAATTTATCAACTATGTCTAGGTATTCCTTGGGGAGCAGCTGCAGACGCCGAAACAATTGCTTACATGCGTGATCGTTTACCTGAGAATGCACATTGGTCAGCATTTGGAATCGGTCGTATGCAGTTAGAAATTGTCAAAGAAGCCGCCCGCTTAGGTGGCAATATACGTGTAGGCTTAGAAGATAATTTATATCTTAAAAAAGGTGTTTTAGCAACTAACGCTCAACTAGTCGATAGATCGGTTGAGATCATACAAGATTTAGATAAAGAACCTATGACACCAGAAGAAGCACGTGCAACACTAGGCTTGAAAAAATTTAATCGCTAAATTAGCTTTAGAAATTTCATTAAAATTATTTTAGAAAATAATTAGTGGAATTATCGATTAATAGCGGTGGAAAGGATTATTTAATATGATGAAGGAAGTTTTAACGAGTCATGTGAAAAAAAACTGGGTGGACTATAACGGCCATATGAATGACAGTGAATATGCCAAAGTTTTTAGTATGGCAGTAGATCAATGGATGAAACAAATAGGAATTACTGCAGATTTTAGAGAAAAAGAAAAATATACAATGTTTACACTAGAAACTCATCTTTGTTATTTAGATGAAGTACATGAAGGTCAGACTTTAACAATTAACCTTCAACTTTTAGATTATGATGCTAAGCGTGCCCATGTGTTTTTTATAATGAGTAGTAATAGTAATAATCGTGTTGCCACAAGTGAGCAAATGTTAATGGGGATGGATACAAATCAAGGAAAACCTGGTCCATTTCCAGAAGAGATTCTTAATGAAATTAAAAAGATAGCTCAAGACCAAGAGGGAATGGTACTCCCTAAAGAAGCAGGAAAAACAATTGGCATTCGTCGTAAGTAAAATTTTAATAAAAAAGAACATCTAAAATGTTAATTTAGAAACAAATACTGTCTGAGGTGAAGATGTCCGTACTAAATCGAAAAGCAAGCGGGTTTTAGAAAAGAATATTATTGCAGAGGTGAGAGTAAGGTGTATCAGGAGATACGATGAGTATCTCCAATCACTTTGCTAAAGTGTTTTGTTAGTTTTGATAGCTAACTAGAAATTTAATAACATAAGAAGAAATGACAGGTTATACTTATAAAACAATTTATGAGTTAATTGATTGGGAAATTGTCTTAACAAGACAACAAAATCAACCATGAGTCAATATAAAGACAACAATCAAATTTTAAGTACATTGGTATTTTTTAAGAACGGTCATGTTTAAGGTTTTTAATTTATTGTTACTTGGCGAACCTTTATAGATCTTTGCTAAACAGATGAACCAAAAGACGAGAGAATTGTTAAGTGTAGTTTCGGTAATGAATTTAATTATTACATTTACAAACAGGAAGCTAAAAGAAGTGTTTAACATATTACAAATAGAAGCTAATAGATGATAACTACATACACTTAAAAATAATTTTAGTATTCATTACTTTATCAAACAATTTTCAAGAAAATTTTCAAAGTTTATTCAAACATTTTCAAACAATATTTTATTAGGAGAGGTATAATATGCGGAAAAAATACTTTACATTTATATTAGTTTGTTTATTATCTATAATTATGGTTGGTTGCACCTCAAATAATGAAGTTGCTAATGAAAACGAATCGAATGATATTGATGAAAATCAAGAAAATAAACCTACATTATCAATAGGAAAAACGCCATGGACAAGTACTGTTCCACCGACAGAAATAGCAAAGATTATTTTAGAGGACATGGGATATAAAGTAAAAGAAAAGCATGCTGAATGTACCGCACCCTTAAAGTTAGACCAAAAATCTAATTTTAAGGGTGATTTTTATGGCAAAATATGATTTGGCATTTAAGTTAAAAACTGTTGAAGCTTATTTAGCTGGTGAAGGTGGCTAT
>Ga0079226_10003121_pt1 | contig 12755 bp, 12 predicted proteins | sample Poulit2014_FD_76345 | JGI IMG/M metagenome (GOLD analysis project Ga0079226, IMG submission 76345) | Agricultural soil microbial communities from Georgia to study Nitrogen management - Poultry litter 2014 | ecosystem: Environmental > Terrestrial > Soil > Agricultural land | place: USA: Georgia... | reverse complement strand
GCGCCGATCCCGACGGCCGCGCGGATCGGCCGCATCCCGGTCGGCGCCGCACCGGCGCGGCCGCCGGGGCCCGCCGTGCGTGCGGCGCGGGCCACCGACACCGCGCGCGTCGACTCCTGCATGGTGCCGTTGGTGATGCCGACCAGGGTGAAGAACAGGGCCCAGAACACGGTGAACTCGGCGTATCCGGCGGCCCCGAGTCGCCGTCCGGCCAGGAGCATGATCACGTAGCCTGAGGCGGCGGCGAAGACGGTCGCCACCAGCACCAGGGACATGCCGCGACGCGACAGTCCTGAGGTCTTCTCGGGGGCGGTCACCGTCGCATTGTCGCAGTCAACGGGCCCGGACGGGCACCCGGACGGGGTCGGCGCGCCGCCCCGGCCGGGGAGCGATCGGACGCCCCGACCGAGAGGAACTGAAGACCACATGGCCGGATACGTGCCGTACGGCGAGACCGAATACGCCTCCCTGCAGGTGACCCGCGACGGCCACGTCGCCGAGGTCACCCTCACGGGGCCGGGACGGGGCAACGCGATGGGCCCGGACTTCTGGCGCGAGTGCCCCCAGGTGTTCGCCACCCTGGACGCCGACCCGGAGATCCGGGCGGTGGTGCTCACCGGCTCGGGCGACCACTTCACCTACGGGCTCGACCTGCCGGCGATGGCGCCGGCGCTCGGCGCGGTGCTCGCCCCCGGGGCGCAGGCCCGCGAGCGCACCGATTTCCACGACATGATCCTGGCGATGCAACAGGCGGCCAACTCGGTCGAGCGCTGCCGCAAACCGGTGATCGCCGCACTGGCCGGCTGGTGCATCGGCGGCGGGGTGGACCTGGTCACCGCCGCCGACTTCCGCTACGCCGCGGCCGATGCGAAGATCTCGATCCGCGAGGTGCGCGTGGGCATGGTCGCCGACATGGGCACCCTGGCCCGGCTCTCCCCGATCGTCGGCGAGGGCCACACCCGCGAGCTCGCCCTGACCGGCCGCGACATCGATGCCGCGCGCGCCGCGCAGATCGGCCTGGTCAACGAGGTGTTCGACGACCGGGAGGCGCTGCTGGCGGCCGCGCGCGGCACGGCCGCGGAGATCGCGGCCAACCCGCCGCTGGTGGTGCACGGGATCAAGTCGGTGCTGGACCACACCCGCAGCGCGCAGGTCGACGCCTCGCTGCGCTACGTCGCGGCCTGGAACGCGGCCTTCCTGCCGTCGAAGGACATCGGTGAGGCCATGGCCGCGGTGTTCGAGAAGCGCACCCCGGAATTCGGCGGGCACTGACCCGCCGCGGGGGCGGGCCCGCGTGCGGCGCAGACCCACACGACGACGGCGGTCCCGGCACCGAGAGGTGCCGGGACCGCCGTCGTCGTGTCGCGGGTGCGCGGGCCGGTCAGCCCTGCTGCTTCGCGCGGGCGTAGGAGGCCTCGACCTCGGCCTCGGCCTCGGCGCGACCGACCCAGTCGGCGCCGGTGACGTGCTTGTTCGGCTCCAGGTCCTTGTAGTGGACGAAGAAGTGCTCGATCACGTCCAGCTCATAGGGCGGGACGTCCTCGAGATCCTGGATGTGGTCCCAGCGGTGGTCGCCGGCCGGCACGCACAGCACCTTGTCGTCGCCGCCGGCCTCGTCGACCATCTTGAACATCGCGACCGGACGGGCCTCGACGATCACGCCCGGGTAGACGGACTGGGGCAGCAGCACCATCGCGTCGAGCGGGTCGCCGTCCTCACCGAGGGTGTCCTCGATGAAGCCGTAGTCGGCCGGGTAGGCCAGCGAGGTGTACAGGTAGCGGTCCAGACGCAGACGGCCCGACTCGTGGTCGATCTCGTACTTGTTGCGCTGACCCTTGGGGATCTCGATGGTGACGTCGAATTCCACGCCTATCCGCTCCGCTTCGGTGATGCCGTTCGCCGTATCGCTGCCGCCGACCGAGGAAGACCGGCGCATCCGCGTCACGGCCGTGGAGGTCACAGCGGTCGACGGGCCACCGGGCACGGCATCGATCGGGCACGCGGTGGCGTCAACCCAAGAAGGATAGCCGCCCCCGATACCCTGTGTGCTACGGACCTGGCCCCACCCCGGGTCCACCGAGCCGATGAGGAGCAGATGAGCACCACAACGATCCGTCGACCGCGCCGGCGGGTGCGATGATCCGCCGTGGTCGGGGCGGTCTGGCCACGCGCGGGCGGCGCCGGGCCTGGGCGCTGACCACCGGGCTGCTCACCGTGCAGGGGGTGCTCGCCGCGGTGGTGCTGGCCACCGGCGAGACCGGGACCGCGATCGATCCGGCGCCCGCCCCGATCGTGCCGGTCGCCGCGATCGTCGCGGCCGGTGACGACGCGCCGATGCCGACCCCCGAAGGGGTGGCGGCCGCGCTCGGCCCGGCCCTGGAGGACCCGGCACTGGGCGATCTGACCGGGGAGGTGACCGACACGGTCACCGGTGAGGTGCTGTGGAGTCGGGACGCCGATCGGCCGCTGACCCCGGCCTCGGTGGCCAAGACGCTCACCGCGGCGGCCGCGATCGCCACGCTCGCCCCCGACCACCGGTGGCACACCGATGTCGTGCTCGGCGAAGACGGGCGGCTGGTACTCGTCGGCGGGGGAGACCCGACCCTGACCGACCGGCCCACCGGCACCGACGGGTTCTTCTCCGGTGCCGGGCACCTCGACGCGCTCGCCGACCAGATCCGCGAGGCCGGGGTGCCGGTGACCGGCCTGGACGTCGACGTCACCCGCTATACGGGCCCGACCATGGCGGACGGCTGGTTCGACGACGACATCCCGGCCGGCAACATCGCACCGATCGAACCGGTGATGCTCGACTCCGGGCGGATCGACCCCGAGGATCCGGACTCGCCGCGCACCCCGGACCCGGCACTGGATGCGGGCCGGGCCCTGGCCGCGCATCTGGACCTGGACACCGAGGACGTGGGGATCACCGCGGCGCCGGCCGGTGCCGAACCGGTGGCGACGGTGTCGTCGGCGCCGATGACCACCGTGCTGCGCGAGATGATGACGGCCTCGGACAACGTGCTCGCCGAGGCGGTCGGCCGCGAGGTGGCGTTGGCCACCGGGCACACCCCCGACTTCGCCGGCGCGGTCGACGCGGTGACCCGGACCCTGTCGGAGCGGGGGGTGGACACCGCCGGGGCGACCATGTTCGACGCTTCGGGACTGTCGGTCGACGACCTGCTGCCCGCCCGGCTGATCGACCGGGTGCTCGCCCTGGCCGCGACCGATCCGGAGATGTCCGCACTGTTCGACACCCTGCCGATCGCGGCGGGCACCGGGACGATGGCCGTGCGCCTGACCGACGGGCCCGGCGCGGGCTGGGTGCGGGCCAAGACCGGCACCCTGTCCGGGGTGTCCTCCCTGGCCGGAGTGGTCGTCGACCTCGACGGGCGCGCCCTGACCTTCACCCTGATGTCGACCGGCACCTCACCGGCCGACGCCCGGCCCGCCCTGGACGGGTTGGCGCTCACGCTGCGCGAATGCGGCTGCCGATGACCGGGGCGGACGCGGGCGGCGAACCGGTCGACTGGGCACTGGCCGGCCGGGTGGGCGGCCGCATCGCCCCGCCGGGCCCGCGGCTGACGGCAGGGGAACGAGGAGCGGTCATCGCCTCGCTGACCGCGGCCGCCCGCGGCGCCGAGGCCCCGGTGCGCGCGCAGACCGGACTGGCCGAAGACCTGCCGATCCCCGAGGCCGAGATCGTGGACCGAGCCCAGTGGATCACCGCGGCCGGACAGTCGATGCGGGCGCTGGTCGGCGCGGCCGACGAGGAGCCGGGCCGGGTGGGTGCGCTGTTGCGGCCGATCACCGCCCGGGCTGCCGGGGTGCAGGCCGGCGGGGTGCTCGCCGCGGTGTCGACCGCGATCCTGGGCCAGTACGACCCGTTCGCCCGCCCCGACGGGCGACTGCTGCTGGTGTGGCCCAACATCGTCGGCGTCGAACGCGGCCTGGGGGTGCGGCCCGCCGACTTCCGCATGTGGGTGTGCCTGCACGAGGTGACCCACCGGGTGCAGTTCGCGGCCGCGCCCTGGCTGGGCGGGTACATGCGCGACTCGGTCGCCGACCTCGGCGCCGAGTCCCCCGAATCGCTCGAGCAGATGCTGGGCCGGCTGGTCGGGGTGCTGCGGCGGCGCCGCGACGGCACCGCCGCACTGTCGGAGGAGGGGCTGGTGGGCCTGCTCACCGCCGTGCAGGGCCCCGCCCAGCGCGCCGCGATCGAACGGATGCTGCTGCTGGGCACCCTGTTGGAAGGCCACGCCGACCAGGTGATGGACGCGGTCGGCCCCGAGGTGGTGCCGACGGTGGGACGCATCCGCCGGGCCTTCGACGCCCGGCGTGAGCAGGCGCCGTCGTTGCCGCAGCGGCTGCTGCGGGCCGTGCTGGGCATGGACGTGAAGATGGCCCAGTACCTGCGCGGCAAGGCCTTCGTCGACGAGGTGGTGGCCACCGTCGGCACGGCCGGCTTCAACGCGGTGTTCACCGGACCGGAGACGTTGCCGCGGGCCGAGGAGATCGTCGACCCGCAGCTGTGGGTGCGCCGGGTGCACGGATGAGCAGGACGCGGGGACCGGACGCCCCGGCGCGCATCCGCACGGCCGTGCAGGACTGGCTGCGCGCCCACGATCCGGGCCCGCGGCTGTGCGTGGCGCTGTCGGGCGGGGCGGATTCGCTCGCGCTGACCGCGGCCGCGGTGGCCGCGCACGATCGGGTCACCGCCCTGGTGGTCGACCACCGGCTGCAGGCCGGCTCGGACCGGGTGGCCGCGCGCGCGGCCGCGGCCGCTGAAGAACTGGGGGCCACCGCGCAGATCCTGCCGGTCACCGTCGACCGCGAGGGCGGGATGGAGGCGGCGGCGCGCACCGCCCGCTACGCCGCGCTCGATCGGGCCCGCGACGGCGCGCCGGTACTGCTCGGCCACACCCTCGACGATCAGGCCGAGACCGTGCTGCTGGGCCTGGCACGCGGGTCGGGGGCCCGCTCGCTGCGCGCCATGGCGCCCTGGCGCCCGCCGTGGGGCAGACCGCTGCTGGGGGTGCGCCGGGCCGACACGGTCGCGTACTGCGCGGCCCTGGAGCTCGCCCCGCACCAGGACCCGCACAACACCGATCCGGCGTTCACCCGGGTGCGGCTGCGCACCGAGGTGCTGCCGCTGCTCGAGCAGGTGCTCGGCGGCGGGGTCGGGCCGGCGCTCGCGCGCACCGCCGCCCAACTGGCCGAGGACGACGACGCGCTGACCGGATGGGCCGGGGAGCTGCGCGCCCGCGCCCAGACCGACGCGGGCCTGTCCGCGGCCGTGCTGGCCGCAGCGCCTGCGGCGGTGCGCCGCCGGGTGCTGCGCGACTGGCTCACCGAGGCCGGGGCGACGGGGCTGACCGATGCGCGTCTGCGCAGCATCGACGCCCTGGTCGGCCGGTGGCGCGGACAGGGCGCGGTGGCGATCGGGGGCGGAACCCGGGAGGTGCGCAGAACGGTCGCGCGCCGACGTGACACTCTGGTGCTCGGGCACGAAAGGAACAGATGATGACGGCGATCCATGAGCACGACATCGAATCGGTGATGATCACCGAGGAACAGATCAACGCGCGCATCGCGGAGCTGGCGGCCGACATCGCGGGCCGCCACCCCGCACCGGCCGGGCAGCACCCGGACCGCGACCTGTTGCTGATCGGTGTGCTCAAGGGCGCGATGATGTTCATGACCGACCTGGCCCGGGCCCTGCCGGTGCCCACCCAGATGGAGTTCATGGCCGTGAGCTCCTACGGGTCGGCCACCTCCTCGTCCGGTGTGGTGCGCATCCTGAAGGACCTCGACCGCGACATCGCCGGTCGGCACGTGGTGATCGTCGAGGACATCGTCGACTCGGGCCTGACCCTGTCGTGGCTGATGAAGAACCTGGCCACCCGCGACCCGGCGTCGATCGAGGTGTGCACGCTGCTGCGCAAGCCCGACTCGGTCAAGACCGACGTGGAGATCGCCAACGTCGGCTTCGACATCCCCGACGCGTTCGTCGTCGGCTACGGCCTGGACTACGCCGAGCGCTACCGCGACCTGCCGTACATCGGGCTGCTCAAGCCGGCGGTCTACCAGACCGAGCAGGGCGGCCCCGAAGCACACTGACCCGCGATAGCCTGCCGGGGACCGAGGGATCGGCGGTTGAAGGGGTGAACGCGGTGGAGCAGCGGCCGGTGGACACGGCGACGGAGATCGCGGCGCGGGTACGCGCAGGCGAGCAGGCTCCGGACGCGGCGGTGCGCGCCGCACTGACCCGGATCCGGGCCCGCGACCGCGGCATCGGCGCCTTCCGCCGGGTCCGCGACGATGCGGCCCTGGCCGAGGCGCGCGCGCTGGTCGGCCGCGACGATCTGGCCGAGCTGCCGCTGGCCGGGGTGCCGGTGGCGGTCAAAGACGTACTCGCGGTGACCGGCGAATCGGTGCGCGAGGGCAGCGCGGCCACCGCCGATGCGCCCGCCACCGAAGACGATGTGCTGGTGACGCGGATGCGCGCGGCCGGGGCCGTGGTGATGGGGCTGACCAACGTGCCCGAACTGTGCGCCTTCGGCAGCACCGACTCGGTCTTCGGCACCACCCGCAACCCGTGGAACCCCGCGCACACCGCGGGCGGCTCCTCCGGCGGTTCGGCCGCCGCGCTGGCCGCGGGCATGGTGCCGATCGCGCACGGCACCGACGGGATGGGCTCGATCCGCGGCCCGGCCGCGGTGTGCGGGCTGGTCGGACTCAAACCGGGCCGCGGGGTGGTGCCCACGGCGCTGGGATCGGACAACTGGTTCGGCCTGGCCTCCTCCGGGCCGATGGCCACCACGGTCGCCGACGTCGCCCTGCTCGGCTCGGTGCTGGCCGACGCCCCCGACTGGCGCGACCCGCAGCCGCCGGCCGCGCCGCTGCGCATCGGGGTCGCCGCCGGCACCCCGTCACCGATCCTGCGGTTGCATCCCGCGCACGCCCGGGCCCTGGAACGGGTCGGCGATCTGCTCGCCCGCGCCGGACACCGGGTGGGTGAGACCCGGCTGCCCTATCCGCTCGACCCCACCGGCCAGATAGCCCGGTGGACCGCCGGGGTGGCCGCCGACATCGACGCGGCCGGCCTCGATCGGCGCCGGCTCGACAAGCGCACCCGCAGGCACGCGGCGGTCGGCCGGGTGCTCGACCGGCTCGGCCGGATCGATCCGCGCCAGATCGATCGGCTGGCCGCGGCCACCGATGCGGTGTTCGACCGGGTGGACGTGGTGCTCACCCCGGTGCTGGCCCAGCCGGCGCCGCGCGCCAGACGCTGGTCGGAACGCGGCTGGACGGCCAACATGGTCTCCTCGGTGCGCTACGCGCCCTATCCGCCGCTGTGGAACCTGCTCGGTCGGCCCGCGATGTCCGTGCCGGCGGGCCGACTGCCCGGATCCGGGCTGCCGATCGGGGTGCAGCTGGCCGGACCGGCCGGATCCGAAGCGCTGCTGCTGGCCGTGGCCCGGCAGATCGAACAGGCGGCGCCCTGGCCCCGCCACGTCGACGACGTCGACGAGCCCGGCGCCCGGTAGACCGCCCCGGGACTGCCCGGGGAGGAAAAGCGCAGGCCGCAGGGGGCGGGGAACTAGGGCGGACGTGCGCACGTTGACCCGTCGGAGGCGCCGCACCCCACGGCCGTGATCCCCGCCGGAGCGGCGGGTATCGTGGCAGGTCGGGTGCGCGACCTGCCACGACCACCGACCGGAAGGATCTGGCCGCACGAGGCCGACGGACGTATGAACCGCAAGACGGTGTTGAGGAACCTCGCGATCATCGCCGGGGTACTGCTGGTGATCTGGGGGATCTTCTACTTCACCAGTGACGGCAAGGAGTACGAGACCGTCGACACCTCGGTGGCGATGGCCCAACTCGACGACGGCAACGTCGAGTCGGCGAAGATCAAGGACAAGGAGCAGGAGCTCCTGCTGACCCTGCGGGACGGCAACGACGCCACCGACGGGGCGGACAAGATCATCACCCAGTACCCGGTCGGGGTGGCGGCGCAGCTGTTCGACACGCTCGCCGACAGCGACGTCGACGAATACGACACCGAGGTCAACCAGGACAGCTGGTTCACCTCGCTGCTGGTGTTCATGCTGCCGATGATCATCCTGCTGGGCCTGTTCATCTTCCTGATGAGCCGGATGCAGGGCGGCGGCCGCGGCGGGGTCATGGGCTTCGGCAAGTCCAAGGCCAAGCAGCTGACCAAGGACATGCCCAAGACGACCTTCGCCGACGTGGCGGGTGCGGACGAGGCCGTCGAGGAACTGTTCGAGATCAAGGACTTCCTGCAGAACCCGGCCCGCTACCAGGCGCTCGGGGCGAAGATCCCCAAGGGCGTGTTGCTCTACGGCCCGCCCGGCACCGGTAAGACGCTGCTGGCGCGCGCGGTGGCAGGGGAGGCCGGGGTGCCGTTCTTCACCATCTCCGGCTCGGACTTCGTCGAGATGTTCGTCGGTGTCGGCGCCTCGCGGGTGCGCGACCTGTTCGAGCAGGCCAAGCAGAACAGCCCGTGCATCATCTTCGTCGACGAGATCGACGCGGTGGGCCGCCAGCGCGGCGCCGGCATGGGCGGCGGACACGACGAGCGCGAACAGACCCTCAACCAACTGCTGGTGGAGATGGACGGCTTCGGCGCGACCGCCAACATCATCCTGATCGCCGCGACCAACCGGCCCGACATCCTCGACCCGGCGCTGCTGCGCCCGGGCCGGTTCGACCGGCAGATCCCGGTGACCAACCCGGATCTGGCCGGCCGCCGCGAGGTGCTGCGCGTGCACGCCGCCGGCAAGCCGATCGACCCCGAGGCCGACCTGGAGGGGCTGGCCAAGCGCACCGCCGGGATGTCGGGCGCCGACCTGGCCAACGTCATCAACGAGGCGGCCCTGCTCACCGCACGCGAGAACGGCACGCAGATCACCACCGCCGCGCTCGAGGAGTCGGTCGACCGGGTGATCGGCGGTCCGCGCCGCAAGAGCCGGGTGATCAGCGAGCACGAGAAGAAGATCACCGCCTACCACGAGGGCGGACACGCGCTGGCCGCGTGGGCGATGCCGGACATCGACCCGGTCTACAAGGTCACGATCCTGGCGCGCGGGCGCACCGGCGGGCACGCGCTGACCGTGCCCGAAGAGGACAAGGGGCTGATGACCCGCACCGAGATGCTGGCCCGGATGGTCATGGCCATGGGCGGGCGCGCGGCCGAGGAACTGGTCTTCCACGAGCCGACCACCGGCGCGTCCTCGGACATCGAGATGGCCACCAAGATGGCGCGCGCGATGATCACCGAATACGGGATGAGCGGCCGGCTCGGCGCGGTCAAGTACGGCCAGGAGCAGGGCGACCCGTTCGTCGGCCGCGGCGGCGGCCAGGAGTCGAGCTACTCCGATGCGGTCGCCCGCGAGATCGACGAGGAGGTGCGCGCGATGATCGAATCCGCGCACACCGAGGCCTGGGCGATCCTCGACGAGCACCGCGACGCGCTCGACCGGGTCGCCGGGGCGCTGCTCGAGCACGAGACCCTGCACCGCAAGGACCTCGAGGAGATCTTCTTCGACGTGCCCAAGCGCGGCCGGATCACCGACTTCGACGTCTTCGGCGCCCGCACCCCGTCCGACCGGCCGCCGATCAAGACCCCCGGCGAGCTCGCCGTCGAGCGGGGGGAGCCGTGGCCGCCGCCGGCCGCGAACGGCGCACCGGACGGTTCCGCCGCCCCGCAGGCACCGGTGCCGCAGCCGGCCCCGGCCGCCCCCGAACCGGGCCGGGCGGGACCGGACTACGGGGCCCCGCCGGGGTGGCACGCCCCGGGCTGGCCGCCGCGCGGGGAGCAGCCGACCCGGCCGAGCGCGGCCGGACCGGCCGGCCCGGGCGAGGCGGTGGGCGGAACCGCCGAGGAGCCCGGCCGCGGACCGGACGGCGCCGCCGACGTGTGAGACTGGGCGGCGGAGGGTCTTCCCCGTCCACACGGCCCGACCGGGCCCCGCAGGTGTGGCCGCATGCGCGGCCGCCCGCGAACGAGAGGAACCGAAAGTCAGTGTCGAACAGTCTGGTGGCGCCGGGCGAGGACTCGGTCTCGGACCAGGGGCGCCCGTTCGATCAACCGCGTGCCGAGGCCGCGGTCCGCGAACTGCTGCTCGCGGTCGGGGAGGACCCGGACAGGGCCGGGCTGCGCGACACCCCCGCCCGGGTGGCGCGCGCCTACCGCGAGGTGTTCGCCGGGTTGTTCACCGACCCCTCGGAGGTGCTCGCGACCGTCTTCGACGAAGACCATCGCGAACTGGTGCTGGTGCGTGAGATCCCGGTCTTCTCCACCTGCGAACACCACCTGGTGCCCTTCCACGGCGTCGCCCACATCGGCTACATCCCCGGCGAATCCGGCCAGGTGACCGGGCTGTCCAAGCTCGCCCGGCTGGTCGACCTGTACGCCAAGCGGCCGCAGGTGCAGGAGCGGTTGACCCGGCAGGTCGCCGACGCGCTGTGCGAAAGGCTCGCCCCGGCCGGGGTGATCGTGGTGATCGAGGCCGAACACATGTGCATGGCCATGCGCGGGATCCGCAAGCCCGGGGCGATCACCACCACCTCCGGGGTGCGCGGGATCTTCCAGACCGAACCGGCGTCGCGGGCCGAGGCCCTGGAACTGATCCGGGCCCGCTGATGGCGCTGCTGCCCGGGGTCGGCGACCGGTGCGCGGTCTTCGGCGTGCTGAACATCACCGACGACTCGTTCTCCGACGGCGGCCGCTACCTGGACTTCTCCCGTGCGCTCGCGCACGGCCAGGACCTGGTCGCCCGCGGCGCCGACGCCGTCGACGTGGGCGGGGAGTCGACCCGGCCCGGCGCACACCGGGTGGACCCGCAGGTCGAGTCCGCCCGGGTGGTGCCGGTGATCGAGGCACTGACCTCCCGCGGGGTGGTGGTCAGCGTGGACACCATGCGCGCCGAGGTCGCCGCCGATGCGATCGCGGCCGGCGCCGGCATCGTCAACGACGTCTCGGGCGGCCGCGCCGATGCGGACATGGTGCGCGTGGTCGCCGAGGCGGGCGTGCCGTGGATCCTCATGCACTGGCGACCGGCCGGCGAGTACGTCCACGCCGGCGCACGCGCGGCCGACGGCGACGGCGACGTGGTCGAGACGGTGTACGCGGAACTGTCCCGGCAGGCCGATGCGGCGATCGCGGCGGGCGTGGCGGCCGAATCGATCGTCATCGACCCCGGACTGGGCTTCGCCAAGGACGCCGCCGCCAACTGGGCGCTGCTGCGCGCCCTGCCGCGCCTGCACCAGATGGGGTTCCCGGTGCTGATCGGGGCCTCGCGCAAACGTTTCCTCGGCGCGCTGCTCGCCGACTCGCAGGGCCCGCGCCCGCCCGCCGAGCGGGAGACCGCGACCGCGGTGGTCAGCGCGCTGGCCGCCGAACACGGAGTATGGGGGGTGCGGGTGCACGACGTGCGTGCATCCCGCGACGCGATCGAGGTGGTGCAGGCGTGGCGCGACAGGTGAGCGGCGACCGGATCGAACTGTCGGGATTGACCGTGCGCGGACACCACGGGGTGTTCGACCACGAGCGCCGCGACGGACAGGACTTCCGGCTCGACCTGACGGTGTGGGCCGACCAGCGCGCCGCCGCGGCCTCCGACGACCTGGCCGACACCGTCGACTACGGGGCGCTCGCGCAGACGGCCGCCGAGATCATCGCCGGCCCGCCGCGGGATCTGATCGAGACCGTCGCCGCCGAGATCGCCGAGGCGGTGCTCGCCGAACCGCGCATCACGGCGGTGCAGGTGCGCCTGCACAAGCCGTCCGCGCCGATCCCGCTGGAGTTCGACGACGTCGCCGTGGTGATCACCAGGGAGCGCGGCCGATGACCACCGCGGTGCTGTCGATCGGCTCGAACATCGGGGACGCGGCCGGTCATCTGCAGTCGGTGCTCGACGCGCTCGGCCCGCGCACCCGGGCGGTGTCCGCGATCTACCGCACCGCACCCTGGGGCGGGGTCGAACAGGACGACTTCCTCAACGCGGCCGTACTCGCCGAGGATCCGGACCTGGGCCCCTACGACTGGCTGGCGCTCGGGCGCGAGTGCGAACGCCGCGCCGAACGGGTGCGCGAGGTGCGCTGGGGGCCGCGCACCCTCGATGTGGACGTGGTGACCTGCCGCGGCGACGACGGCGCCGAGATCGTCTCGACCGATCCGGAACTGCTGCTGCCGCATCCGCGCGCCGCGGTCCGCGCCTTCGTGCTCATGCCCTGGGCCGAGATCGAACCCGACGCCACACTCGGCGGGCGCCCGCTGACCACACTGATCGACGCACTCGATCCGGCCGAGCGGGCCGGGATCACGGTGGACGGACGCCGACTGCGGGCCGGCCATGGCTGAACTGACCCCGCTGCGCCCCGGCGACCTGGCCGCGATCGGACTGGTCGGGCTCGGTGCGGGCTGGGCACTGGCGGTCAGCGCCTACGGGTCGCTGCCGGCGATCCCGGTCGCCGCGGGCGCCCCGATCCTGCTGCTCGCACTGCTGGAGATCGGGGCCGGGATGCTCGTCCGGCGCCGGATCGCCCAGGGCCGGATCGGGGTGGACGGGCGCGGCCTGCATCCGCTGACCGTGGCCCGGCTGCTGGTGCTGGCCCGGGCCTCGTCGATCACCGGGGCGCTGCTGACCGGACTGTGGGCCGGACTGCTGATCGAACTGTCCACCGCGGCCGGCCGCGTCCAGGCCGCGGCCGACGATCTGCCCGGC
>Ga0079226_10003120_pt1 | contig 12759 bp, 10 predicted proteins | sample Poulit2014_FD_76345 | JGI IMG/M metagenome (GOLD analysis project Ga0079226, IMG submission 76345) | Agricultural soil microbial communities from Georgia to study Nitrogen management - Poultry litter 2014 | ecosystem: Environmental > Terrestrial > Soil > Agricultural land | place: USA: Georgia... | reverse complement strand
CGGCGTTCACCGCCCCGCACGTCACCGAGTGGCTGACCATCGACGTCACCGCGACCATGGAACTGCTGGAGACCCTCAAGGGACGTCGCGAGTTCCGGGAGGTACGGGTCTCGCCGACGCTGATCGCGGCGAAGGCGGTGTGCCTGGCGCTGGCACAGTACCCGGACCTGAACGCGTCGTGGGACGAGGCCGCCCAGGAGAGCGTGCACCACGGTCAGGTGAACCTGGGGATCGCCGCGGCGACCGACCGGGGCCTGGTGGTGCCGAACATCCGTGCCGCCGACCGGATGGCGTTGGTGTCCCTGGCCGAGGCGCTGGACGAACTGGTGGCGGTGGCCCGGTCCGGGCGGACCGCGCCGGAGGCGATGCGCGAGGGCACGTTCACCATCACCAACGTCGGGGTGTTCGGCATCGACGCCGGCACGCCGATCATCAACCCCGGGGAGTCGGCGATCCTCGCGCTCGGGTCGATCGTGCGGCGGCCGTGGGTGGTCGGGACAGGTGCGCAGGAACGCATCGAGCCCCGCTCGGTGATGACCTTGGCGATCTCCTTCGACCACCGGCTGATCGACGGGGCGACCGGGTCGAAGTTCCTCGCCACGGTGGGGGAGCTGCTGTCCGACCCCGCGTTGGCAATGCTGCACTGATCGGTGCGGGACGCGATCGCGGCGGTCAGAGGCCGTCGCGATCGTGCCAGTCGTGGTCCCAGCGCCAGTCGATCGGGTCCCTGACGCGCTGGTAGCGGATGTCGCTGGACAGTCGGATGCGTTCCTCGGGGTCGACGTTGTCCAGCGCGGCGTGGATCATGTGGGCCGAGTGCACCACGACGTCGCCACTGCGGTAGTCGGCGACCAGCCAGCGGCTGTCGTACTGCTCAGCCAGTCCCGGCAGGTCAGGCGTCATGCCGCGGGCGGGCCGGACGTCGGCAGCCTCGGCGGCGGCCTCCTCGGCCATCATCGGTACGTGGCTGCCCTCCAGGTAGCACAGCCCGCCGCGGGCCACCGGCACGTCACCGAGCGGGATCCACATCGACAGCACCCGGTCGGTGCCGCCACGCAGGTAGACCAGGTCGTAGTGGGCCTGGGTGGCGGTGCCGATGCCGCGCTCCTCGGGCCGGACGTGGCGCAGGATCTTGCGGCGGTGCAGGTGCACCTCGTCGTCGAGGAACCAGCCGAACCAGTCGCGGATCGCCGGCTGGGTGCAGAACGACAGGAACTGCGACCCGGGGACGACGTCGTGGAAGAGCATGCGCCGCAACTCGGGCAGGTCGCAGTCATGACCGACGATCCCGTCGACCGGGTCCGTCCCCCGGCGCACCAGGCCGGTGGACGCGAGGGAACCGAAGTAGTAGCGGCGGAAGGCGGTCACCTCGTCCACGTCCAGGAACCGGGGCAGGTAGAGGTAGCCCTGGCGACGCATCCGGTGCCAGAGTCGGTCACGGTCGGTCAGCTCGCGGTCCGGGGTCGGCTCGAGGTGGCCGAGCCGTTGCGGACTTTCGTCGAGCACGTATCCGTTCGACGTCAGCATGACTTCCATTCTGCCGTGGCTGCCCTGGACCTCCTAGGACATCCAGGGAGGTACCACTTGGACTATCGTCACCGGCATGGGGTGGGCACATTATTGGCCGATGGCGCGGGGTCTGCGCGACACCGGGCTGGCCTGCATCGGCGCCGGGCACAATGACGTCCCCGGGCCGATGGCTCCGATGGAGCCGCGGACCCTGGGCTGCCACGGCCTGGTGTTCGTGACCGCCGGGACCGGATGGTTCGGCCACGGTGTCCCACGGGCCCGGCCCGATCCGGGGGCCGTCGTCGGGTTCGAGGCGCCCGCACTGCTCTGGCTGTTCCCCGGGATCGCACACCGGTACGGGTCGGGCCCGACCGGCTGGTCGGAGTCATGGGTGCTGTTCGACGGGGTGGCCACCCGTGGGTACGCCGAGTTCGGTGTGGGTGACCCGGACCGTCCGCTGGTCGTGGTGCCCGACGGGGTCCCCGGCACCGTGGCCGAGGCCTTCGAGGAGTTGCGGCAGGCCGCCGACCTACCGGGCCGGGAGGCGCAGGTGATCGCCGCGAGCCTGGTGCACCGGTTGGTCGGCATCGCCGCGCAGCTCGCCCGGGCCACCGACCCGGCTGCTCGCACCCTGGTCGACCGGTTGGTCGCCGACAGTGCCGAGGGCCTCACCGTCGCCCAACGGGCCCGCCGTGCCGGGGTGACGACGGCGGTGCTGCGTGAGCACGTGATGCGCGAGACCGGACTCACCCCGCACGAGGTGGTGCTGCGGACCCGGCTGGCCCGCGCCCAGCACCTGCTCACCAGCAGTGACCTGTCGGTCGCCGAGGTCGCCGGGCAGGTCGGCTACCACGACCCCGCCTACTTCTCCCGCTTCTTCCGCAGCCGCGCCGGGATGTCGCCGCAACAGTTCCGGTCCCTCCCGTGACCGCCCCTGGAGCGAGGTCGAGAGGTCCGTCGCTCGACCGTCGCGACGTCGCTCGACGGGCGGTGGGTCAGTTGCTGCGGTGCTGGTACGGCTCGAGTGGCACACCGGTGTCGGGGATGTGGTCGGGCACCGTGTAGCTCACGTCGAGCTGGGGTGAGGCCGGATCGACGGCACCCCGGGCGTTGCGGATCGCATGGTCCAGGATCCCGCCGGTGAACAGCGTGCGCTCCACCGGATACGGTGCCGCACCGTCGATGATCAACGTCTCGGCTGCCCTGCCCAGGAACAGGAAATGACTGTGCGGGGCGCCCTGCAGGTGCAGTTCGCATGCCTGGGTGCCACCCGGACCGGTTGCGGCGACGCCCCAGCTGGACAGTTCCTTCGACATCACGATCGCCGATTCCAGGCCGTCGGCGTGCCGGATGGTGATCACCTCGGTGACCTGCTCCAGGGCGGCGTCGATCCGTGACTCCTCGATCGGGTGCGCCGCGACCGCGGTGCGCAACAGGTCCGGGTCCAGGCCTGCCAGGCCCTCGGCCACCTGGTCGTCCAGGTGGCCACGGACCTCCACCGCACCGGATTCGCCACCGCGCCGCCGTTCGGTGAAGGCCTGCAGCCCCTCCAGGGTGTGGTAGCCGTACACCTCGAAGCCGCCGTAGCCGACGCAGATCGCCCGGTCCATCGGGGCTCCGTACGGCCATTGGGTGCCGACCGGGCGCCGCCACGAGATCGGCACGGTGGACCCGGCGAGCAGCGGCACCCCGAGCCGGCGTGCGTTGTCGTACATGTCCCGGGCGTCGGTGAAGTTCCACGCCAGGTGCTTGTCGTTGAAGACCGGGACGAATCGGTCGGCGCTGATCATGGCCGACAGCGCGGAGTCGAACAACCGCCGCCGCGGATAGACCTTCTGGCCGTACTCGTTGTCCTCGTAGTCGCCGTGCTCGCCGATGATCACCACGCCGTCGACGTTGACGCCGGGTCGTCCGCAGCCCATCGCCTCGGCGGGTGTCGGGTACAGCGGGACGCCGTGCTCGGTGAGGAAGTCCACGCCGATGTCGGGTTTGTCGCGGCCCTTCGCCGAGATGCCGCGCTGCTCCAGGTAGGCCGACACCACCTCGACCCGGGGCTCGATGGTCCCGCCGTCCCAGTCGTAGCCCGCCACCAGCCCGGTGGCCAGTACGTCGGCGTGGGAGGCCTCGTACCAGGTGGTGATGATCAATGCGACGCGTGGCCGTGTCATCGTGGACCCCGATCCGTGCCGTGGAACTACCGTCCCACTTGACGTTACGCACTGGTGGAAGCGGTGGTCAACGAGAGGTCCCACATCACGGGCCCGGGATCGACGGTGGTCAGCGCGGTTCGTCGGGCAGCACCGGCACGGCCAGGCCCTGGTCGCGCCCGAGCAGGGCGGCCCGGGTGACCGCACTCGACCCGAACCGTGCCCGCAGGTCGTCCAACGTCCGGTCGAGTGTGTGGTCGGCGCGCTCGTCGAACGGCAACTCGGACTGGGCGCCCTCATCGTCCAGGTTGGTCAGCGACAACCCGATCAGGGTGAGCCCACGCTGCTGCACCGTCGGCATCACGTCGCGCAACAGCCGGTGCGCGGCGGCATGGACGGCGGCGGTGTCGTCGGTCAGCTTCGGCAGCGTGTGTGACCGGGTCGCGCGGGTGAAGTCGTCGAACCGTAGACGCAGCACCACCGTCCGGGTGAGCCGCCCGGCGCTGCGCAGTCGTCGGCACAGCCGATCGACAATGCCGGAGAGCATCTCCTCCAGCTCGGCCGGGGATCGGTGGCCACGGCTGAGGGCCCGTTGTGACCCGATGGAGCGGCGGCGTCGGCCGGTCTCCACCCGACGCGGGTCCTGCGCCCACGCCAGGGCCCGCAGGTGCCGGGCCGCACTGCGCCCCAATATGCCCGCGAGCACATCCTCGTCGGTCGCGGCGAGCTGGCCCACCGTCGCGACGCCGTGGTCGCGCAGCGTGCCCGAGGTGACCGTGCCGACGCCCCACAGCCGTTCCACCGGCAGCGGGTGCAGGAACGCCAACTCCTCGCCCGGTGACACCAGCAACAGCCCGTCCGGTTTGGCGGCGGCGCTGGCGACCTTCGCGAGGAACTTGGAGCGGGCGATGCCGACGGTGATCGGCAGCCCGACCTCGTCGCGGACCCGGGCCCGCAGCATCCGCCCGACCTCGACGGGCTCGCCGGAGATCCGTCGCAGCCCCGCCACGTCGACGAACGCCTCGTCGATCGAGATCGGCTCCACGACTGGGCTGATGTCGGCGAACACCGCGAACACGTCCCGGCTCGCGGCGCTGTAGGCCTCGAACCGGGGCCGGACCACGACCACCTCGGGGCACAACCGGCGGACGGCACGCTCGTTGGTCGGGGTGCGGATGCCGTGCGCCTTCGCCTCGTAGCTGGCAGCCAGCACCACCCCGCCACCGACCACCACCGGGCGGCCGCGCAACGCCGGGTCGTCCCGCTGCTCGACCGAGGCATAGAACGAGTCCAGATCGGCGTGCAGGATCGATGCGTCCTCGCGAGCCTGCATCCCCATGACGCCAGCGTCCCACTGGCCTCCGACACCACGCAGTGACTGGGACCGGCCGGTACGGGGTCAGGCCGGGTCGGCCCAGGTGCTGTTGCGGGTGAGCTGGTCCAGCACCTCGCCGGCGGCCAACGCCTCGGTGCTGCCGGGTGACATCGTCGCACCGAGCGGGGACACCGCCCGTCCGCTGCCGGGCGTGGTGCTGTCGCCGTACCCGGCCGTGATCGATCCACCGCTGGGCAGCCGGGCGATGTCGCCGCTGCCGAGCGGCCGGGCACTCCCGCTCGAGGGGGTCCCGGTCATGCTGCTGCCGGGCGTGAGCGGCGCGCCCATCCCTGCCGGCGCGTCGTCAGCACTGCTCGAGCTCACCGGGGCGCCGCTGCGCAGGGCGGCGACGAAGCTGGCGTCCTGGATGCCGATGGTGTCCATCTCCCACCGCTGCGGATCGGCCTCGATCAGCTGCTCGTCGTCGCACCACAGCGAACCGTCGACCAACCGCCAGGTGTGGTCCTCGGCGACCACCGTCAGGTCCACCGCCTTGGCGCGGCTGTGGTACGACAGCACCAGGGAGGCGAGCTGGCCGTCGTCGGTGGCCAGCGTCGCCGAGACGTCCATCGGCCGGCCACTACCGAGCCACACCGGGCCGACGACGCCGGCCACCCGGAGCGGAACGTCACCCTCGGCGCCGAGCAGCCAGCGGGCCCGGTCGACCTCGTGGGCACCGTGGTGCCACAACACGTCGTCGGTCCAACTGCGGTGCGGGCGCAGCCAACCGGTGTCGGACTGGCGCAACATCATCCGCCGCGCCACCAGGTGGCGGACCGCGGTGTCGGTCAGCTCGGCCGCCAGACGGCGGTGGGCAGGGTCGAAGCGCAGGGTGTGGGCCACCATCAGCGGGGCCGGGGTGTCGTGGTCGAGCTGGGCCAGCTCCTCCAGGTCGGGCAGCGAGGTGGCCAACGGGATCTCGCAGAGCACGGCGATCCCGGCCTGCAGGCACGGCCGCACCTGCTCGGCGTGCAGGTCGCTGGGGGTGGCGACGACGACGGCGTCCGGTCCCTGCTCGAGCATCGCGTGGACGTCGTCGACGACGCTGCCGACGTCCCAGCGGCGCGCGAACTCCGCTCCACGCTCGGGGGTGCGTCCGGACACCCATTCCACGTGGGCGCCTGCCGCGCGGAAGTGCTCGGCGTGCAGGGCAGCGGCATCACCGGTGCCGAGGATGCCGATCCGGGGATGGTCGAGTGTCACGTGATCATCCTGCCTCGTCGCGCTGGGTCATCTCACGTCTCCCATGTCGTGCTCGCCACCTGCTGGCGTTCGCCGCGCCGGCCGACGCACCGGGTGGTGTGTGCCACCGACCCTACGTCGGAGCAGTGACGGCACGGGCACCCACCGTGCAGCAGTGGGCCGGGGACCGGGTGCCTGCGGGACCGGAAACGCCGCGATCCGGCTCCGGACCGGATCGACCGCCACGGTGGGCGGCTGAGCGGGCCGGTGTCCGATCGGCGAGGTGGGAACGGCCCCGGCCGGCCCACTCGGGGGGCGGGCCGACCGGGACCGAGCTCGGGGGACGGACCCCTCAGAAGGCGGATTCGGGCAGGTCCATCACGTCGAGTGTGGTGCGCTCGGCGATCTTGCGCTCGGCAGTGAGCCTGGGCAGTACTGTGGCACAGAACCAGCGCGCTGCGGCCACCTTGCCCTCGTAGAAGGCCGTGTCGGCCTCGGAGGGGTCGCCGTTGAGTCGCTCCAGGGCGATCTCGGCGCCGCGCAGCAGCAGCCAGGCGATCACGACGTCGCCGAGGGACATCAGCAGTCGGGTGGTGTTGAGCCCGACCTTGTAGATGTTGCGGGCGTCGCCCTCCGGGGCATCCGGCAGTGAGCTCTGCAGCTGCTGCACCATCGCCCCGACCATGGTGCCGGCGTCCTCGAGACCGCGCTGCAGGAGCGCGAGCTCGTCCTTCAGCTGTCCGTCCCCCTCGGCGCGGGCGGCGATCCACTGCCCGATCTCGGCCGAGATGGCACTGAGGGCCTGACCGTTGTCCCTGACGATCTTGCGGAAGAACAGGTCCTGGCCCTGGATGGCGGTGGTGCCCTCGTACAGGGTGTCGATCTTGGCGTCGCGGACGTACTGCTCGATCGGGTAGTCGGTGAGGAATCCGGAGCCGCCGAACGTCTGCAGGCTCTCGGTGCCGAGCAGCACCCAGGAGCGCTCGGAGCCGTACCCCTTGACGATCGGGAGCAGCAGGTCGTTGAGTTTCACCGCGGCCTCGTCGCGCTCACCCCGAGCCTCGGCGAGTTGCACCCGGTCCTGGATGGATGCGGTGTACAGCACCAGCGCCCGCATCCCTTCCACGAACGACTTCTGGGTCATCAGCGACCGGCGTACGTCGGGGTGGTGGGTGATGGTGACCCGGGGCGCGGTCTTGCCGCGCGGGTCGGCCAGATCGGCGCCCTGCACGCGGGATTTCGCGTACTCCAAGGCATTGAGGTAGCCGGTCGACAGGGTGGCGATCGCCTTGGTGCCCACCATCATCCGGGCATACTCGATCACCTGGAACATCTGCGCGATGCCGTCATGCACCTCGCCGAGCAGCCAACCCTTCGCGGGCACGCCGTTGCCGGAGAAGGTGATCTCGCAGGTGCTGGAGACGGTGATGCCGAGCTTGTCCTCCACACCGGTGACGAAAGCGCCGTTGCGCTCGCCCGTGAGCTCGCCGGTCTCGATGTCGAAGTGGTGCTTGGGCACCAGGAACAGGCTGAGCCCCTTCGTGCCGGGACCACCGACGCCCTCGACACCGGCCGGCCGGGCGAGCACCAGGTGCATGATGTTCTCGGTCATGTCCTGGTCGCCGGAGGTGATGAACCGCTTGACGCCCTCGATGGTCCAGGTGCCGTCGTCGTTCGGGGTGGCCTTCGTCCGTCCGGCGCCGACGTCGGAGCCGGCGTCCGGCTCGGTGAGGTCCATGGTGGCGCCCCACTTGCGCTCCACCATGTGGGTGGCGATCTTCTTGTCGCGTTCGGTGCCGTTGGCCCACACGACCTGGCCGAACTTCGGTCCGGCGGCGTACATGTGGATGGGTGGGTTGGCGCCCAGCAGCAGCTCGGCCATCGCCCAGGTCACCGACGGCGGGGCGGGGGTGCCGCCGATCTCCTCGGGGAGCTCGAGCCGGAAGAACTCGGCATCCATCCAGGCCCGGTACGACTTCGCGAACGACTCCGGCATCGTGACCGAATGGGTCTGCGGGTCGAACGTCGGCTGCTCGCGGTCGTGGTCGGAGAAGGACTCGGCCAGCTTGGTGCGGGTGAGGGTGTCCACCTCGGACAGGATCGACTCGGCGGTGTCGCGGTCGATCTCGGTGTACGGGCCGGTGCCCAGCACCTCCTGGCGGTCCAGGACCTCGAACAGGTTGAACTCGATGTCCCGCAGGTTCGACTTGTAGTGGCTCATCGGAGGCGGATCCTTCGGCGCGTCGTGGACGAACGTGGAACCGGGGGCCTTCTACTCCCCGGTAACCACCATTGTGCTACTCGCGAGTAACAAACTCAAGTGGTGGTGGGTCCCGCCCGGCTCCGCAGGGGTGCTGCGGGCGTCGCAGGGGTGGTGGTTGCTGTGCAGGGCGCCGGCGGTGTGCGGTGCTCACGGGGAGCTTGCGGTGTCTCGGCCGGGGTCGGCACCGCAAGGGCATTGATGGTGTACGGCGTCAGCGACACAGTTCGTGCCGCAGGGCCACCTCCAGCGTGGGGTGGCGGAACCGCTGCCCCCACGCCAGGGCCCGTTCGGCCGACAGCCGTAGGCTCGCCAGGGCCAGCTCGCGGGCACCCTCGGTGCCGAGCAGCAGCCGGGGACCGAACGAGGGCACCGGTACGGCGTGGGGCCGGCCGAGCACCCGCGCCAGGGTCGCCGCGTACTCGGAGGCGCGCACCGGGTGCGGAGCTGCCGCGTTCACCGGGCCTTCGAGCCCCGGGATGAGCGTGACCCATGCGTACAGCTCGACGAGGTCGTCCAGCGAGATCCACGACATCCAGGCGTCGCCGTCGCCGAGCGGCCCGCCCAGACCGGCCCGGAAGATCGGCAGCTGCAGCGCCAACTGCCCACCGGCCGCCGACTGCACGATCCCGGTGCGCACGTGCACCGTCCGCACCCCGGCGGCCCGGGCCGGATCGGCGGCTCCCTCCCAGGCGCGGCACACCTGGGCCAGGAACGCATCCCCGGGGGCGAGGTCCTCGGTGAGTACGGTGTCCGCCGGATGCCCGCCGGCGCTGGCGCCGTCGCCGTACCAGCCCATCGCCGAGGCGCACACCAGCGCCCGCTCGCGGCCGTCGTCGGCGATCGCGGCGAGGGCACGGGCGATCAGCCCGGTGCTGCGGGTGCGGCTGGTGAGGACCCTCTCCTTGTGGGCGGCGGAGAACCGGCGTCCGATCGGTGCGCCGGCCAGGTGCACCACCGCGTCGACCTCGCGGAGCCGGTCATGGTCCAGCTCGTCGCGGTCCGGTTGCCAACTGACCTCGTCGTCGGCCCGGGCCGGTCGGCGGACCAGCCGCAGCACGCGATGCCCACCACTGCTCAGCAGGGCGGACAGTTGTCGCCCGACCAGCCCGGAGGCGCCGCTGACCGCGATGGTCCGGGATCCGGCTGCAGCGGTCCGGTGATGGAGGTCCAGGTCGGCACGGAGCTGTCGGCCGCGGTGGGCGAACATCCGCTGCACGGTGCGCCAGAGCTGCCTGTGTGCAAGCGCGCCGACGGCCCGAGGTGGTCGCCAAGTGACCTCGTCGTGGACGGTCGCGCCACCCTCGGTGTCGGCGAAGGTGTGGCGGTGCCGCCACGATCGCAGCGGTCCGGCCTCCTGCTCGTCGATGAAGCCGTACGGTCCGGCCTCGGCCTGCGCGCGGGCCCTGGGCCCCCCGGGGCTGTGCACCGCGGTGTGCACGGCGGTCCACGGGACACCGGCGGGACGGCCGAACGGGGACAGCGGGTTCGGCCCGACCAGGAGTCGGGTGCGTGAGCCGACGCGCAGCCCGTCGTCGGGCTCGCTCACGATCCGTCCGAGCACCGCGGGCGTCAGTCGCTGCACCGCGCCCGGGCGGGCGTGCCAGTCGAAGAGCTCGTCCGCGGTCGCGCCCGGCACCCGGACCTGGTGTGTCTGCGTCGTCGCCATCGCCCAAGGCTACGGGGGCGGCGAACTCCACGACGGACCGCGGGACGGGCGCTGGCGCCTCGCGAGCGGTGACCGCTCAGAAGAAGGTCAGCCCGTACGGGGCGTCCGGCAGGTCCATCAGGTCGGCCAACCGCTGCAGTGCCTCCTGGTCCCCGTGGATCCGGGCGGCCGCCGCCACCTGGTGGACCGGTGAGCTGCCCAACCACAGGCCGGCCAACACCTCGGCCGGCACCGTGACATCGGCCTCCGCGTCGGTCGGGGAGACAGTCGCGGTGCCGTCGGCCACCTCGATGCGGAACCGGCCGGCGGCGAACTCCATCGGGTCCAGGATGTCCAGCACGATGCTGCCCGTGCCCCGCCAGGGCCGGGCGGACAGGCACCGTACGGGGTCGAGGATCCGGCACCACACCCGGTCACCGGCCCCGGTGATCTTGTAGCCGCGTCGATCGACCATCGCCCACATCAGGGGGTCGTCCAGCCGGGCCGACCCGGTGCTGACCACGTCGGTGAGGTCGATGGCGGCCAGGTACTCCCACAGCCCGATGTAGGCCGCCGGGTTGGTGCCGATCAACATCTGCACCTGCACCGCGCGCGGGCCGTCGCCGCGCTCACCGATGGTGTAGTTGACGAAGCCGTCAACCGTGCCGTGGCGGTCGAGGTGCAGGGCGCAGCGCAGCTTCCTGCTCGGGGCGTCGGCGTCGAAGTCGAAACGCCCCGACATCCAGTCCTGGTAGAAGTTCGGCCAGTCGACCGAACCGCGGGTGGTGGCGTGGAAGGTGGCGAACACCGCGTTGATGTGGTCGATCGCCTCCTCCGGCTCCACGACCCGGACCCGGCCGTGGTCGTCCCCGGAGCCGGGATGCAGCCGGAACTTCACCGAGCTGTCGACCTCGATGCGGTTGGCGGTGGTGGACACCCCGAACCCGAACCGTCCGTAGATCGTTGCCTCGGTCACGGTGAGGGCAGCGACCGGCAGTCCACGGTCGTGGGCGTCGGCGAGATCGGTGGTGATCATCCGGCGCAGCATCCCCTGGCGTCGGTGCGTCGGACGAACCGTGATGTCGGTGATCAACCGGGCCGGGAGCACCTCCAGTCCGGCGTTGACCGAGCGATCGAAGCCGGCCAACGTGCCGACCGGCATCCCCTCGGGGTCGTCGGGGTCGGCGACCGAACGGAAGGTGGTGCCGTCGGCCGTCGCGTCGGCCAGGAAGTGCTCGAACTGAGAGTCGGTGCCCTTGGTCTGGTGGAAGCCCATCCGTACGGCATCGAACCACTTCCGGATGCGGTTCGGGTCACTGTCCGCGGTCATCAGGTCAAGCTCGTGAGTCACCCGCTCACGGTACCGGGCCACCGTCGACGCCGGCACATCCCGTGCCTCCCCCTGAATTTTTACAACATTGTGGTTGTTAAATCGAAGGAACGCGCACGAACCGATCGAAGGAGTCAAGGATGAGCATCGCGCACCGCTCCGTCACCACCACGTGGGAAGGGCCGCTGGCCAGCGGCACGGGAAGTCTCGGTGAGGGGAGCAGCGGCGCCCTGGACGGCCAATCGGTGACTTGGGCCGCCCGCACCGAGCGCCCCGACCACACCAGCCCCGAGGAACTGGCGGCCGCCGCCCACTCATCCTGCTTCTCCATGGCCCTGACCCTCACGCTCGGCGAGCACGGCACGCCGCCACAGCGCCTCGACGTGACGGCGACCGTCACTCTCGACGAGGTCGACGGTCGCCCAACGATCACCGCCTCCGCCTTGCGGGTGCGCGCGACGGTGGAGGGACTGGACACCGGCGCGTTCGCGACGTTGGTCGACGATGCCGCGGCCCTGTGCCCGGTCTCGCGGCTGTATGCCGGCGCCGAGATCACCGTGGACGCGCATCTGGACCAGAGCTGATCACCGAAAGGACACTGTCATGCAACTACGCACCGCATCACACGTTCCGGCCCGGACACCGGGAGCGCAGCGCCCCTCCGTCATCGTGCTCTTCGGGGCCGACGGTGATCCGGCCAGTGTCGGGTTGGTCCGGGTCACGATGGAGCCAGGGGTCGAGATGCCGCCGCACAAGCATCACGGATCGGATGTGATCGTGACGCCGGTGGCAGGGTCGGTACGGATGCAGTCCGGTCAGGACACCATCGAGGTCGCGGTCGGCGACTCGGTCCTGGTCGGGAACGACGAGGCCGTGTCGTTGCTGAACCACGGCACCGAGACCGCCGAGCTGATCGTTGCCGCCGGACCGACCGACTTCGTGGCGACCGTGGCCCGTTGGCCAAGTGCAGCGGAGTCGGCGTCTGTCGGCTGAGCCGGCATCCGCGCGGGCGGGATCACGGGAGCCCCACCCGAACTCGGTGGATGTCGTTGCCACGGTCGCTGTCGCCACCCAGGACTGACAGGGTTGCTCCGGACACGGAGCAGGCGATGCCGCCGTCGGAGTGGGTGACTCGGCCGCCGGTTGTCGGTAGCCCGATCTGCAGCTCGAGATCGGCAGTGGAGCCGCCCAGCCGGCCAACGGCGAACTCCACGGTGCCATCGGCTGTGCCCCGCAGCACCGAGATGGTGCACGGGGCCGACCAGGTCAGGCGCCATCCGTGGTGATCGACGATCTCGCCGGCGCGCT
>Ga0079226_10003119_pt1 | contig 12759 bp, 10 predicted proteins | sample Poulit2014_FD_76345 | JGI IMG/M metagenome (GOLD analysis project Ga0079226, IMG submission 76345) | Agricultural soil microbial communities from Georgia to study Nitrogen management - Poultry litter 2014 | ecosystem: Environmental > Terrestrial > Soil > Agricultural land | place: USA: Georgia... | reverse complement strand
GGCGCCGGTGCCCCAACGCAGGAACTTGTAGCGCTCCTCGTTGCGCTCGTACTCGATCTCGACGTTCTTCTCGAAGGCCTCGGGAGAACCGAATGCCTCGATGATGACGGAGTGGTCGATGACCATCTCAGCTGGGTTCAGCGGGTTGACCTGGTCAGCGTCGCCGCCCAGGGAAACCACTGCGTCGCGGATGGTTGCGAGGTCAACGATGCACGCCACGCCGGTGAAGTCCTGCATGATCACACGAGCCGGGGTGAACTGGATCTCGATGGACGGATCAGCCTTGGGATCCCAGTTCGCGATGGCCTCGATGTGCTCACGGGTGATGTTCTTGCCATCCTCGTTCCGCAGCAGGTTCTCGCCAAGCACCTTCAGGGAATAAGGGAGCTTCTCCATACCAGGCACTGCGGACAGGCGGAAGATGTCATAGCTCTTCTCGCCAACCTCCAGCGTGCCCTTCGCGTCGAAGGAGTTGATGCTTTCAGTCACTATTAGCTCCTGAGTCTCTTCTCGTAGTCGATAAGTCGCTCCGCGGGCTGGAGCGCGGGGAGCGCTCCTTAAAATTACGTCCCGGAGTTCGTCGTGGACGTAGCACGGGGAGTACACCTCTATTATGCAGGTTTTCCCGGTGACGTCTGCCACCGACACTAACAGTACGGCCGTTACGTTTAGAAATCTTTCGTAACCACTAGCCAAGGACGCATTACCCCCGAGCACCCACGAGCAGCGTTACCCTTGACGAGACCACAGCATTCCTGGCTCAAGGTGCGCGACGCGACCACCATGAACTACACTCCCATAAGATCGAACTCTCAAGTTAACCTTTAAACTTCCGGATGGAGTCCTCATGACCAACACTGCGTGTTCCGCAGCCACGTCGCCCCACCCGGATACCGTAAAGAAGTTCGCGGAGCTCGGGATCGACACACCGCAGATCATTAGCGGCCTTGAAAAGGACACATTGTGGGTCGACCCAAAGCTTGAGGCTCGCGTTGAGCATGAAACCGCGGGGATGCGCGCCGCACTGAGCGACGCGGAGGGGGGATCGCGGATTCAACTCGCGATCGTAAACAGCACCCACCTCGAACCTGCAAAAGAGCGAGACCTCGCGCAAGTCCTTCACGATGCAACATGCTCAGACATGACACTCGTGATGACACCAAAGTGGGGGACGTCGGTATCCGACATCTACCCACGCTTCACCCTGGAGCGCCACCACGGAAAGCTCCACGGCGACCTCAGCGCGGACGCCGTCGAGAACTTTCTTAGCGCAGTAGAGAACACGACAACACCGACAACCGCTGTCAGTAGTGGACTGCTGGGCATCGCCATTCTCTCGATCGCCACCACGGCGCTGTTCGCGCAGCGTCGCCGCTAGACTCCCACACACAGCTGCCCCCGGTCGCGCACAATTCAGCACGGCGCACATATCCGCAGCGCGGCGCCTTCACCTTTAACGCCCCCCAGCTCGCACCCACCTACCCATCAGCACAGCGACAGGGAGCGCTTCAGTGTGCTCAACTTTCGGGCACAAAAGATCACGAAATGGCGAAGAAAACCATACGGCCAGACTGTCGAAAACCTGGTCAACCTCAGAGGCTTGACGTACCTAAATTGAGAGTTCAGCGATTTACGAGCTTTCTTGCGCACTTCAAGCAGACACGCCAACAACGCCTCAAATGTGATCCGCCTCACAACGTTGCAGATCCTTAACCTTTTCGCTGGTCAAGCCGCATGACATGACCAAAGTGGCGTGTGTTTAATTTGATACTTATGTGAATTGAGTCGCTCCGTTATGCATTTGTGCCCTAGGGTTTTCAACGTCATCAACTGAAACAGGAAGGCGCTCGAGTTACTCGAGCTGCGCCGAGACCTTCGGGCACCCCCTGGACCGTGCTTCATCTCATGGGGAAGTGAGATAAACCGGACCGCGGGTGACCTTCCTGTGGATGTTCACCGTCAACCAGGAGACCTTTAACGTGCTATCTCGCCCGAGCATCGGCCGTACCGACACGGCAAACATCGCGCGGTCTAGTCGCACTCTTCTCGCGGTCGCTGTGACCGCTGGCATCTATGCGCACACGGCCACCGCACCCGCACTAGCAGAGGACCAGGAGTCCGTTGAGGCATACCTCGCGGATCTGGTGGATCAGACATCCAGCAAGCAATCCGAGGTTGACAACATCCTCAACCGGATGGGCGGCATCCGTGAAGCGGCAAATAAATCCCGTGTGGACCTGGAGCGCAGCCAAAAGGCCGCCCAGGAGGCACAGGATAAGACCCTGTCCGCACGCAAGCGCCTAGACGGTGCTGAAAAGGACGTCAACACTGCCCAGGACAAGCTGAACGAGATTGCCCGCTCTGCATATAAGCAAGGTGGCCACACAGCTCCGGTGACTCTCGCTGCGGGAGGCGATTCCGCAGCGTCCCAGTTGGATCGGGCGAGCTATGTTCGTCTCGCAACGGAAAAGCAGCAGGGCGTAGTCAACCGCCTGGACTTGTCACGCACCCAGAGCGCTAATGAAGAATCTCGCCTGCGCGCATCCCGTGAGGCCGCGGATAACGCAGTCCAGAATGCAGCCGAGGCACACGAGACTGCCGTGGAGACGTTGCGCAATTCGCAGCAGCAGCTGCAGAAGATCTCCACGGAGTACCAGAAGCTCAAGCGTCAGGCCGAGCAGGCTCAGGCGAAGCTTCGCGCAGCCAAGAGTGCGATCGAGACGCTGGCGAACCAGAAGCCGAAGGCATCCTCCTTCGAGAAGCGCGCCGCTGCGGAGAAGGCTGCGAACCTGGTGGAGGAGAAGGCGGAGAAGAATTCCGCTCAGAACTCTAAGCAGCCAGATACGCCACAGCAGAACACACCACAGACTGAGGGGCCATCCTCCGGCGACAACACCGCTGAAACCCCTGCTGCAACGACTGACACCCAGGCACCGTCCGAGGCGCCCACCCCGGACCCCGCGGCAACTACTGCGCCAGAAACCCCCGCAAGCTTCGAGCAGTCCACCTCTGGTGACGATCACCGCCAGAAGGCTATCGACGGCCTGATTGCTGCTGGCCAGGACGCCTTCCGGGCGGGCGCCACTGCCACCGCCAATGGACAGGACCGCGCCGCCGCGCTGCGTGCCGCTGGTGAAGCGGGCCGCAACACCGCCGGCCAGCACTACGATCAGCTCGTCGCTAACGCAGGCAATGCACAGAGCACGCAGACCACTCCGGCTGCCAGCGAGGCACCATCGCAGGACCAGGCGACGACCCCCGCAGAATCCGCGCAGGAGCCAGCTGAGCAGCAGGCCGAGCCGACCGTAGAAGCAGAGACGCCGGATCATCAGAGCGACAACCCGGCTCAGCAGGCTGAGTCCCAAGGCATTCTGATTAACCCGGAGACAGGCCTTCAGGAGGAACGCCCCGGCGAGATGCCGCCCGTCACGGCACCGGATAACGAAAACCTGCCGGCCACGGATACCACCGTCGACACCAGCGGCACCGCTGAGGAAAAGATTGAGCGCGTGATCGACCGCGCGATGGGCCAGCTCGGCGTGCAGTACGCCTGGGGTGGCGGAAATGCCAATGGCCCGACGCTCGGAATCCGAGACTGGGGCGTGGCAGACCAGTACGGCGACTACCAGAAAATCGGTTTCGACTGCTCCGGCCTGACCCTTTACGCCTTCGCCGCAGTGGGCCTGGATATCGGTCACTACACCGGCTACCAGTACAACCAGGGTCGCAAAATCCCGGTCTCGGAGATCAAGCGTGGCGACATGCTCTTCTGGGGTCCGAACGCCGAGTACCACGTCGCTATTTACCTGGGCGACGGAAAGATGATCGAGGCTCCGCAGTCGGGCGATGTGGTCAAGATTTCTGACGTCCGCTACAACGGCATGAGCCCCTACGCGGTGCGCCTGATCGAGTGATGAGACGCTAAAAAGACTCCTGCAGAACTGCTCCGTTAGTCAAGTGATTCGGCTTGACTAACGGAGCAGTTCTCGTTGTGCATAATCCACTGCCGTCATTCGAGCAACGCGCACCGCCCGCCCCAGCGGCAAGAGAAAAGGATCGAGGCTTGACTGAGGCGCAGAGTCTCGCGCGATATCAATTATGGCCGCGACATAGTCGGCACGAGCCATGAGCTTCTCCGCGCGCGAAGGAACATTCACAGGTAATCCTGGCACGCCGAAAGCATCGCTCAGCGCCCCGACCAACATCCGTGGACCGACCGAGCCGGAGGGCCAGCGAACGATCACCCCACTGGATTCAATCCCCGCAACCGCCCGGTCCGTCGCTTGCCGCAACATTGCATCCGCGTCGCCCGGACCGTTGGTTGGCAGTTGCGGAGCCCGCCCCTCAGCGGTGTACCAATGCCAGTAGATCACCGAAGAATCAACGATCTCAGGTACGGCGACGTGGTGGACGTGTGGGTCTGCTTCTGCAAAGGAGATCCCGGCCCCCGCCGCGGCGACCGCCGAAGCGGCCTCCCCAGCTGGCAATGGTGGCGGATCGCCCATCCCAGCCAGCACCAAATTCACCAAGGGCCGGTGCTCTAGTCCGACGGGAGCCCCGTCAGTAACTGCGCGCACAATCTTGAGGAGGTCGATCAATCCGGTGGCTTCATCCGCCTCTGCCGCTGTGCCTGAGACAGCCCCGCCGGCCCTCGCGAGCACCCGGTGGTGGCGCCCCTGCACCGCATGGAAGGAGTCGATCACCTCGTCGGTGCTAATGACCCCGTGCAGCCACCACGCCAACCACAGGGAGGTGTTCTGCACCGGAGACCACAGTTGGCTGCGGATCAGCCGCTTCGTTTCAGCATTAGGCATTGCGCCACTGACCTCTTTCATTCGCCTTAGCCTAAGCTTGACAGCCATGAGCTTCAACAATCGCGACCCCTACTCAGGCGACATTCTTAAAGGTCACGCCCGCACGAAACGGCCACAGTACCCGGAGGTGCCCGCCGAGCCGGGGCTGATTATCGAAGTTCTCGCCGATGATTTCGTGGGGGAGGTCGTCGGTGGGGAGAAGACAATCGATGGCTGGTGCGTGAAGCTTGAGGATCGCCATGGCGCCCAACGTCTTTTTCCGCTGCGCCCTGGCGGCTTTCTCCTTGAGGGTCAGAGGGTCAGCCTCAGCCGGTATGTCGCGCCCCGCGAGGTGCCTATCCAGCCCACGGTCTCCAATTCCGGCTCCCGCCGGGTAGCTAATGTCGAAGCAAAGGTTGCCGCTCCCTCCCGCATCTGGGTGGAGGGAATTCACGACGCCGCGATCGTCGAGCGCGTCTGGGGGCACGACCTTCGTGTCGAGGGCATCGTGGTGGAGTACATCGAGGGCTTGGACAACCTCCACGAAAGGCTGGCCGAATTCCAGCCCACCGCAGATCGGCGCGTCGGCGTGCTCGCCGATCACCTGATCGAAGGCACCAAGGAGATGCGGCTCGTGCAGAGCCTTGGGCCCCACGTGATGGTCACCGGCCACCCGTATGTCGATATCTGGGAAGCCGTGAAACCATCCTCAGTTGGAATCAAAGCCTGGCCACATGTTCCGCGTGGGATCGACTGGAAGACAGGGGTGTGCCAGCAGCTCGGCTGGGGAACCCCACAGGATGGCTGGCGCAAGGTCTATTCCTCTGTGAAGACTTTCCGGGACCTCGACTCCTCGCTGCTGGGGGCAGTGGAGCGACTCATCGACTTCGTAACGGTCGGGGAGTAGCGAACCCTTATATCCGCGGGGCGTTTCTTGGGCCGCTCGGGTGGACCCCACGCGGGTTCAGCGCCCCTGGCAGTTGTCTCCACCCCGGTGCGAGTCAGCCCAGTTCGTCCACGCGGGCGAGCATGTGCACCGCAAGGTTCCACCCGGCCTGCTCGGCTTGCCAACCGGCAGAAGCAAGCCGTTGGCTCATCGCCTGCTTGGAGATCCCGACGACCTCCGCAGCCTCCGACTGCGAGTAACCAGACCGCAGAAGGGCGGTAGCCTCCCGTCCCTCCTTTGTTCGCCGCGCCAACACGTGGGCGATGAGGGTAAACGCGGCAGCAATATCTTCAGCGATCTCCGTGCCCTTGCCTGGTGCCTGTGTGTGATCTGAGCCGGGCAGTTCCAGCCGAACACTCACCTCACCAGCCCGCTGCCGGATGCGGACCGCTCGCCGAGCAACCTCGCCAGTGGCAGCCATCTGCTCGTGCGGCGCCAATTCCTCCCAGCCCTCAGCGCCTTCTGGGTAGAGCTCGGCCATGGTCACGGTGCGTCCGATACCAATGGCGAAGTCCCCGGCCTGGATCAGGCTCAAAACGACCGCGAGCGTCTCCTCAGCCCCCTCGGTGTGGCAGAGCAGGTCCTCGACGCCGACCTGTTCCACGTTCAGCACAGAGTCCGCGTTAGCGAAAGCTTCGGCGACCTCCTCGACGTATTCCGCTCGGCGGCGGGAGCGGCCACGGTAGGAAGCGAAAATTGCGAACACTGCTGTCAAGGCTTTCTTATCGGGGACTGTGGGACTTACCTGCCTTCCTGCGACGGCAGGGGACACATTAAACGGGACGGCGCGTGTGCGTCGATGAACTCCATTCTAGGGCTTGCTGCTGACGAGCTTGCGCCAGAGCCAGGCCTCACGGGAAGCGATAGCCAGTCCCGCCAGCATCAGCAGGGACGAGGCCGCGAGCCACAGCATCCGTGACCCAGAGTCCAAATGTTGGGAGGTGAGGCTGTTGGTCGCAATAATGAGCCCCACAGTGTTGGGAGCGCTGCCTACCATCGTGGCGAAGAGGAAGCCGGGGAGGGGCACACGCACCAGGCCGCAGGCGTAGTTTAACAAGCTGAACGGCACCGCTGGCACGAGCCGGAGCCCCAACACAGCCAACCAGCCACGCTGTTCAATCAATTCGCGCAAGGTCGCCACACGCGGGTCGTCACCGTCCTCAGCCCGACCCCACCGACCACCGACGCGGCGGAAAATCAGTACGGAGATGGTGGCTGACAGCGCGAGTCCCAGGAACATCAGGGTAATCCTAAGCAACGGGCTAAACATCAGCCCCGCGGTCAGCGTCCAGACTGTGCGAGGGAATGGAAACTGGGTACACAGGACCATCGACACCAGGTATGCCAGGGGTGCCCAGGGGCCGGTCGACCCCACCCAGTCGCGGATGGTGTGCGGGGAGGGCAGAGGGATGAAGAAAAGGCAGGCGAGCACCGCGAGCGCGGCGAGGACGAGACCGATCTGAGCCCTGGTTCCCAGTTGCGCCCAGCGCTCGCGAACATGGGTCAGCACTTTGGATGCCCCTTCCAGCCACGTGAGATCCAATAAAAAATCGCCCCGCTTGGTTTCAAGCGGGGCGAATGTTGGTGTCCGGAGGGGGACTTGAACCCCCACGCCCGTTAATAGGGCACTAGCACCTCAAGCTAGCGCGTCTGCCATTCCGCCACCCGGACAGGGTAAGCATGCACTGTGATTAGATACCTTAGTACCTAGCCCGTGCGTGCTTGAAACACTCTATCCAGCTTATGAAATTAAAACAAATTGGCTGGTCAGGGCGTTAAAGTTTCGAAAATTCATGCGTGGAGCAGAAGATTGTTCGGTAGACTAAACAGCATGACTCTTAACCCAGAAGATGCTTCAACTCACGCTTCCTATGTCGACGAGCGCTTCCCGGGTCCGGACCCGTATGCGCCACTAGCCGACCTGCCCACGCTGAAGGTCAGCAGCGAGACCTTCGCCGGCGGGGACCGCCTCCCGGAGGCACAACTCGGTGGCAACGATGTCTCCCCGCAGCTCAGCTGGGAGCCAGGTCCGGCAGGGACTGAAAGCTACGCAGTCACGTGCTTTGACCCGGATGCGCCTACCGCCAGCGGCTTCTGGCACTGGGCCGTCTTCAACATCCCCGCGTCCGTGACCAGCCTCCAACTCGATGCCGGCGATGATGAGCTCGCTGGCCTGCCAAAGGGAGCAACAGCACTGCGCGGAGATTCTGGAAGCCGTGGCTACTATGGCGCCATGCCTCCAGAGGGCCACGGCCCGCACCGCTACCTCTTCGCGGTGCACGCCGTCGGGGAGAAGCTGGACATCAGCGACTCCGCAACGCCGACCGTCCTGGGATTCAACCTTCAGTTCAAGGCTTTGGCGCGCGGCATCCTGTGGGGTTGGGCGGAGAACTAAGCCACCCGCAAGAACTCATCGCGTGGGAAATGCTTAGAGCTCCTTCCACTCCAGGCCCGAGCCCACTGCTTCGGAGATATTCCGCAGGCCGTGGGCTCGAATTTGTGCGGCCACGCCTCGGTGGATCTTTGAGATCCAGTTGGGGCCGCCATAAATGAAGCCGGTGTACCCCTGCAGCAGGCTTGCGCCTGCCGTGATGCGCTCCCAGGCCTGCTGCGGAGTCTCGATGCCGCCCACACCAATGAGCACGAGCTTGCCGTCCGCGCGCGCTGCGATGCGACGCAGCACCTCGAGGGAGCGTTCTGCCAGGGGAGCGCCCGATACCCCGCCCGCGCCAAGGGAACGGACCCACTGCGCGTCGGACTTCAGTCCCTCTCGGCTGATCGTCGTATTCGTCGCGATCAGGCCGGTAACACCCAGCTCGATGGCCAGATCGGTCACGGCGTCGATGTCCTCATCGGAAAGATCCGGCGCAATCTTAACGAACAGCGGAAGATCGGCCTCCTCCTGAACTGCCGCGACGATGGGGCGCAGCGAATCCACGGCCTGCAGGTCGCGCAGCCCCGGCGTATTCGGGGAGGACACATTGATCACCAGGTAGTCGGCGACGTCCTTAACCGCACGCGCGGACTCCCGGTAGTCATTAGGCGCGAGCTCCGCTGGAGTGATCTTCGCCTTGCCCAGGTTCACACCCACGGGCTCGAGGCAACGGCGACGGGAGAGTCGCTGTGCAGCGGCAATCGCGCCGTCGTTGTTGAAACCCATGCGGTTGAGGATCGCGCGGTCCTCAGGAAGTCGGAACAAACGCGGGGTCGGGTTGCCTGGCTGCGCAACGCTGGTCAACGTGCCAAGCTCCGAGTATCCAAAGCCGAGCGGACCCCAGATGTGGAACTCCTCGGCGTTCTTATCGAAGCCCGCAGCTAGGCCGAGAGGCCGATCAAAGCGGATGCCGGCCACCGTCTGGGAGAGCACTGGGTCGTCGACGACCAGCGCGCGGCGAACCGCGGCGCAGGCCACCTGCGAATCAGCGATCCGACGGAAAGCGCCCGACAGCATGCCGTGGATTCGCTCCGGCGGGATACGGAACATCAGCTTCAGCAATTTCTCATAGGCCGAGTCCGAAAGTCGGCCGAAGCGGGGGAAAGTTGGGGTGTGGGCCATGGCAGTCTCCTGAATTGTGGTGTGGTGGACGTGGTTTTCTGTGGCGACCAGTGGGCTACTGGTCCTCGTGGATCACGGGGAATTCCTCAGCCTCCGGCACCCCGCGCTCAACGGCGCTCTCAAGGTCTGCGGCCGAAACTTGCTGCGTCGTCCCATCCGCACCGATAAGCAGGATGTCGCCATCAGGGGAGTCCAGGATGTAACGCACATTCGCGATGGAGTCGAAGGTCGCTGCTTGGATCGGGGTGCCGCTATCGATGCGGTAGCCGGTGACCTTATTATCACCGGTGGTAGAGACCCAGGCGATCTGGCGCTTGCCATCCCACAGGACCGCCCAGGGGCTCTTGCCGGTGGGCGCGGCCTGGACCTGGCGCACCACGTCGTTCAGGGTGAAAACCTGGAACTGATCCTGCACGGTATCCGCCGCAATGAAGATCCCCTGGTCCCCTCGGCCAACGCTGCTCAGGCCGACTCCCTGGCCGATGCGCAGGGCACCGCGCGGGCCGTTGGTGGCAAGGTCGAAGTCGGTGATGCTCGTCTGATCGCGGTCGATCACCGCGAGCCTTTCCTCACCGTGTTCGTTGTTGACGTGAACGAGGTCGTCGAGGCTACGGCTGACGATGATGGACTCCGATTCTCCGAGCTGATCGCCGGACGGGGAGTAGTAGTGCAGCTTGTTCGAGCCTTTGAATCCAACGAAGACCCGCCCGTCCGTCGTGACGGTGGCCACCGTGGGAGTGCCCTCGACGCTGTACTTCTTCAGTTGCTTGCCGTCGGTGCCGTATTCGTACAGCTCGCCTTCGCAGGCAAGCATGACGCCGTCGGCCGACGGCGTGACCGTCGTGCACTTCTCCGGCACGTCGATCTTCTTCGCGCCTCCCTCACCAGATAGCTCGGCTAGCGTGCCGATGCGCAGCGTGGACGTGCTCAGTGCCGCCACCTGCTCGGTCTTCGGGTCCAGACCGATCTGGGAGACGTCGATGATCTCGCCGGCATCGCTGTTCTTCTGCACCTCACCAAGCGGATTTTTCGCTGCTGGGGAGTCAGCAGGGGTGGCGGGGGTGCTGCCCTTCGGTGCCGACTCCTTGGCTGCCGATTCCCCCGGCGCGCCGTTATCCGCCGTGTCCTCGGTGGCACAACCTGCCAGCCCGAGCCCAACGGTGGCTGTCACCGCAGCCACCCACGTCAGAGGTTTCTTCCAAGCCATCGCGTCATCGCCTCGTTTACGCCAAACACGCTTACCTGCATTCATCAGGTAGTACGCTACCAGCCGACTTGGATGGGTCGGTGTATCGTCCTAAAGCATGCCTACCGAAATGTCTTGGCTGCAGACGATCGTGCTCTCGATCGTGCAAGGTCTCACCGAGTTTCTACCCGTTTCTTCCTCCGGCCACCTGCGGATTGTCTCCGAGCTATTCTGGGGAGCGGACGCGGGCGCCTCCTTCACCGCCGTGATCCAGCTCGGCACGGAGCTGGCCGTGCTCGTGTACTTCGCGAAAGATATCTGGCGGATCCTCACAGCGTGGTTCGCAGGCCTGGCGGATAAGTCCCGGCGGAACCACGATTATCAGATGGGGTGGATGGTCATCGCCGGCACCATCCCCATCGCTGTGCTGGGGTTCTTTGGTAAAGATCTGATCCGTGATCAGCTGCGCAACCTGTGGATCACCGCTGCCATGTTGATCCTCTTCTCCTTCGTTTTCATTCTCGCGGAGAAGGTCGGACGTCGACGCCGCTCCTTCGACGAGCTGACCATGCGCGATGCGGTGCTCATGGGTTTGGCCCAGTGCCTCGCATTGATCCCTGGGGTGTCCCGGTCGGGCGGTACGATTTCCGCCGGTCTGTTCCTCAACCTGGACCGCGAGGTCGCTACGCGGTTCAGCTTTCTGCTGGCGATTCCTGCTGTCCTAGCCTCCGGTATTTTTTCGCTCGGGGATGTCTTCGACCCGGCTGCAGGCCAGGCGGCAAGCGGAGGCCAACTGGCTGTTGGCACGTTGATCGCCTTCCTCGTCGGATACGCCTCCATCGCCTGGCTGCTGAAGTTCGTGTCTAACCACAGCTTCGCTTGGTTTGCTGCCTGGCGAATCCCGGTCGGTGTGCTGGTGATGGTGCTGCTGGGCGCTGGAGTTTTGCAGCCGTTATAGTGGGTAACCATGCATTCTTGGTCTGCTCCCCGTGTTCCACAGTTTCCAACGTCCATTCCGGCTGTAGCGGATTCCGCGGCCGCTGAGGTGGCTGCTCCGCCAGCGTTGCGGCTTTATGACACGGCGGATGACCAGGTCAAGGCGGTCGCGTTGCCGGAGGATGGCGCGCCGGTGGGTATGTACGTCTGTGGGATCACCCCTTATGACTCCACCCACCTGGGGCACGCGGCAACCTATAACACCTTCGACCTGGTGAACCGCTATCTGCGCGCTGCTGGTCACGGCGTTACTTATGTGCAGAATGTCACGGATGTCGATGACCCACTGTTCGAGCGCGCCGAGCGTGATGGTGTGGACTGGCGCGAACTTGGTAAGGAGCAGACCGACCTATTCCGCTCCGACATGACTCAGCTGCGGATTCTGCCGCCGGAGTTCTTCGTCGGGGCGATGGAGACGATCGATGAGGTCGTCGAGATGGTCAGCACGTTGCTGGATAAGGGTGCGGCATACGTCGTGGATGGGGAGTACCCGGATATCTACGCCGACCACACTTACACCGAGCAGTTTGGCTACGAGTCCCGTTACGACGAGGCCACCATGCGCGAGCTCTTCGCCGAGCGCGGTGGCGACCCGGAGCGGGAGGGGAAGCGCCACCCGCTGGACGCACTCCTGTGGCGGGCCCACCGCACCGGGGAGCCGGAGTGGGATGCCCCATTCGGCTCGGGGCGGCCTGGCTGGCATGTGGAGTGCGCGGCCATCGCGATGAACCGGTTGGGGGAGCAGTTCGCCATCCAGGGCGGCGGCGTTGACCTGCGTTACCCGCACCATGAGTACTCGGCGGCGCACGTCGAGGCTGCCTGCGGCAATCAGCGCATGGCGGGACACTATGTGCACACCGGCATGATCGGTCTCGAGGGAACCAAGATGTCCAAGTCTTTGGGCAACCTGGAGTTCGTCTCTGCGCTGACTGCGCAGGGCTTCGACCCCGCAGCGATCCGGGTGGGGCTCTACTCCGGGCACTACCGGGAGGACCGGGACTGGTCCGCGGAGGTCCTCAATGAGGCAGAGGATCGCCTCGCTAAGTGGCGTGCCGCAGCCGCCGAGGAGAATAAGCCACAGCGCGTCGCGGAGGTGCTGGCCACCGTCACCGGACACCTGGCCAACGACCTCGACACTCCCTCCGTGCTGCGCACGCTCGATGAGTGGGCAGCCGCTGTGAACGAAGGCATTGGCGCGAGCAGCTACCGGGTCACCCCCGCCGCCGACCGCACCGCGGCTTCCCAGGCGCTCACCGCGGGTCTCGACGCGCTGCTCGGTGTC
>Ga0079226_10003118_pt1 | contig 12762 bp, 10 predicted proteins | sample Poulit2014_FD_76345 | JGI IMG/M metagenome (GOLD analysis project Ga0079226, IMG submission 76345) | Agricultural soil microbial communities from Georgia to study Nitrogen management - Poultry litter 2014 | ecosystem: Environmental > Terrestrial > Soil > Agricultural land | place: USA: Georgia... | reverse complement strand
GTTTATGATAGTGATATCTCATGTGACTACTCATTATATTATGGCTGATGGCATTCCAATAACTGGAGCGAATGAGTTCCTACTCACGATACTCCGATCCTTAATTTATGTTTGTGTGAATGTTTATATTATTATTACAGGTTATTTTTCTATCTACTCAAAACAATTAAATTTACGAAAAATATTAAATGTAGCTTTACTACCTGGGTTTATTTCAGCCATCTTGGTTACAGTATTAATGGCTTTTGGTGCAATAGATTTCAACATTTGGCGAATTATCGGGAAACTTTTTGCAACCTTTCGTGGAGAATATTGGTTTATTTCCAATTACTTTGCTTTATATCTGTTTATACCATTTCTAAATAAAATCATTCATATGTTTAGTAAAAAAGAATATCAGCAATTCCTAACCTTATCCTTACTAGTTGGATCAGTTTGGCCATTTTTTGTGGTAAATCAAGAAATTATTTCTTTTAATTCAGGATTTTCTTTAATCTTTTTCTTTTTACTATATTTTATAGGCGCATATATTAGACTTTACGGTGCTTTTATTAAAGACTTTACGGCGAAACAGTATTTAATGTCTTATTTTGTATTAGGAATCATAACCGGAATTTTTCAATTTCTTATACCTACAACGGACTTCTTAAATTATAATGGGCCATTTGAACTATTAATGTCTTATTTTATATTTATGTATATCAAAAAAATAAAGGTGAAATCTCATCGAATCAACTATATTGCCTCATATGTCTTGAGTGTCTATCTTGTTCACGAGCAAGCAGAAATTCGTGAATTTATATGGGATCTACCAATTGTACATCAAATTATTCAATGGTCACCGGTTACTTTTATACCAGCAATTATTATGGTAGCGGCTATAGTTTTTATGATTTCTTGGATTGTAGGCTGGCTTCTGACTAATCTTTTCAACCGATTTGAAAAAGTCATATATGGTTTTATTGATCGTAAATTATCTTTGAAGGAAGTAAAAACTTCTTCAAAGGAAATTATTTAAAATTATTTTTAGCTACAAGAAAAAGCATCATCTCAATTTTTGAGGTGATGCTTTTTGATATTCTAGCATTTTATTTTAAAATATCTTGATAAATATCTAGATATTTTTGGTGAATGTCGTCCCATTGAAATTTTTTAGATTCACTTAATGCACGAGTTGAAATCGTTTGGTAATGATCACGAATAAAATCTACAGCTTCCGTGAATGCTTTGTTATCGTGACGGTCCACCGAAACACCTACCTTTTTATCAGTAAAGAAACCATCGAATCCTTCACCTTTAGTGTAAATAACAGGTAAAGATTGACTCATAGCCTCTACATAAACTAAGCCAAAGGTCTCAGGTGAGGAAATTAAAGCAAAGATATCCGCTTGGCGATAGAAATCCACTAGTTGGCTTTTATCCATTGGACCGTGATAAGTCACACCTGGTTTTTCAACAAGTTGGTCTAAAACAGCTTGATCCCAATTTGGACCAATGACATGTAGTTCAGCAGGTGCGACATGTTGATTGTAAGAAGCAACGTAGTCAGCTAAGTCCAGTAAATTTTTCCCTTTTTGAATTTTCGCTGTGGAAACAATTTTTAACGGACTATTGGTTGAGGCTGATCTGTGCTTATAAGCATTGTCATGCCAGTATTGGTCAATACCATTTGGAATGACTTGGGTCTTTGCTAATAATTCTGCTTTGATATTTTCTGGAATATATTTATTAAAGGTTTTTTCAAAAGTATTTTGTGAAATAAAGATTATCTGACTTGCATTTTGTAAAATTTTTATTCCCATTGGACGAACCCAAATGGCTTTTTTGAAAAAGTCCTCTACTTCATTGCTACGCACAGCAACAACATAAGGTGTACCATATTTTTTATGAATTTGATATGCCATATAGCCATTGGTGAATAATGAGTGTGCATGGATTAGATTATAATCACTAGTATTGTAACGACTTTCTAAATCACGAAATATCTTTCTTTGTTTATGGTAATAAAAATAGCGATTGAATTGATCGAAAACACGAACTGTTTGTGCATAAGGTGCGTTAGACGCAATCCTATCCTCCGGGTATTGTTTTGAAATAGGTACATAAACATCAATATCATGGCCATCCACAATTTGACGGTCAAATAATTGTTGAAATAGGGGTGATGTCGAAAAATACGAACATGCATGTAAAATTTTCATGAATAAGCTCCTCAATTTGTTATGTACCTAGTATAGCAAAAACTTATTTAAAAATTTTTAAAAATTAGACTTTTAATCATATGATATAATTTATTTTAAAGCATTAGGGACAAGTGTTACAATGTTAGTATGTAAAAAATTAAAATAAACATACTCAGGAGGCTATTTAAATGAAAATTACTGTAGTGGGAGCAGGATATGTGGGATTAGCAAATGCTATTTTACTTGCACAACACAATGAAGTTGTTGCTCTAGAGGTCAATCCAACGATTGTGGACATGCTAAATAATAAGCAAGCACATATCGCTGACAAAGAAATTGAACATTACTTAGCAACAAAATCATTAAATTTACGTGCAACATCAGATAAAGATGATGCCTATAAAGACACCGATTTAGTTATCGTTGCCACACCAACAAACTATGATGAAGCAAGTAACTCATTTGATACTTCATCGGTAGAAAGTGTTATCGATGATGTACTGGCTCAAGCTACACAAGCTCCAATTGTGATTAAGTCAACTATTCCAGTTGGTTTTACTGAAGGATTGCGCAAAGAAAAAAGTACCGATCGTATTATGTTCTCACCAGAATTTTTACGTGAAGGTCAAGCACTTTATGATAATTTAAATCCATCTCGTATTATCGTAGGTGACCATACTGAAAAAGCTCATAAATTTGCCGATTTATTGGCAGAAGGTGCCGAAAAAGAAGATATTGATATCTTATTTATGAATCCTACAGAAGCAGAAGCGGTGAAATTGTTTGCAAATACCTACCTAGCCATGCGTGTATCATTCTTTAATGAATTAGACACATATGCACAAATGAAAGGGCTAAATAGTCAATCGATTATTGACGGTATTTCATTAGACCCACGTATTGGTACCCACTACAATAATCCATCATTTGGTTATGGCGGCTATTGTCTACCAAAAGATACAAAACAATTGCGCGCTAACTTTGAAGGTGTACCAAATAATATTATTTCAGCAATCGTAGAAGCTAATAACACACGCAAGCAATTTATAGCAGATACAGTTGCAGAAAAATCACCTAAAACAGTAGGTATTTTCCGTTTAACAATGAAATCATCTTCAGATAACTTCCGTGAATCAGCAGTATTAGACATTATGAATCAATTATCTGAAAAAGATATCGAGGTCATTGTGTATGAGCCAACTTGGAAAGAAGACACTTATGATAATTATAGAGTGATTACTGATTTAAATGCTTTCAAACAAAATTCTGATATCATCATTACGAACCGGATGACAGAAGAATTGGCTGATGTGCCTGAAAAAGTATTTACACGAGATATCTACAATAATAATTAAGGCATTATTCAGATAGGTAAATCAATGTATCTAGAATTTTTTCTAGATACATTCTTTTTTATGACGGTTATCGTATAAAATTTATAGTATAATAATCTAGATTATTAAAAACATGAGATAGATTAGTGAGGAGTATCAGATGCAAGAGGCGAAAGAAACAAAAAAATTACGCATTTTACATGTGATGAGTGGCTTCGGAGGGGGGATCTCCTCGTTTGTTTTGAATAAAGCCCAACAGATGCCAAAGTATGATGTTATTTTTGATGTGGCGACGTATGATGAATGTAGCGATGAATTTGAAAGGGCCATTCAAGCAACTGGTGGCCGCATTTATCGTCTTCAAAATCCAAAAAAAGAAGGCTATAAAGTATTCAAAGCATCCTTTTCAAAACCTTTTGAAGACAACGAATATGATTTGGTCCATTGTCATATTGAAGGCTATCGTGCGATTCCTTATTATCGAATTGCCAAAAAATATGGTATTAATCGTTTTTACATCCATGCCCATTTAGTAAATGACTATAAAATTCAAACATTAAGGGATAAGGCATTATATCGTTTTAATCAAGAATCAAATACCCGTCTCTCGACTGATGTTATAGGATGTGGTCGATTAGCGATTAAGTCTGTATATGGACCGAATACTGACATGGATAAAACAATGGTCATTCCGAATTCTATTGATTTAACGGCATATACCCATAGTGATGCTGATTTTCAGCAAATGAAGATAGCTGGGCGACGCAAGTTTGGCATTAACGATCAAACTCTTTTGATTGGCCATGTAGGTCGTTTAATGCCAGTGAAAAACCACGAAAAGACTTTTGAAATTGCGCAATATATCCAAGAAAATCATATTGATGCAAAAATTTTTATTATTGGATCAGGTAATTTGGAAGAAGTTTTAAAAGACCGGGTAACAGAATTGAATTTAAACGAGATCATCACATTTACGGGGCGAATTAGCCCAATATCAGAATTTTACCCAGCATTGGATGCATTATTATTACCTTCTTTCACAGAAGGGTTACCTACAACAGTAGTTGAAGTTCAAGGGGCAGGCGTACCAACAGTTATGTCGAATACCATTACACCTGAAGTTAATTTAGGGTTAAATATGGTAGACACTTGTGGCTTAGATGATACAGCTAGTCAATGGTTTGAGAAATTAGCAAGAATGGCATCATTGGAAATACCAGATGCACAGATAAGATTACAGGCCTTGGAAGATAATAATTTTTCAAATGAAGGGTCAGCTAAATTATATGTAGATTTCTTTATGGGGAAAATAAATGATTACCAAACTTAGCATAATATACAAAACTTATCTGCTGGAAGGGGGGGCGACTAAGTCTTGATAGCATATCTTACTATCCTAGTAGCAAGTGTATTTCTAGGTTCTAACTTAATCGCAATAACCCTACCAATCGGTCAAATTTCAATTTATCGAATTTTCTCACTATTAGTTATACCAACTGCTATATGTTTCTTGTTGAAAGACCGCCAATCATTCAAAATCCGGACAAATTCATTTGCAACAGGGATGGTTGGTGTTTATATTTTTTGGTGGATATGGGCATTTTGTTCCGTACTTTGGGCCTTAAGCATTGGATCTTGGATTCAAGCAATGGTGTTACTAACGCTAGGTGTATCAAGTATCATAGGTATCTTTCTATGGGCAAAAAATTATTTACAATGGCGAAAACTCATAAAGGTAGTTTGGGTGATGTTGACTTTTCTCAGCCTTTGGGGGTTATTTGAAATTACGACAAATATTTATTTCCTAGCAGATTTAGGGAAACTAGATAAATATTCTACCTTTATTTCAGAACCGTGGACACGGATTCCAATTACATACTTAGCGAATCAGAATGATTATGCGACGATGCTGCTCGCAGCTTTGCCAGTAAACCTCATTTTGATGAATACCACCAAGAACAATTTAAAAAAATTACTGACATTAGGTTGTTTATTATTATCTACACTTTTAATTTTTCAATCGGGTTCACGAATGAGTTTTTTAATGGCTATTGCTTTCTATGCCATTTATGCCCTATTGGGTGTAAGTTGGGATTTTACACGCAAACAAGTCATGAATACGAGTGCAATCATTCTGATTTCAGTACTCGTATTATTCGCTTTAATTCCACCATTTAGAAGTTTAATCACTGATCTGATTTATATTTTACCAAGACCGGTAATTTCTGGAGATGTTGGACGAATGAATATGTGGCGAAATGGGCTAGTTTATCTTGGAAAAACATTTGGATTAGGTGTAGGCGCAGGAAACATTGAGGCTTGGATGGAATTATTCGGCCCCTTACCGACAAATAATATCTTTAATATGCATAATTGGTGGTTAGAAATCTTAGTTGGCTATGGTGCGATTGTTTTTATTGCATATGTATTAGGCTATGCTTTGATGATTTATCGATTATTTGATTTGAAGAGAGCGGTCAATAAAACTCAGCAAAAGGTAATGAATGCTTTAATTACTTTCTTACTCGTATTTATTGGTGCAAGTATTACGAGTGCCAATAATATGTTAATTGAATGGCATTGGGTTTTCTTTGGCCTAATTGTTGCATATATCGGTATTATGGAAGTGCAAGTTTACGGAAAGAAAATGAGGGTAAAATAAATGAGTCTGTTAACAATCATCGCTGAACTATGGCGATTCATTAAAAATAATATAATTAAAATTATTATCGGTGCAGTAATCATAATGGGATTAACGATAGGCGCACGTCTGTTGCTTACACAATACATTGAAAATACTGCAGTAGGTATGGCTACTGCAGAAACATCTGCTAATACAGAGTTATCCCCTGAAGAGATTGAAGCTTCATATGAACACTTATCTGTTGTTTATGAACAAGAACCTGCGGAATTCTCCTTCGTAGGTGTTAACCCTGAAGGTATGATTTTGGGCAACTCTTTCATACTTGATGAATTCTTATCAAGACCAGATATTGTTGCTAAAATTGAAGAATCTTCAGGAGTAGATATCACAAAGACTTTAGAAGCCCAAGAGAATATTGGCTTAGAAAAGTCTCGCGACTTCCGTGGTGGTCTAGCATCAGTGCGAAATACTTCTACAGATGAAATAACTTTGCGTGTATTACTTGGACAAACTGCAGAGGAAAATTTGGCAGTTGCTGAAGCAATATACCAATTTGTTGCAGATGGTAACGTACCTTTCTTTGAAAATTATGACATCACATTCTTATCAACACCAGATATCGGTGAAGATTTAATTGTCGAGGAAAACATTATGATTCCAACTAAAGATACTTTGTCTGGATTACAACCACAAGAAAGTGGTAATTCATTAATTATTTATGCTATCTTGGGTAGCGTATTGGGCTTTATCTTATCTACAGTCATCCTGTTTATATTGCATTTTTTCAGTAAGAAAATCACCTATGCTTATGACTATTCTTGGGATTTTGAAGATTACCATTGGTTAGTAAGTGATGATAAAGTGAATATGAAAGCTTTAAATAATTGGTTAATGATTCCTAGCAATAAAACACGTATCGCCTTAGCACAGCCAACAGAAAATGGTGTAATTAATACTTTCTCTACACAACAATTGTCGGTGGTAGATCAACTAAACATAGAAGATGAGACACCAGAAGAAATTATTATCTTTATTGAGTCAGGCAAGACGGATAAAGATTGGTTCCAAGATCAATTTGAATTAAGCAAATTGTATGAGTCACGTGTGAAAATTATTCACTTTAAATAGGAGGAACACGGATGACATTCGAAGCTAATTTAATTTCAATAGTAACGCCTGTTTATAACGCTGAACGATTTATTGCTGAAACGATTAAAAGTGTTCAAGCGCAAGAATATACCAATTGGGAATTATTATTGGTTAATGACCAGTCAACAGATAATAGTCAATTTATCATTGAAGAATTTGCAATAGAAGATAATCGGATTAAAGTGATTAATCTAGCCGAAAATTCTGGGGCAGCAGTTGCTCGCAATACGGGTATCGCTGCAAGTAAGGGCCAATACATCGCCTTTGTTGACTCAGATGATGCCTGGGACAGTGATAAATTAATTCGTCAAATTGCTTTCATGCAAAAGGGCGGTATTGCCTTCTCGTACACTGACTTTCGATTAGTGGATGAACAGGGAAATGTTTTAAAAGAAAAAGCTAACGTACCTTTATCATTAGATTATACTGGCTTACTAAAAAATACAGCTATTGCTTGTTCAACGGTGATGATTGACCGGGAACAAATTGGTGATTTTAGAATGCCACTAGTACGCAAAGGGCAAGATACTGCAACATGGTTACAGATTATGCGAGAAACCGGGATTAAAGCTTACGGTATTACCTTACCACTGAATTCCTACAGACAAGTTGCAGGATCAATCTCTAGTGATAGAATTGGTGCACTGAAACGTACTTGGAATACCTATTACAATCTTGAAAAATTACCCTTACCTAAAGCAAGTTACTACTTTGCATCATATGTTATGAATGCAATCTTAAGAAGACTATAATAATAATGTAAGTGGCTAACCTAGCCACTTACATTATCTGGTCTCGTAGCTCAGGGGATAGAGCACTCGTTTCCTAAACGAGGTGTCGGAAGTTCGAATCTTCTCGGGACCGTTACAATTAAATAAGAGATGATAGATTTTAAAAATGCGAGGAAAAAATGAAAACACTAAAGAATATAATCAATGTAGCTTTTTCCAATATCATTGGATTTGGAACAAGTTTTATTGTTGGCTTTATTTTACCAACAATTTTGACCGTAGCTGACTATGGTAATTATCGACAATATACACTGTATCTTAGCTTTACCTACCTTTTCCATTTAGGCTTTGCGGATGGGATTTATATAAAATACGGTGGTGCAGATCCTAGCTCGCTAGATCCTGAAACGATTCAAAATGAGCATAATTTTGCAAATGTATTCCAACTGGTGATGTTGATCTTGATGTTAGCTGTAACAATAGTCACTAAAAATCCAGTACTAATATTATTTTCAATTGTGACATTTTTCAATAACGTGACAACTTATCATGGGAATTTCTTCCAAGCTACAGGTCAGTTTAGTCTCTTTACCAAAGGGTCAATTTTTAGAAGTGTTTCCTATATAGTGATGCTCTTGATTGGTATTTTAGTTATTCAATCAGATAATTATGTGTTTTATATTGTACTAAATGTTATTTCTTACGTTTTAATGTACATCTACTTTGAATATAATTTTATTAAGCGGTCTGGATTTAATCCAAAATTTACCGTAGCGGATAAGCTCCCAATATTTAAAGTTGGATTCCTTATCTTGTTAGCAAATATGTCACTGACATTTGTTGGGAATATTGGTAACTGGGTAGTCAATTGGAATTTCCCTAAAGAACAATTTGCTTATTATTCATTCCAGAGTTCAGTGTTGAATGTAATTATTTTAATTGTTAATGCCGTTGCATTAGTTTTCTATAATATGATTTCTAAAACAGATAACCCTAAAGTCGCTAAGGTTATTAAGCGATTAACACTACTATTAGGTATTTTTGGGGGATTAGGGTTCTTTGTATTTAAATTCATAATTGAAATGTTTATCAGTAAATATACATCGTCAATTGAACTACTATCGATTACCTTTGTGGCTATTCCTTATATTATGATTTCCAAGATTTTAATTTCTAATCTATATAAAGCAAAAAGAAGTGAACGCAGATATATCCGTGATTCTATCGCTTATGCTGTTCTATCCTTCATCTTTGTTTACCTAGCTTACTTCCTTACACATTCGATGGTAGGTATCGCGTGGGCAACAACGGCATGCTATTTCTTATGGTATATGTATACTTCTCGCGTAGAGTTTCAAACTTTGAAAAGTGATGCTAGTGAATGGGGGCTAATTATCAGTCATGTTGTAGTCTTTTATCTAACAGCTAACTTTATGAATATTTATATGGGGTTCATTGTTTATGCGTTGTACTTAGCCATTGTTCTAGTGGTTAAGCGAGTAGAGTTACAAGATATCTTCCAACAAATTATAAAAATGGATGAAGAATAACAATTTCCAAACCACACAAGTCTAAGAGAAGGCTGTGTGGTTTTTGATTGATTTCTTCAGATAAAATTAAGTTGTATAAAGCTCTAAACAACATATTATTTGTTATAATGAAGCTATATATATACGAAGGAGATTGAACATGAGTATTTATCAAGAGCTAGTAAATAAAGAAACAAGCCTTTCCATTATTGGTTTAGGCTATGTAGGTATGCCTATTGGGATTGCTTTTGCTAAAAAAATTAAAACGATTGGTTATGATTATAATAAAGAAAAAATTGACCTATATTTAAAAGGCCAAGATCCAACCAAAGAAGTTGGCGATCAAGCAATCAAAGAAACAAGTCTTCAATTCACTAACAACCCTGAGGATTTAAAGAATGCTAAGTTCCATATTGTTGCAGTGCCAACGCCTATCAACCATGATAAGACACCGAACTTGCATCCAGTAACTTCAGCTACAAAAACACTAGGTCAAAACTTGACTAGGGGCTCATATGTTATTTATGAATCAACTGTTTATCCTGGAGTCACAGAAGATGTTTGTATTCCAATTCTTGAAGAAGAATCTGGATTAAAACATGGTCTAGATTTCCAGGTAGGCTATTCACCTGAACGAATCAATCCAGGAGACAAGGTAAATACGTTAGAAAATATCGTAAAAATAGTCTCAGCAGCAAATTATGATGCTGTAGATGAAATTGCTAAAGTATATGAGTTGGTAATTAAAGCTGGCATTCATAAAGCACCAAGTATCAAGGTTGCTGAAGCGGCTAAAGTAGTGGAAAATAGTCAACGAGATATCAATATTGCTTTCATGAATGAACTTGCTTTAGTGTTTGATCGCATGGGTATTGATTCCAAAGATGTTGTAGATGCTATGAATACTAAGTGGAATGCCTTAGGTTTTACACCAGGTTTAGTTGGTGGGCATTGTATTGGCGTAGATCCTTATTATTTTATTTATGAAGCGGAAAATTTAGGTTATCATAGCCAAATTGTTGCTTCGGGCCGTAAAATTAATGATGACATGGGTCGTTATATTGCAGATAAAGTTCTAAAGAAATTAGTCATCGCTGGGAAAAATCCGAAAGAGTCAAATGTTGTCATTCTTGGACTAACATTTAAAGAACATACACCAGACACACGAAATTCCAAAGTAGATGATATTATTACTCGTTTACGAGAATATAATATGGAACCAACTGTGGTAGACTCGTGGGCAAATCCAGCAGATGCTAAAAAAGAATACGATGTTGATTTAACTGAGTTATCTGATGTGAGAGATGCAGACTGTATTATTTTAGCAGTGGGACATGACGAATTTAAAACTTTATCACTAAACGAATTTGATACACTTTACAAATCGGATATACCAAACGATGAAAAAATTATGATTGACGTGAAGAGTGTATTAGATAAACAAGCCTTTATAGACAATGGCTACACCTACTGGAGACTATAATAGCTGGTTACAAAAAAACTAACAAAACGCTTGGGGAAATTAACTATATTCCTCAAGCGTTTATTATTTTTGATATAATGAGTAAAAGAAATTAAAGGGGTTTAAGTTCTGTGTTAACAATAGTTGTGCCTTGCCATAATGAAGAGAAAAGTATTCCACTATTTTTTGAAGCGGTCGAAGCTCAAAAAGACAAAATGGATGCTGTATTCGAATATATTTTTGTCAACGATGGGTCAAAAGATCAAACATTTAATGTCATAAAAGACTTAGCCCGTACCTATAGTCACGTCCATTATATTCATTTTTCGCGAAATTTCGGTAAAGAGGCGGCGATGTTTGCGGGTTTAAAAAAAGCTAAAGGTGATTTTGTGTCTGTTATGGATGCAGATTTACAGGACCCACCAGAGCTTCTGCCACAAATGTTTAATATGTTACAGATGAACTCAGACTTAGACTGCGTGGGGACGAGACGTGTTGATAGAGACGGGGAATCTGTTACTCGATCAATATTTGCAAAAACTTTTTATAAATTAATGGACAAAATTTCAGATGCCCAATTAGTGGATGGCGCGCGTGATTATCGTATGATGCGACGCCAAATGGTAGATGCTATTCTGACATTAACGGAGTATAATCGGTTTTCAAAAGGTTTGTTCACTTGGGTAGGATTTAACACAGAGTATTTAACCTTTCATAATCGCGAACGCGTAGCAGGTAAAACATCTTGGTCTTTTAAGCAACTATTCCATTATTCAATCGAAGGGATTATTGACTTTTCTGATTTACCTTTATCTATTGCGACCTATTTAGGAACAATTTCTTGTATTATAGCCATCTTGTCGATTATTGTGATTATATTACGGACACTTATTTTTGGTGACCCAACACAAGGTTGGCCGTCATTGGCTTCCATTATTTTACTATTAGGTGGAATCCAACTTCTATGTATTGGAATTATTGGCAAGTATGTTGGGAAAATCTATTTAGAAACTAAGAATAGGCCTTTATATATTATTAAAGATACAGATATAAATGACCAACAATCACACCAAGAGCATGAAGAAGAATAGAGATTGTGTATGAAGAAAATTGTCCATCAGTTTATCAAATTTGGTGTTGTAGGAATCATTGCCTCAATCATTGATTTCGGTTTGTTAGCAATTTTTACAGAATTCCTAGGTATTCATTATCTGGTTTCTGCAGCTATCTCTTTTATTGTGGCAACTATTTTTAATTACGTTGCTTCAATGAAATTTGTATTTGAGAGTCGATATGAAAAAGAGCGGAAGCATCAAGAGTTGTTTATTTTTGTCATCCTATCCTTAGTAGGATTGGGATTAAATCAAGTATTGATGTGGTTCTTTGTCGAAATAACAGTTCTGCACTACATTATTGCAAAAGTTTTAGCTACGGTTCTAGTTATGGCTTGGAACTTTATTTCACGGAAGATATGGTTAGAAAAATAGGTTATTTTGACTAAGTAATCTTTATGTATCCAAACCCATTATGACAGGAAAAGAAAAACTAAAAAAGCTACCGATTGACTAAGGTAATTTAGTCGACCGGTAGCTTTTTTGTAATCCATATTAGTTATTTGCTTCTTCTAAGTTTTCTACTTGATCTTCTAGTGAATTAATGCGGGACTCCATATCATGGATTTGAAGATTGATTTCTTCAGACCTATCGATCGTTGGCGCCACATCTGCATT